>Ga0209656_10001444_pt1 | contig 15541 bp, 15 predicted proteins | sample BogFormECP12_OM2_FD_188239 | JGI IMG/M metagenome (GOLD analysis project Ga0209656, IMG submission 188239) | Bog forest soil microbial communities from Calvert Island, British Columbia, Canada - ECP12_OM2 (SPAdes) (version 2) | ecosystem: Environmental > Aquatic > Freshwater > Wetlands > Bog ... | reverse complement strand
GGCCAAACTGCTTGTGGTCAAGCAGAGTTGGCCGCGCTAGCTGCCCAGCACCCGGCGCTTCTCCGCCTCGAACTCCTGTGCGCCGGGTAGCTCACCGCGGCCGGCTCGCCCGGCGGGCGCCCAGCGCCGGCCGGCTCGCCCGGCGGGCGCCCAGCGGTCGCCGTGGCGAGCAGCGCCCGCAGCGCATCCGAAACCAACACCTCGCCCCGGTGCACCGACCCGTCCAGGCCGACCAGGCCGACCGGGTCGCCGGCCCGCTCGACGAAGTCGGTGATCACCAGGCCACGCTCGTTGATGTTCGGGTTCTCCGACGGCACCCCCAACTCGGGTGCGCGGCGCCGGTGAAGCGTGAGGACCGACCGCCGCGTCACCGGCGGACGGCCCAACCGCACGCCCGCGAACCTGGTAGCCCCGATGGACAGCCCTACAGCCTCTGCCATGTCATCCCAAATAACCCCCCTGCAGCGAAGCCCAACCAGTAGAGGGAATCGCCGCAGGGCCGCCGAGGTTACTCAGCGAATCGTGCCGGCGCCCGGGATCAGCGGCAGATCGAGGGCGGTGACCCACCCCGGCGGCAGGTGATTGACCGCGGGAACGGCGTTGAGCGCACGCATTCCGGTGGCCAGGCAGCCGGCGGCAGCGGCATCGCGACCGGAGCCGTCAGTGAACCGAAAAGCCGTTTCTTGGAATATACTTGGAGTTCCCTCGATGTCGACCCGGTACACGTCGTCCTGGGTGCCCGACGGCCAGTCCGGGGCGGCGTCGTGCCCGATCCGGTTGACGTGCTCGAGCTGGATGCGCGTCTCTCCGCGACGGACGCCGTTGATCGTGAACCGAACGCCAGCAACGTGACCGGGCGGGATGACGCCCTTGGCGGTCTTGCGTTCGTTGGGGGTCACCCACTTCTCCCAGGTGGTCGTGATCTCGTCGAGCATGACGCCCGCCGCGTGCGCGATCATCGGGACGGTGGCGCCCCAGGCGAACACCAGCACGTCGCTGTTCTCGAGCAGGGGCCGGAATTCGGGCGGCCGGCCGATGCCCATCTCGTTCTCGTAGTCGCCCTCGTAGTTGGTGTAGTCCAGGAGTTCGGACGCGCGCACCCTGCGCACCTCGGCGCAGACGCCCATCAGCGTCATCGGGAACAGGTCGTTGGCGAACCCCGGATCGATGCCGGTGGTGAAGCACGACGACTCGCCGAGCTCGCAGGCCTCGGTGATCGGCACGATCCAGTTCGGCGGGTTGAGATGCATGGTCGGCCACACCCACGGCGTCATGGCCGTCGAGCAGACGTCGATGCCGGCCCGCAGGAACTCGGAGATCAGGCGAATGTTGTCGTCGGCGTGGGCCGCGGTCGGGCCGTAATGCACCAGTGCGTCGGGCTTCAGGTCGATCAGCGCGCCGACATCGTCGGTGGCGACGACACCGAGCGGGCGGCCGAGGCCGCAGATCTCGCCCACGTCGCGGCCGACCTTGTCCGGATTGCTGACGCCGACGCCGACGAGCTCGAACAGCGGGTGCCTAACCACCTCGGGGATCACCATCCTGCCGACGAAGCCGGTCCCCCACACGACGATCCGCTTAGCCTTCTCGCCAGCCACCTGCCACCCTTTCCCGGCCCCGGTCGGCCTTCACGATAGGCCTTCTGCGGTTAGGCTCGCGGATGGTTACTCCCCTCAACGAAGTGGGTGTCTGTGATGGGAATTGCGACGCGGGTGAACGGTGCGCCTCCCCCGAACGTGCCGCTCGCCGAAATAGACCTGAGCACATGGGAGTTCTGGGCGCTCGACGACGACTACCGCGACGGCGCCTTCGCCACCCTACGGCGCGAAGCGCCGATCTCGTTCTGGCCGGAAACCAAGCAGCAGGGATTCGAGATCGGGCCCGGCCACTGGGCGTTGAGCAAGTACGACGACGTGCACTACGCCAGCCGGCATCCCCACATCTTCAGCTCCGTGCCGAGCATCACGATCAACGACCAGGTGCCCGAACTCAACGAGTTCTTCGGCTCGATGATCGTGATGGACGATCCGCGGCACCTGCGGCTGCGCAACATTGTCAGCAGGGCGTTCACCCCGCGGGTGGTGGCACGCACCGAGGCGTCGGTGCGTGACCGCGCCCGCCGCCTCGTCGAATCCATGATCGCCAACCATCCCGACGGCACCGGCGACGTGGTCGCCGAGCTGGCCGGGCCGCTGCCGCTGCAGGTGATCTGCGACATGATGGGGATCCCCGAGGAGGATCACCAGACCGTCTTCCACTGGACGAACGTGATCCTCGGCTTCGGCGATCCCGACCTCGCGACCGAATTCGAGGAGTTCGCGAAGGTGTCGGTGGACTTCGGCGCGTACGCGACCGCGCTGGCCGAGGACCGGCGCGACAATCCCCGCGACGATCTGACCACGAGCCTGGTGCAGGCGGACGTCGACGGCGAGAAGCTGACCTCGGCCGAGATCGCGTCGTTTTTCATGCTGCTCGCGATCGCCGGCAACGAGACCACCCGCAACGCGATCAGCCACGGCGTGCTCGCGTTGACCCGATACCCCGACGAGCGCGAAAAATGGTGGTCCGACTTCGGCGGGGTCGCCCATTCGGCGGTGGAGGAGATCGTGCGGTGGGCCTCGCCGGTGATCTACATGCGGCGCCGGGTGACCGAGGACACCGAGCTGAGCGGGGTGAAGATGGCGGCCGGCGACAAGGTCACCATGTGGTACTGCTCGGCCAACCGGGACGAGTCCAAGTTCGCCGACCCGTGGACATTCGACGTGACGCGCGACCCCAACCCGCATGTCGGGTTCGGCGGCGGGGGCGCGCACTTCTGCCTCGGCGCCAACCTGGCCCGCCGGGAGATCGCGGTGGCCTTCGACGAGCTGCACCGGCGGATCCCCGACATCGCCGCAACCGAGGACCCCGCACGGCTGCTCTCGGCGTTCATCCACGGCATCAAGCACCTGCCGGTGGCCTGGACGAGCCCCTGACTACATGCCGGGGACGTTCATCCCCGGCTGCGGTCCCACCGGTGTCGCGGTCACCGTCGTGATGCCGTTGCCCCCGACGGTGGGCGGTCCGGGCTTGCCCGGCACCTGTTGCGAGCCCGGCGGCGGCTGCGCCGCCTTGGTGCAGTTGAGCATCAACGAGACGCGTGCGCTGGGCCACCCCGGCAGCAACTTCTGGCTCTCCACGATGCACTGGCTCTGAGGGACGTCGCTGCCGACGGACCCGCCGAACACCGCCTGGTACCCCTGCTGCTGCAGAAGCGCTACCGCCTGCCCGTACGTCTGGCCGGAGACGTCGACCGGACCCGTGCTGGCGGCCTGGCCCGCGGTGATCAGGGCCATCGAGCCCGCCGCAAGCGTTCCGGCAGCAAAGGCGACAAGCTTCTTCACGTGACCTCCGTCTCGGTTGCGTGCGCTGGGAACATATCGCAGAAGCAGGCTCGCTCGCATTTCTGGTATCGGCGCAGCAGCCGCGGTCGTTTCAGCGCGGGGTGACGTGAGGAGCGGTCCGGGGTGCGTGAGGACCTCGCGGTCGGAGCCGGACTGGACCATTTCCGGACTATTTATTCCACTTAGTGGTAGAATAGGACCGAGCAGGCGCATTTCGCAAGAGTCGGGGGCAGCTCATCGACCCGGGCGGCCACGAGAAGGGGAGGGACGAGATGACCGAGATGAGGACCGACCTGTTGTCGTGGCCGGGCAGCGCGGTTTACCGCGGCGCGACCACGCCGCACAACGCCACCGTGGTGCAGCAGCCGGCGGTGGTGGCCCATCCGACCCACTCTGAGGAGGTCGCTGACACCGTGCGCTGGGCGGCTGGCCGTAACCTCGGGGTCGCGGTGCAGGCCAGCGGCCACGGCGCGGGTGCGCCGATCGGATCCAATCGGGTGCTGCTGGACACGTCGGGCCTCAATACGGTGCACATCGACGCCGCAGCGCGCGTCGCCCACATCGGGGCGGGTGCGACCTGGTCGGCGGTCAACTCGGTGGCCCAACAGGACGGGTTGTTCGGGCTGGCCGGGTCCTCGCCCACGGTGGCGGTGTCCGGCTACACCTTCGGGGGCGGGGTGGGGTGGCTGACCCGCCCGCACGGGATGGCCAGCTCAGCGCTGCTGGCCGTGGACTACGTCGACGGCAGCGGCGACATCCGGCGGGCATCAGAGGACGCGTCCGACCCCGTTGACCGCGAGGCGCTGTGGGCGTTCCGGGGTGGCGGCGGAGTCGGAATCGCCACCGCGCTGACCGTCGAACTTGTTGCGCCGGAGGCACTGTGGGCTGGGTATCAGCTGTGGGACATCGCCGCGCTGCAGCCGGTCGTCGGCGCCTGGGCGAGTGCCATGGGGCTGATCGGCGACGCACTGGCGACCAGCATCAGCGTGCTGCACACCCCGCCGGGTGCGCCGTTGTTCCCCCCGCCGCTGCAGGGCGTGCCGATCGTGCACCTGGCGTTCGCCTCACCGGGGGGCGAGCGTGCCGCCAGCCCGCTGCTGGGCGCCCTGCGCGCGGCGCCACCGCCGGTGGTGGACAGCCGCTGGGCACCCGCCGACGCGGCCCGGCTTGCCGAGATTCACCTCGACCCGCCCAACCCGATCCCCGCGCTCGGCATCGGCCGCTGGCTCGGGCCCACCACGCCGGGGCTGGCAGGTGACGTACTGGGAAAGGCAGCCGCACCCGACTCAAAGGTCGCGATGATCGAGCTGCGAGACGTCAGCAACTCCGCGCCCGCACGCGACGGGGCGACGACCACCGTGCCCGGCCCGTTTCTGCTGCACGCCGTGGGTCTGGCCGCCGATCCCGAGTCACGCACGGCTACCGAGCAAGGACTCTCCGATGTGCTGGCGGCCGCGCAGTCCGCCGACGTCGGACGGGCCGCCGCCTCGTTCGCCGAAGGCCGGGCCACGGTCGCCGACGGGCTGGACAGCTCAGCGCTGCACCGGCTGGCCCGCGTCCGCGCGGCGGTCGACCCGGAGCGGCGCATCGCCCCGTCGCGCCTCTCGGCCGCGTCGGACGGTGTGTGAGACTGAGAATTGATGAGCGCTGAACCCACCCGGCCGCCCCGGCACCGCCGCGCGGTGCGACGCGACGCGCTGCTGAACCGAGAAAAGATCCTGACCGTAGCTGCCGAGCTGATGTCCCAGCGCGGGAGCAATGTGCCGCTTGCCGAGATCGCCGAGGCCGCCGGCGTGGGTGTCGGCACGTTCTACCGCGGCTACCCCGACCGCACCGCCCTTCTGCACGCCCTGGAACACCGCGCCTACCACATGCTCATCGAGATCCTCGGCCGCATCGAGGAATCCGGGCAGACCGGCCCCCACGCAGTCAAGACCTATCTGGACGAATGCCTGAAGCTGGGCCATCAGCTGGTCCTGCCGCTGCGCGGGGCGCCCCCGCTCACCGACGAGTCGGCGGTCGCGGCCCGCGGGCGGATCAACGCCGCATTGGAACGCTTCCTGGCCGACGGCCGGGCCGACGGCACCGTGCGCGCCGACGTCAACGCCACCGACATCATCATGTGCGGCGCGATGGTGACCCAGCCGCTGCCGCACGGCCCCGGCTGGGTGAGCATCGCCCAACGCCACATCTGGCTGTTCGTGCGCGGCATCCGCGCACCCGCCGACCAGCCGCTGCCCGGTCCCGCGGTGACTCAGCACGACATTGAAGAGATGTTCGCCGCCGACACCGCGTCCTGACCTGGCCGTGCGACGCCTGGCCCCGTCCGACCACCGGCCTATACTAAAACGGAATAATTCGTCCGAAACGAAGGAGGGGGTCATGACTGAACCTGCACGGTTGGAGGGAAAGCGCGCAATCGTCACCGGCGGCAGCCGTGGCATCGGGGCGGCGATCGCGCGGCGGCTGGCCGCCGACGGCGCGGCGGTCGCCGTCAACTACGTCGCCGACCAGTCCTCGGCCGACAAACTCGTCGCCGAGCTGACCGACAAGGGTCACCAGGTCGCCGCATTCCGCGCCGACGTCAGCGATCCCGCGCAAACCCACGACCTGGTGGGGCGAGTGGTGGAGGCGTTCGGCGGGCTGGACATCCTGGCCAGCAACGCCGGTGTCGAGCACTTCGGTGCACTGGAATCCATCACGCTGTCCGACTTCGACCGGGTCTTTCACATCAATGTCGCCGGGCAGCTGTTCGCCACCCAGGCCGCGGCGGCCGCGATGACGGGCGGCGGGCGGATCCTGCTCACCTCCTCGATCAGCGCCCGCATCGGCGTCTACCAACACACCCTGTATTCGGCCAGCAAGGCCGCCGTCTCCGCGATGGTGCTCAACCTGGCGCCCGAACTGGCCGAACGCGGCATCGCGATCAACGCGATCGCACCGGGTGGCACCGCCACCGACATGGCCGCCGAAGTCGGCGCCCTCTACACCCCGCCCGCACTGCGCGACGTCCCCGCCGATGCGGTCATCGCATCGATGAACGCCATCGGCCGGCTGGCCGAACCCGACGAAATCGCCGCAGTCGCCGCGTTCCTGCTGTCCCCGGACGCCTCCTACCTCGCCGGCGCCACCATCGACGCGTCCGGGGGGTGGATGTAGCGCATCGGTGGTGGGGGGGTCTGGTCATCGGCGTCCGTCGTGGTCGATGTCGCCCCCTGAACGGTGCACATCGCTGCGGTCCGCCTGATCACTGCCCGCCCAGGTGCAGGTGCGGAAACAGGCGGCGCCACCGCGGCCCGTTGAAGGGCCAGCCGGGGCCGGGGTCTTCGGTGGGGATGTTCTCGGTCGAGGCCGTTTCGGTGACGGTCGGCGGCGCCGGTGCGGGGCTGTCGCCCGGCGGCGGGGATGCGGGGCTGTCGGTTGGCGACGGCGTTGGCGTGGTCGTGGGGGCGAAGGACGTCGTGGGGGTCAGCGACATGGTGGGCGCGGGCACGACACCCGGCGGGCGGGTCGAATCGTTCGCCACGGTGACCACCGCGAAGACGATCGCGGCAAGAAGGAAAATGCCCAGGCCACCCGCAACCACGGCGGCGGGTGAGCGCTGATACCAGGCTGCCGGGACGTGCGGACCCAGGTCGACGGGGTCGGTGTCCTCGACGCCACGCGTCGCGAGCTGCGGCATGGCGCTCGATGCTATGCCGCGAAGCTGATCGCCGCCTGAACGCCGGTGAACGTTGAAGTGCAGGTCCCCCGTGGCAACGGCCGGTGCGGTCACGGCATACGGTGAGGAAACGCAGACGGATCGTGGAGTGGCTGATTAACGATGCGAAGACGAGTGGCGTTGATCGCCGCCGGCGTGATCACCGCCCTCGCCCTCAGCGCATGCTCCACCGGCGAACGGGTCGACCTGGGCGGTGAGTCCGCCGGGAACCTGGTCGCGGCCATCGCCGGTGAGCCCGACCAGCTCGACCCGCAGAAGACCAGCGCCTACTTCTCGTTCGAAATCCTCGAAAACGTCTACGACACGCTCGTCGAGCCCGACGAGAACCTTCAGATGCGGCCGGCGCTCGCCGAATCGTGGGAGGTGAGCCCCGACCAGCTCACCTGGACGTTCCACCTGCGCAGGGGCGTCACATTCCACGACGGCAGCCCGTTCACCGCCGAGGACGTCGTGTACTCCTACCGGCGCATCATCGACCAACAGCTCTCGAACGCATACCGGTTCAGCGCGGTCACCGGCGTGACCGCCCCCGACCCGTCGACCGTCGAGATCACCGTCAAGCAACCCACACCGAACCTGCTGGTCAACATCGGCGGGTTCAAGGGAATGGCAATCGTGCAGCGCAAGAACGTCGAAAGCGGCGCCATCGCGACGCACCCGATCGGCACCGGGCCGTTCGCGTTCAAGAGCGCAAAGAGCGGCGATTCGATCACGCTGACCGCGAACAAGAACTACTGGGGCGGTCCACCGGCGGTCTCCGGCGTGATCTTTCGCTTCGTCCCCGAGGCGTCCACCGCGCTCTCGGCGCTGCAGGCGGGCGAAATCGACTGGACGGACTCCATCCCCAGGCAGCGCGTCGAGGAACTCCGGGGCGACGACTCACTGACGTTGGGCATTACGCCGGGCAACGACTACTGGTATCTGACGCTCAACGAAGCCCGTAAGCCGTTCGACGACGCACGGGTGCGCAGGGCGATCGCATACGGCATCGACCGGGACGCGATCGTGCAGGCCACGAGCTACGGCACCGCCACCGCCAATCAGCTCGCGATCCCGAAGGGCAGCCCCTGGTACACCGACTACCACGGCTACACCCGAGACATCGACAAGGCGAAAACCCTGCTCGGCCAGGCCGGGGTCAACGACCTCACCCTCGACATGATGGCGACAAGCGAGTATCCGGAGACCGTCACCGCGGCCCAGATCATCGCCGACAACCTCGCGCCGCTCGGCATCACCGTCAAGATCCGCACGGTCGACTTCGCCACCTGGCTCGACGACGAGAACAGGGGAAACTTCGACATGTTGATGATGGGCTGGCTCGGCAACATCGACCCGGACGATTTCTACTACGCGCAGCAGCACACGGGCGGGAAAAGCAATGCGCAGAAGTATTCCAATCCGACCGTCGACGCCCTGCTCGACGCGGGGCGCACCGAGACCAATCCCGACACGCGAAAAGCCGACTACGCCAAGGCGGCGACGATCATCGCCGACGACGCCAGCTACATCTATCTGTACAACCCGTCGGTGATCGCGGCCTGGAGCAAGAAGCTGTCCGGATATGCACCGCGTCGCGACAAGGCGATCCGGTTCTCGTCCGCGAGGCTGAGCTGACCGTGAGATCCGTGGTCACCGGCCCGATCGTGCGATTCCTCGCGCGCCGACTGCTCTATTCGGTCGCCGTGCTATTCGGCGTTCTGACAGTGGTTTTCGCTCTCGTGCATCTGGTGCCCGGTGACCCGGTGCGGATCGCTCTGGGTACCCGCTACACGCCCGAGGCCTACAACGCGCTACGGGCCGCCAGCGGGCTGGACCGTCCGATCGTCGAGCAGTATGTCGGCTATGTCGGCTCGGCGCTGCACGGCGACCTCGGCGTGAGCTTCCGCAACGGCGATCCCGTCACCGTCACACTGCTCGAGCGGCTGCCCGCGACCCTCTCCCTGGCCGCCGCCGGCATCGTCATCGCGTTGATGACCGCCGTTCCGGCCGGCATCTGGGCGGCGCTGCGCGAAGGCCGGATCAGCGACGCGATCGTGCGCGTCGCAAGCCAATTCGGCGTGTCGGTGCCCGATTTCTGGATGGGCATCCTGCTGATCGGGCTGTTCGCCACGACGCTGGGCTGGCTGCCGACATCGGGCTACCAACCGCTCGCCGGCGATCCGGCCGGGTGGTTGCGGCACGTCATCCTGCCCGGGTTCACCGTCGGCATCGTCGCGGGCGCGATCATGACGCGTTACATCCGATCCGCGGTGCTCGACGTCGCCTCGATGGAGTACGTGCGCACCGCACGGTCAAAGGGTCTCCCGCCGCGGGTGGTGACGTTCCGGCACATCCTGCGCAACGCGCTGATCCCGGTGCTGACCATCACCGGGATCCAGCTGGCGACGATCCTCGGCGGCGTCATCGTCGTCGAGGTGGTGTTCGCATGGCCGGGCATCGGCCGGCTCACCTACACCGCGGTGGCGGCGCGCGACTACCCGCTGATCCAGGGCGCGGTGCTGCTCATCGCCGCGCTATTCCTGCTCATCAACCTGATCGTGGACGTGCTCTACGCCGTCGTCGACCCGCGGATCCGGCTCTCATGACCGGCCCGCCGGTCGAGCAGGGCACCCGGGTGCCGTGGTGGCGGCTGCTGCTGGGCAATCCCGTCACGGCGCTGGCCACGGCCGTGCTGCTCGTCATCGCCTTCGTCGCGGTGGCCGCCGAATGGATTGCGCCGTACGGGATCAACAAGGTCGATGTGTCCGATGCGCTGCACCCGCCAGGCGGCGCGCACTGGTTCGGCACCGACGAGCTCGGCCGCGACGTCTTCTCCCGCGTGCTGGTGGCCACCCACGCCTCGATGCAGGTGGCGGTCGCCAGCGTGGCGTTCGCTTTCGTGGCCGGCGTGACGGTCGGGGTGGTCTCGGGTTACCGGGGCGGCTGGCTGGACACGGTGCTGATGCGCCTGGTCGACGTGATGTTCGCGTTCCCGGTGCTGCTGCTCGCCCTGGCCATCGTGGCGATCCTGGCGCCGGGCACGAGCACCACCATCCTGGCGATCGGCATCGTGTACACGCCGATCTTCGCGCGGGTGGCGCGGGCAAGCACGCTCGGTGTCCGGGTCGAGCCGTACGTCGCGGTGTCGCGCGCGATGGGCACCGGGGACCTCTACATACTCGGCCGCCATGTGCTGCCGAACATCGCCGGCCCGGTCATCGTGCAGACCTCGCTGTCGCTGGCGTTCGCCATCCTCTCCGAGGCGGCGCTGTCGTTTCTCGGGCTCGGAATCCAGCCACCCCAACCCTCCTGGGGGCGAATGCTGTTCGATGCGCAGGGATTCGTGCACCGGGCCTGGTGGATGAGTGTGCTCCCCGGGGCGGCCATCTTCGTCACGGTGCTGGCCTTCAACCTGCTGGGCGACGGGCTGCGCGACGTGCTGGATCCCAAGCAGCGCACCATGATCGAGGCCAGGAGGAAGCGGTGAACGAGCCGGTTCTGAGCACCCGTGGGCTGCGGGTGCGCATCGGCCGGCGCGAGATCGTGCAGGGTGTCTCGCTCGATGTGCGCCGTGAGCAGACCCTGGGGATCGTCGGGGAGTCGGGATCGGGCAAGTCGATGACCGTGCTCGCCGCAACGGGGCTGCTGGACGCGCCGGGCTCGGTGGTGACGGGAACGAGTGTGCTTGCCGGTGGCGATGATTCGGCCGCCACACAGCTCGTCGGGGCATCCGACCGGCTGCTGCGGCGCGTTCACGGCGGCCGGATCGGCTTCGTGTTCCAGGACCCGGGGACATCGCTGAACCCGCTGCTGACCCTCGAGCGGCAGATCACCGAGTCACTCGAGGCGCACCGCGGCCTGACGCGGCGGCAGGCGCGCACCCGTGCGCTCGAGCTGTTGGCGGCGGTGGGCCTGCCCGACCCGGAGGCCCGCCTGGGCAGCTATCCGCATCAGCTGTCGGGAGGTCAGCGCCAGCGCGTGATGATCGCGATCGCGCTGGCCTGCGACCCCGAGCTGCTGATCGCCGACGAGCCGACCACGTCGCTGGACGTCACGACGCAGGCGCAGATCATCGATCTGGTTCGCGACCTGCAGCGGGATTTCGGCACCGCCGTGGTGTGGGTCAGCCACGACCTCGGCGTGATCGGCGAGGTGGCCGACGACGTGACGGTGCTGCAGGACGGCGAGGCGGTGGAGCAGGCTCCGATACTCGAGGTGTTCGACCGGGCGCAGCACCCCTACACCCGCCAACTCCTGCAGGCGCGGCCGCTGCTCGGCCGCGGAGGCCCCCCGCCGCTCGCCGAGGATGCCCCGGAGCTGTTGCGCGTCGAGGGCCTGGATGTGCGGTTCGGTGTGACGACCCCGGTCGGCAGGTCGGTCGTGCATGCGGTGAAGGACCTTTCGCTGGTGATCCGCCGCGGCGGCACCCTGGGGCTGGTGGGCGAGTCGGGATCGGGCAAGTCCACCGTGGCGGGTGCGCTCACCGGATTGGTGAAGCCACACGCGGGTTCGGCGTCGCTGGACGGGGCGGATGTCTTCGGTGTGCGCGGCGCCGCGGCGAAGGCGTTGCGCAGGCGGATCAGCATCGTGCTGCAGGACCCGTTCACGTCGCTCGACCCGCGTACCCGCGTGGGGACGGCGATCGGTGAGCCACTGTCGGTGCACCGGCTGGCCAACGGCGGCCGCGCGCGGCGGGCCCGGGTGGCCGAACTGCTCGACCTAGTCGGGCTGCCGACGGCGTTCGCGTCGCGCTACCCGCATGAACTGTCGGGAGGTCAGCGGCAGCGGGTGAGCATCGCGCGGGCGCTGGCGGTCGAGCCGGAGCTGCTCATCCTCGACGAATCGACTGCCTCACTTGATGTTTCGGTGCAGGCCCGAGTGCTGGACCTGCTCGGAGAACTGCAGTGCGATCTCGGCCTGACCTACCTTTTCATCGCCCACGATCTTGCGGTCGTGCAGCAGGTGAGCCACGACGTGCTCGTGATGCGGGCGGGCGAAGCGGTGGAATACCGGCCCGCGGCAGAGCTGTTCGCCAAACCCCGGCAGGAGTACACCCGCATGCTGCTGGCGGCGGTGCCGCCCGCGCGACCGCGCGCGGCCGAGGCTCAGTAGTCCGATCCGGCGGCCAGGAACGGCGGTGAAGGGGCGGGTCAGCGGGGCAGTGCCGGAGCGGACCGGATCGCGGCCGCGTCGAGCACCAACGCGGTCACGTCGTCGTGGCAGCCCGCATCGGCCGCGGTGCCGACCGGGTGATCCGCGGCCTCACGCGGATCGGCGGCGGCCCGCAGGATTTGCTCAATGCCCACGTCGTCAAGTTCGCGTGTCAGCCCGTCCGAGCACACCAGGATGCGGTCGCCCGGGCGCATCGGCAGCAGCCAGATGTCGGGCGGATGGTCGATCCCCGCGAGCACCGCCCCGGTGAGAACGTTGCCGATCGGAACGGACCGCCCTCGGCGGCGGTGACCGCGCCGGCGTCGATCAGTTCCTGCACCATCGAATGGTCGACGGTCAGCTGGCTGAATCCGTCGGCATCCAACCGGTAGGTACGCGAATCGCCGACGCCGAACTCCAGGTGCGTCCGAGACACCGAAAGACCGTCGTCGACGAGCTGTATCAGGTATTGCCAACGCGGGGCCCGACTGCCGGGCTGTGGCAGCGACCGGGGCGGACAAGGGCGACCGGCAACGCGGAGCGGCCGCGATGACGGCCGGGAGTGGATTGTCGCGGTTGGGCATTGTCGGATCCTTTTGTGCCGCCCGGCGGGTCTCCGCCGTGATCCCACATTCGTCGCCGATCCTGTGGCAGCGCTATGGACCGGCTTTGTCATGTCGATGAGGTGCTGTGAGCCCTGCCGGCCGGCGAGCGGGGCATCAACGAAACACACTGTCAGGCTGTGGGTTCGAGGCCCGATGCTCGGCGATCATTTCGTCGTGCGGCGGCGGCAGAGACCCGGCCGTGCGGTCAACTATGCTGCGCCGCGGCGCTTTCCCAGACCGGCGTCTCGTCCGGGCAGTAGGTGCTGATCGCGGCTCCGAGGAACTGCCACGACTGTGTCGGGGTGCTGTGCGGCGGAAGGTTGGCGAAGATGAAGCCGGCCGACTTGTCCGCGTTGGCGTCCACGCCCTTGTGCAGTCGCTCGCAGACGATCTTGCCCAGCCACGCGTTGTAGTCGCGCGGGCCGTAGATACCGTAGGTATGAAGCTGGGCGGCGAAATCGGTATCGACGTCGGCGTGCGAAGGCGCCGCCAGGGCGATCGCCAAGGCGGCGGTTGCCGCCAGCGCCGCTGTCTTCCTCACGGGCGGTGACTATACGCCGGCGCAACGGCACACGTTGAGCGGGAACGGACGAACAACGCCGCGCAACTGGGGGAACGGCCGCCCGTGGACTCTCAGTTACAGGGGTAGGGTACGCAAAATTCAGTTAAATGAGCTAATCTGTCGCGACGCAAGGAAATTGCGAGAGGGTGGTGGAGATGGCGTGGACGGGGCCCGGCACTGGGCAGCACCGTCAAGCCGCGGTCACGAGTCGGCGCCACCAGGAACAATGAAGACCGGTTACCTGAGGACAAACGGGCGGCGAGGGTTCCAATGATCCGGGCGGCTAGGCGAGTGTGGATAGTGCTGGTCATCGCGGTCGTGGTCGCCATCGCGGGGTTCTGCGTCTTCCGGCTGCACGGGGTGTTCGGCAAGACGGAGCTCAGCCGGGCCGGCAGCGGCCTGGCCAACGACACCAAACCGTTCAACCCCAAGCGGGTGACGTACGAGATCTTCGGACCGGCAGGGACCGTGGCGACGATCAACTACCTCGATCTGGAGGCGCAGCCGCAGGAGGTGAAGGACACCACGCTGCCGTGGTCACTCACCCTGACCACCACCGCCCCGGCGGCGAGCGCCAACATCGTGGCCCAGGGCAACAGTGACAGCATCGGATGCCGCATCACCGTCAACGGCCAGGTCAAGGACGAGAAAGTATCCGACGAGGTCAACGCCCAGACCTTCTGCCTGGTCAAGTCCGCATGACCAACACACACATCGGCGCGCACCCGATCATCCCCCGGATGATCCGGCTGTTCTCGGTGCCGATCCTGCTGTTCTGGCTGGCGGTCACCGTCATCGTCAACATCGCCACACCGCAGCTGGAAGTCGTCGGTCAAGACCACTCGGTGTCGCTGGCACCCAACGACGCGCCGTCGATGCGGGCCACGCAACGCGTGGGCCGGGATTTCAAGGAGTTCGACTCCAACAGCTCGGTGATGATCGTCCTGGAAGGCGAACAGCAACTCGGCGACGAAGCCCACCAGTATTACGACGGCCTGATCAAGAAGCTCGAACAGGACACCAAACACGTCGAGCACATTCAGGACTTCTGGAGCGACCCGCTGACGGCGGCGGGATCGCAGAGCGCCGACGGCAAGGCCGCCTACGTTCAGCTGTACCTGGCCGGCAACCAGGGCGAGAGCCTGGCCAACGAGTCCGTGCAAGCGGTCCGCGACATCGTGGCCAGCGATCCGCCGCCGGCGGGGCTCAAGGCCTACGTCACCGGCCCCGCGGCGCTCACGGCGGATCAGCACCACGCCGGCGACAAGAGCGTCAGGCTGATCACGATGGTGACCATCGGGGTGATCTTTCTGATGTTGCTGCTGGTCTACCGCTCGATCATCACCGTGGTCCTCGTCCTCGTGATGGTGTTCATCGAACTGGCGGCGGCCCGGGGGATCGTCGCAACCCTGGGTTATCACGACTGGATCGGCCTCTCGACGTTCGCGGTCAATCTGCTCACGACACTGGCCATCGCGGCGGGAACGGACTACGCGATATTTCTCGTCGGCCGATATCAAGAGGCCCGTGCGGCCGGCGAGGATCGCGAAACCGCCTTCTACACCATGTATCACGGCACCGCCCACGTCATCCTGGGGTCGGGTCTGACCATCGCCGGCGCGACCTACTGCCTGAGCTTCACCCGGCTGCCGTATTTCCAGACGCTGGGTATCCCGTTGGCGATCGGCATGCTGGTCTCCGTCATCGCCGCACTGACCATGGCACCCGCACTGCTCACCATCGGCAGCCGGTTCGGCCTGTTCGACCCCAAGCGGAAGCTGAGGACACGTGGCTGGCGCCGGGTGGGCACGGCCGTCGTGCGCTGGCCCGGCCCGATCCTGGCCGCAGCGACCGCGCTCGCGCTGGTGGGACTGCTTGCCCTGCCGGGGTACAAGACCGACTACAACGATCGCCACTTCCTGCCCGCCGACATCCCCGCCAACGAGGGGTACGCGGCGGCCGACCGACACTTTCCCCAGGCCCGGTTGAACCCGGAGCTGCTGCTGCTGGAGACCGACCACGACGTGCGCAATCCGGCCGACATGCTGGTCATCGACAGAATCGCCAAAGGCATCTTCCACATCCCCGGCATCGGCCGGGTGCAGGCCATCACCAGGCCGCTGGGAACGCCGATCGA
>Ga0209656_10001441_pt1 | contig 15557 bp, 15 predicted proteins | sample BogFormECP12_OM2_FD_188239 | JGI IMG/M metagenome (GOLD analysis project Ga0209656, IMG submission 188239) | Bog forest soil microbial communities from Calvert Island, British Columbia, Canada - ECP12_OM2 (SPAdes) (version 2) | ecosystem: Environmental > Aquatic > Freshwater > Wetlands > Bog ... | reverse complement strand
CCGCGCGAGACTGCTGCGAACCAAGGAGCAAGATTCAACCTCAGAAAATCCTGCTCTCCTGCCGAAGTAGATGTGGCGGTCGGATAAAGGAGTTTTTGTAAAGTCCTGTCGGACTCCGAGATCCATAATAGTAAAAATAATGTAAGATGCTTGTAAAAAGGTAATTAAATTCTATTTCCATATAATAATACATCCAGCAAGATCATGAAACGGTACGTAATCCCGTAAATGAGACCGACCGAGCATCAGCAAATAAGGCAGTGTCTTACCACGCAAGAAAAGAAGGCAGATAGTCAGTAATTCCTTGATCAAACAAATAAAAAGACTCACAACGGATCCCGCAAACAGGCTACCAAGCAAGATGGACAGACCGGCATTCCCAAAACCATGCGTGATAACGATTGGCATGACCAAAGGTGGCTCATGCAAGACCTGGTGGGCTTTAAATCTTGCAACGACGCTCGGCATGAACGGATATCGAGTCGTCGTGGTGGATCTGAATCCACAGCATGATTTGACTGCGGATTCTCAAATCCTGCTGGAGCAGGGGATTTACCCTCGGTTCGACGCGTTTAGCCACGATATCACCGACGAGAACGGGAACATCAATCCCATGCCTGACATAAGCCCTTACCTCGATTACGACTTCATCATTTACGATACCCCGCAGTTCCTCAATTATCCCGTAATTCGGTTCGCCTGGCAGAATTGTCATTTGATGCTTGCGCCATTTACTCCGGATTGCGCCGATTTGAAAAATTATACAGCAGCGGTGCGCCAATACCGGGCTATGCCCGGGGAGAGGGGACCAATTGCATGTATCCCAAGTCGCGTGAGCAAGATGAAAAACAATCTGGCTTTGGAAGCACTGAATGACTGCTTGAGCCTGATGGGGGACCTTGGCTGTGACGTTCCCGAGTATCCACAATCGTACATGATTGACTACAACCCGTCTTTGGCCCTCCAAAACACTCGCTGGATTTATAACAAGATGACTTTTCGTGGCGCGGATAGGGCAGTGACGCAGAAATTCTTGGACAACGTTCACCTCAATCTGGGCTGGATTCTGATGGTGTTGCAAAAATATTACGGCCCCTTACCTCCTGCGCCGTTGCCAAATATTCCTCGAGACGATCCCGATGAAATCCGGGCCAGTCTCGCAGCGGAATTTCGCGAGAGATTTCAAAGTGTTGCTGAAGCAGTATGAGCCACAAGCTGACTGAGGAAGAAAAAGAAAAGCAGAGGCGGGCTGATCTTGAGCGGTTGAGGCAGCAAACGCTTGAAAACAATAAGAGCTTTGATCCTCGCCTGATACGACGCCCGAGTGTGCAATTGTATTCGCCGACCGTTACGCCTGATCTGGTGACGCCAGCTACAAAGGAACCAGAAGAGTCGTCTGCTGCGGTTCAGCCTAAAGTGGAGGCCGGTCAAGCTATCGAGCACGCTCTAGTTCCTCAGTCGCCTGTTGAAAAGCCGTCTGAACTCGTTCGCTCTGAGGAGCGTCCTCCCGCGCCGGCGGAAAGAATCAAACCAGCGTCGCGGATAGAGGAGTCAATGGCGGAAAAGATGTCGAAACTCAAGAAAGCGGCTGACGCAACGAAAAACAACGTAAGAGTCACCGAACAGGTTTTCAGCTGTGTCACGGATTACGCAATCATCCGAGGTGTCGACAAGGTCAATGTCGTGACCTATTTGCTCTACGCCCACTTGCCGAGAAAGGATCAATCGCTCAAGACTACACCCGAATATCTGATCAAGGAACCACCAGATGGGCCACGCAACCGAGACCTAACGTTCTTTGAAGATCCAGGCCTTACTGAGCGATTGAGCTGGGTTTCTTCCACTTACGGGCTCCCTCGGGTCGATATCATTGAAAACATCATTTTGAACAATCTGCCTAGCGTGGAGAAAAAATATCCTCCAAAGCGCCGTCGAAAACGTCGTCGTCGCCCCGCGTTTTAAGGGGTGGGGAATTTTGTTTCGAAAGATCGAATAAACGATCAATTTCGGGATGAGGTACGAGTCAAATGAGGGCGAAATCCGTGTCGGCGTGCGGTTAAGAGCTGTTGAGCGGCGGAAACTGCGGGCAAAGCTCGGATGATTCGCGGATCTCTGGCGGGCTGGAGAAGTGGAACTTGAGGGTTCCGTCTTGCTCGCAGATCCAAACCTCTCGTGCCCCTGTCTCAAAGTAGAGGGCGATCTTTTCGTCGATTTCACCGGCGGTGTTGGAAGGAGAGAGTATCTCGACGCAAATCTCCGGCGCCCGGGTGAGACAGGTCTCGGTATCTGCCTCCTGGCCGCGTTCCGGCGCGAGCCATGCGACGTCGATGGCTTTAACGCCGTCAGGGGTTGAGACCGGGCACTCGGTTACCACGTGCCCATTTGGTAATAATTGCTCCAAAAGGGTTCCAATTCGGTTTTGCTTTTTGCCGTGCGCTGGTGCTGGCGGAGGACTCATGAGGATGTGTCCGTGACGGTCTGTCTCGACCCGATATGGCAAGCGGACTAGCTCCGGATCCGCGAGCAACTGCCGCCAACGTTTGAGGTTGAACGCAGTCTGGCTTTCGGAGGGGTGCAGTTGGATCGTCAGCGGCATGGGGCAAGTGTATTCTAGGGATATTAGCGCGGCAAGTTCGTGGGCCGGATGGTTGGCAGACACATTTTTGATTCGGCAAACGGTACGTAGCCGCAATTCTGCCATGACGCATGCTTCCTTGAGCCCACAGGGCTCATAATTGGCTTTATGGGCCCTGTTGTTTTCACGCCGGAAAACGAATGTTACACCGTTTTAATTTTGTAAATGTTTGGGAAACCAGATATCAAGATCCCCAGCGTGCACGACACTTTTGCGACTGGAAATGCCGGCCAAGAATCCCTCGAAAACCTCGTTAAAACCCAAGCCTTTAGCGTCGACTTGAGGGAGGCGGTCATGGCTTGCCTCTCTGGGGGAGAATCCCGTCGTTGGACTATTGCGGAACTGGTGGAGCGGTTTAAAAATCTGGGCGTTTGCGCCTCACGTGCCAGTGTGACGGCGGCGCTGGCCGAGTTGGGGCTCGAGCTTGAACTCTCCGGCTGGGCGCCGTGGCGCCTGCTCGAACGAGGGACCGAATGGATCCTGGAGCCCAAATCAGAGCTCTTAGAGCTTCTTTCCGGTGTCAGACGCCTTCCGTTAAAAGAGGCAAAGATTCTTTCCGAAGAACATAAGGCCGTGCTCCTGGTTGTCATCGGGTACCGCCGGAAAGGAGGGGTCTCCAAAACCAGGGTGGGGGAGATATTGGGGCTAGAGGCCTCTTCAATCCTGGTCGATCTCTTGAGCCAGGGGTTGATCTACTGCGATCCGTCCAGGGAGTTGAATTTTTGGCGGCCGACGCCATCGGCTTTACTGGCGCTGGGCTTTCGGTCCCACACCGACATCCCGGCACTCAAAGAACTCGAGGAGTGGTTCGAGGCGCAGAAAGAAATGCGGGTGGTAGCGAAACTGGATCCTTTCTTTGAGAGAACCAGCAAGTTCGCTTCCCGGCGTCTCAAACGCGAAATAGAGCGGCGCGGAACGCTCGGGGAGTTTGCGTTAGAGCCGGATACCTCCACTAAGAGGATCCCCACCGAGGAAAGCGGATCTGATCTTTTCCGGAGTGATGGGCCCGATGCTGTTGGGGGGTCCGGCGAAGTCGAGCCGCCGCAAAGCATTGTGCAGGGCTGCCCGGCTCAAGGGGGCGCCGTTTGGTCCGGGGAAAAGGAGTCGTGATTGGCCCCATAGGAGAGATTTGCGGTAGAGCCGCCGCTGGTCCGGTCGGGCCAGGCGCTCTCTCCAGGCATGCCAGAAGCGCAAGGAGACAGCGAAGCATGGTTCCTCGATCGCTGTGTCCCACAGCAGCACTTCGAGGCCCTCGATTTTGAGGCAGTTTTCTGGCCATTTTCGAGGAGTTCCTCTGGCAGGAGCCGCGCATAGCGCGGCGATCAGCCCCGAATCTCGCCGGAGTGTGATCGAAGGGTTTTTCACCAAGCGGATCTGCTTTAGGAGTCTTTGAATCACCCAGTTCTGCAGAGCCGCTAAGTCCTCAACGGATACCGACTTCTTGGGCTCTCCGCTGCCTAAAAAAGCCAAAAAAGGCGAGATTCGTGCCTTCTTTTCGGTGGGAAATTCTCCGAGCGAGGCCAATAATTCGGTAGCCGAAGGGCACTGCCAGAGCTCCAAGCGAGCGGCTCTGATCGCCGCTCTGGCGCCCGCCACGTAGACCCGCCTCGTGGAAGGCCGAAGGTTTTCGAGAGATTGCTCGAAATCCTTAACGACTTCGCTGATTGCCTTAACTTGTGCGCTCACACGCTTCTTCGAACTTTCCTTCCAGAGAAAGATAGTTATCGGCTAGATAGTGGTTTGTCTTTACAACTTGCGCCCAGTGTTTATCACGTAAAAACATCACTTTGAAAGAACCAAGCCGAAAATGAAGTCTCAACTCGGCGGGGAAGAAGGGGGCAGCAAGGCGAGGCGGTCCGCGCTAGGAGTCCCCCTAGGGCGCCTATGACGCAAGGGATTTCGCAGACAGAGATTGGAGAAGTGCTTCTGTCTCCCTTTGATCTGTTAGAGGGCACCTCAGAATCGGCCCGAGCCAAAACCGCGGAGGCGTTCCTGGAGCTGTTGGGAGCGCGGGTGCGCAATCCCAATACGCGAAGCGCTTATCGGGTGGCTTGGCGCTCATTTTTGGCTTTTTGTTCGGCACGTCAGCTCGAGCTAGAAAACGTAAAGGCCTATCACGTGGGGGCATGGCTGGATCAGCATCCGGGAAGCAGGTCGACGCAGAGGCAGCACCTGGCGGCCGCCCGGTTGCTCTTCGATTCGCTGATGATGCGAGGGGTTGTTGAGTATAATCCAGCCTCCCGCGCCAGGCCCCCAAGGTTGGTTCGGGAATCCTCCCATACTCCGGTCTTTGAAGAGGCCGAAATCGTCGCATTCTTGGACTCGATAAGCTCGGAATCGCTAAAAGACATTCGGGATAGGGCAATCTTTAGCGTTCTCTTCTATTCCTGGTGCCGGGTGTCTGCCCTGATCAGCCTGACGGTTACCGATTACTACGAGCGTGGCGGCACGCGCTGGTTACGATTCCAAGAAAAGCGAGGAAAAGAACACGAGGTACCGGTACACTCGAAGGCTAAAGAAGCGGTCGATCTTTGGCTTGAACGCTCTCATCTGGCGTCAAATCCAAGTGCTCCACTTTTTCCTTCCTTCGGCAAGAATCGTGAAACGATTGAACAGAGACGCCTGGATCGTCGGAGTGTCTTGAAGCTGGTCGAGAAACGGGCGAGGACAAGCGGGATCCTGAAACGAGTTTGTTGTCACAGTTTCCGAGCGACTGGCGTCACCGAATACATGAATTCTGGCGGCACCATTGAGATCGCGCAGCGGATCGCCGGACATACCAGCCCGGCGACCACCAGGATTTATGATCGATCCGGGGACCGGTTGACCCTGGAAGAGATCGAGAGAGTCCAGATCGGGAAGAAACGACAGATTTGAATTTCGCGCCTCGCGCCTTTCCACGACAGGAGGTCGGCTTTTATGCCCGCAAGTGTACCGCCTCAACCTGCCGACCTGGATCACAGGGTCCTGTACTGAGCGACGCGCCCACCGTAGAGCGTGGCTAAGCTTCTCAAACACCCTCGCACACCCGAACAGCGGCGCGAAGGGTTGTGCTGACACCGCCGGTTATCCAGCCTCTGAAGCCGCGGAAAACCTGTCGTTGCTGGGGAATGATGCGATACACTTCCCAAGGCCATGAAATCGGAATTCATCGTCTTGACGTTCATTCTCTTCGGGGCACTTTATCTCTTCTGGACGCAAAGACTGCGGACAGACATAGCCGCTCTACTTGTGATGTTGTCTCTGGCCATTCCTTGGCCACGACCAGACGGTAAATGGTCAGCCATCCTGAGCCCGCAGGAGGCGTTCTCCGGCTTTGGCAGCGTGGCGGTGATTATGGTCACGGCGATGTTTGTGTTTAGCGCTGCCATGGTCCGCACCGGTGCCGCCGAAATGATCGGCGGGCGCTTGTTTAGGGCCTGTGCTCACAACGAACTCCTGTTGCAAATCGCGGTACTGTTCGTCGCCGCCGCCTTTTCAATGTTCATCAATGAGACGACGATTGTCCTCGTTTTCATGCCCGTCGTTCTGGGGGTGTGCAAAGAGCGCAACCTCTCGCCTTCGCGCTATCTACTTTGCGCCGCTTACGGCGCGGCGCTCGGGGGTCAATGGACGTTGATTGGCACCCGCAGCAACATCATCGTGAGCGATTTACTCCGCCAGCGAACAGGTCATGGAATTAACTTCTTTGATTTCACGCCGATTGCCGCCACCGTTTTCGTTGGCTGTGCGACTTATTTTTTTCTGGTCGGGCGGAGGTTTCTGCCGAAAGCCGAGGTGCAATCGTTGGAGCAGGAACTCGGCAAGGAGTATTTGACCGAGGTGATGGTTACGCCGCAATCGGCCACCGTCGGACTGACCCTCGACCAACTCGACTGGGCTAAGCGGCAGGATGTAACCATTGTCGGCGTCATCCGCGAGGGTGAACGGATGCCGCCCAACGGGTGGCTGAAATTGCATCCCGGTGACGCGCTCATTATGCAAGGAGCGGTACCGACGATCGGCAGCCTGCTGAAATCACCCGATTTCCAATTCATGGAGGAGGTCAAGATCGGTGAGAAGACACTCCGGAGCCTGGACCTCATTACCGTCGAAGCGTTGCTCTCCCCGAATTCCCGGTACACTGGACGTACCATGCAGCAGACCAATTTTGGCCGCGACTATGGTTTCAGTGTGCTGGGGATTTCTCGGCACGGGCAGACCATCCAGGAGCGACCCTCGGCCACGCGACTCGAGTATGGCGACTCTCTTCTCTTGCTCGGCCACAACTCAAACCTCGAACGATTGGAGCGCAATCCGAACCTGATTCTGCTCAGCCAACAGCACTTCCCGACTTCGAGCAAAAAGCAGGCGATAGTCACGATGCTGCTCCTGGGCGGCATCATATTGACGGCGATTACGGGCGTTCTTACGCCGGCACTCTCCATTCCACTTGCTGCCGTCGCCGTGCTGTTATTGGGGTGTGTCAAAGTGACGGACACCTACAAGTCGGTCAACTGGCAAGCCGTTGCGACCGTCGGTGGCATGATGTCGGTGGGTCTCGCGCTGGAGAAAACCGGTGCCGCGGGAGCTTTGGCTCACAGCATCGTCACCCATTTGCAATGGGCCGGCACCAATTTGATCCTTGGCGCCTTACTGGCGTTGACGGTTGCACTGACTCAATTGATCGAAAACGCGGCGGTGGCCATCATCCTCGCGCCGATTGCCTACCAAATCGCGCGCGAAGGCCACGCGGATCCAAAGCCTTTCATGGTGGCATTGGCCATTTGCATATCAACGTCGTTTTGCACACCCGTCGCCCACGAGACTACCATGCTGGTAATGGGGCCCGGTCGATACCGTTTCAAGCACTACCTTTCCATCGGCAGTGGAATGGCCGTCATCGCCTGGCTGCTCACGACGTTCGTGACACCGCTAGTTTGGAGATTTTGATTCGACGCAAATGTGGAACTTGCCACGCCCGATCTGGCTAACCTCGGCCAAGGCGAATGAAGGGTTTTTTCGATACGTCGATACTTGTGCCGGTATTTTACGGGGACCACGTCCACCATCAGGCCAGCTTGGCGCTCTTCATCCAATTCGACGAATCAACGGGTTGCTGTGGAGCGCACAGCTTAGCCGAAGTCTACTCTACGCTGACCCGGATGCCGGGCAAACATCGTATCAGTGGCCAACAGGCAATGCTGTTCATCGGCAGCATACGAGAACAGCTGACCATCATCGCGCTCAGCGGCGATGAGTATGCCGATGCGCTGGAGGCCTCGGCCTCTCTTGGCATCGTCGGCGGCGGTATCTATGACGCCATGCTTGCGCATTGCGCTATCAAAGCAAAAGCGGAGACGATCTACACATGGAACGGCCGGCACTATATGCAATGCGGACCAAAAGTAACCCAACGCCTTCGGACACCTTAGCAATTGAACGATGCAGAGGTTCGTCCCGGGCTGCGCACAGCTCCTCATGTTCGCTGCGGCTCATTCCGGCCCAGCAGCCCGCATCGACCGAGGTCGAGCGTCGCGCCGTGCTGTCGGGGCCGAGGCTCGTTGAACCGTTGAACGGCTTTTGATGTTGATGTAGCGCTCTCCGAGAAGCGCCCGAGGCCCAATCGGCGGCGTCCCTGCCTTTTTTGCCCTCCGGCTTGACGGACTCCGCGATAGAGGCGCCAGAACTCAACCAGATGCTAAATAATCGCAAGGTGACAGCCTGAATTATCAATTCTCGACTTCAGGAATCTCCGGCGCTCTTGTTCTTGTACTCTTTATCCAGTAGCGTTTCGCGCGCATCTTCTGCCAACTTGATATAGTCGGCTCGAATTCGGTCCAATTCCTTTTCACCCAAGTCTTCCAGATTTAGGAGACCATTGTGTGCACCATCGACGGCGCGAATCAATTCATCCAATTTGATATGCATCGCCTCGGAATCACGGTTTTGGGTATTCTGAATCAAGAATACCATCAGGAATGTAACAATCGTCGTTCCCGTTGATGATGAGTTGCCAGGTATCGCTAAAGCCAAAGAGTGGACCTGTAATCAGCCAGAGTACTACGATCCCTTCGGCAAGAGCGAATACGATCGGATGTCCGGCAGCACGCGCCGTCTTTTTTGCGAAATCAGAAAACCATGACGACTTCTTGCTCACAACTTCTGATCGTAAGCGATGCCATAGGCGATCTTATTGAACTAATGGCAGGACAGACTTATTTGTCACAATCGATAGAGCTTCTCCGGCGAGGTGTGTTGAGGTTTTCATTAATCAGCCGTTAATCTAAATTTAGCCTGCTGCCTGCTTTTAGCGCATTGGGGCGAGGCGGTCCCGCGCTAGGAGTTCCCTCAATGCGCCATGACGCAAGAGGATTCGCAGACAGAGACTGGAGAAGGGCTTCTGGCACCCTTGATCTACTACAGGGAACTTCAGAATCGACCCGAGCCAAAAGCGGAGACCTTCCTTGAGCTCTTGCCGAGCGCGGGTGCGCAATCCCAATACCCGAAGCGCGTATCGGGGTGGCTTGGCGCTCGTTTTTGGCATTTTATTCAGCACGCGGACTCGAACTCGAAAGTGCAAAGGTCCTAGGCATGGTTGGATCGTTGGATCAGCAGCGGGGAAGCAGATCGACGCAGAGGCAGCACCTGGCGGCCGTCCGGTTGCTCTTCGATTCCCTGATGATGCGAGGGGTAGTTGAGTATAATCCGGCCGCCCGCGCCAGGCCGCCGAGGCTGATTCGAGAATCCTTCCAGACTTCGGTCTTTGAAGAGGCCGAAATCGTAACGTTCTTGGACTCGATCTACCCGAATTCCTTAAAAGACATTCGGGATAAGGCGATCTTCAGTGTTCTGCTCTGTGCGTCGGAAAGTTTTTCGCTGCCGGGTCCGTACTTCTCGATGCGGACCAGACGCAGTTTTTGTTCCAATACCCGGACCTTATACTCTGTGAGCTTGAGTCGATCCTGATCAATGGAAAAAAAGCCGTTGAGCTTTTCAAATAACGCCTCCGGAAGACTTTCTTTGAGCTGGTTAACGGGCTCTGGATCCTGCATTTTGAGGGGAATAAAACTGTTGCTCAACTAGGAATAAAAACTAACAACAATGCAGTTTCTTTGATAGCTTTTTCGCTCTCCAATACCGTTTGTCGATACCAGTCTTTGCGCCGCGTGTGCGTCAGATCGATTCCTCCTAACAAGAGCGAAAGCTCTTCGTGACTCACTGCCACTTGATCCGATTGATCCGCTTGCTGTGGCCAGCTATATCTTCCCCCGTTCTAATCTTTTTGAGCAAATCCAAAGGCCACTACCGTCCCAGTAAAGAATTTTAAGTCGATTTCTTCTCGAATTAGCAAACAAGAACACATGACCGCTCCTGACTTCCAGTCCGAGCCTGTCGCGCACTATTCCGTAGAGACCATCGAAACCCTTGCGCAGGCCGGCCACACGGCCAAACTCTACGACCGACGTGGGCAGAAGGTGCTTCTCGAAGACGTGGAGAGCAAATCGCCGACTTCGTTATGCCATCGCCTTACCGCCGGATTAACATCAAACCACGGGAGGTCCACGTCTTCCAGAAACAAAGGAAATGATAATGAAGATAACGGCGACTACTAGCAGGACGTGAGCAATCCACGCTGCTTCTCCAGCAACACCACTGGCGCCGAATGCTTCGGCTACAAGGGCAATAATCAAAAAGATGATCGCATATCTTAACCTGTGATTGAGAAGGCTAGCGGTTCAAAATGGGAAGAGAAAGCGAAATAAACTAATTTCGAATACGATGTCCGGCTTCCAGAAATTCGGTTATCTTTAGCGATAAAATCGGCGATCTCGATAAGCTCCGCTTCTGCCTGAGCGGTTAATTCTTCGGCGGCCGGGATCACGGAACAGTGTTGCACGCTTGTAAAACTCTCTCCGTACGCATGAAAAGAGAGGATCTAGCTAGTGCGCCAAACGATTGACAGCCTCGATAAACACCTCAGCAGATAACCCTGTGGCGATATATTGGCATTAAATTGATTAGTGGGGACCCAGCAACCGGCTTAAACGCTGTCTAACACTTTTTCCTTTTCAAGGATGGTAAGACGTATGACCTTAGTCCGCTAAGTCTGGTACGCCTAGCCTCAACCAACGCGGGATGCTCAGGGACAAACTCTGGTCATTCTGACCCATGCGTGCGGGCTTTTATGGAAAGTGCGCCGCAAACGCCACGCTGCACGACCCCGACCTTTAGGCGGTCTCCAAAAACGGCGAGACTTACGTTACGGATTGTCAAGCCTCGCTCAGCGCAAAAAGCGGACACGATCCGCGATAATGGTCGACACAAAAATCAAAATCGAATAGTGATGGGAAAATGATTGCGCAATACTTTTGCGCAACCCCCGGAATCCAGAAATCCCTCATCTCGCGCGAAAACGTGCTATCCCATATTTATGCGTTTTATATCCCACCAGAGTCCCAGAGCGCTAACCATCGCTCTGCTTTCCCTCGTGCTACCGTTCATTTCCGCCCACGCGGCAGCCGCCAGTAAACCCAGGGTTGCATTGATTATGAAGTCGCTGGCCAACGAGTTTTTCCAGACCATGGAAAAAGGAGCCAAAGATTATCAGTCCAAGCATTCCGATCAATTCGATCTCATTTCGAACGGGATCAAAAACGAAACGGATGTCGGCCAGCAAATCAATCTGGTGAATCAGATGATTGCTCAGAAAGTGGACGCTATTGTGATCGCCCCGGCGGATTCGAAAGCGCTGATCTCGGTCAGCAAAAAGGCCCAGGAAGCCGGTATCGTGGTCGTGAATATTGACAATAAATTCGATGAGGCAACTCTCGCACAGGAAAAGGTCAAAATCCCTTTTGTCGGGCCGGACAATCGCAAAGGCGCCAAGAAGGTCGGCGACTACGTGGCAAAACAGCTGAAGCCGGAGAGCAAGGTAGCGATTCTTGAGGGACTGCCGGGGGCGTTTAATGGCATACAACGGAAGCTCGGCTTCGAGGACGCGCTCAAAGAAGCCAAGATGGATATCGTGACCTCTCAAGCCGCGGATTGGGAAACGGCTAAGGCCAATCAAGTCACCTCTGCGATCATCACGCAGCATCCTGAAATCTTGGCAATTCTCGCGTGCAACGACAATATGGCCCTGGGAGCCGTTGCGGCTTTGAGGGCAGCCGGCAAAGAAGGCAGCGTAAAAGTGGGAGGCTTTGATAATATTGCGGCCATACAGCAGCTCATAAAAGACGGAAAGGTCGTTGCGACCGCCGATCAACATGGTGACGAGCTGGCCGCCTTTGGCATTGAATACGCCCTCGATGCGATTGGCAAAAAAGGAGGTGCGATGGAGGATCGCGAGACAAAAGTGGATCTGATCACGAAAGAGACGCTCAAATAATTAAATAAGCTCGGCTGCGCATCTGGCATGCGCGACCCGAATTGCCGGGCGTCGCGCAACCCTTTACGATCTTGCGATCCATGTCCGTAATGCTGCAAACTCGAAAACTTGCGAAAGCGTATGCCAGTCCTGTTTTGACGGACATCAATTTCGAGCTGCGAGCAGGTGAAGTTCACGCATTAGTCGGGGAAAACGGGGCTGGCAAAAGCACTCTGTGCAACATTATCGCCGGTTTGCGACAAGCGGATTCGGGTGAAATCATCTTTCAAGGCAAGCCGTACCATCCGCAAAGCAAGAAAGACGCCGAGCTTCACGGAGTACGCATCGTTCTGCAGGAACTCAGCCTGATCGATAACCTCACCGTCGCAGAGAACCTCTTTCTGAATCATCTCCCGAATCGAATGGGATGGATCGATGGTGGTCGCCTGGCCGGCGCGGCGCGTGCTGCCCTGGATAAGGTCGGGCTGGCGGATCTTGATCACAACGTGACGGTTCGCCAGTTAGGGATCGGACAGAAACAACTCGTGGAGATTGCTGCCGGCCTCTCGCAGGAGTGCCGGCTTCTGATTCTGGACGAACCAACAGCCGCACTGACGGCCGCCGACGCCCAGCGTCTGTTTATCCAGGTCCGAAAACTGCAGGAGGCTGGGGTGGCTCTCATTTTTATATCCCATCATCTTGAAGAGGTTCAGGAGATTTCTGATCGCGTCTCGGTGCTTCGTGACGGACGCCTGGTCTCTGTAAAGGAACGAGGGACTTACGAACTCCACGATATTATCCGCTCAATGGTAGGGCGTGAACTCGGCGAAGCCGCGCATCGACCGACGACTACTTCCTCTGAGCGCGTCGCTTTTCGCGTGGAAGGCCTGAGGGCTCCCCCGGTGGTTCATGACGTAACCTTCGATGTTCGAGCGGGTGAAATTCTGGGTTTTGCCGGGTTAATGGGCTCGGGTAGGACCGAGACGATGCGGGCAATCTTCGGTGCCGATCCGCGAGCTGCGGGGCGACTTTTCCTTGATGGTAAGCAAATCCGAATCAACAAGCCTGCGGACGCAGTTAAATCCGGAATTGGATTTCTGACGGAAGATCGAAAGATGCAGGGATTGCTTCTGCCGAAACCTTTGCGAATGAATATCAGTCTCGCGCGAATGACCGATGAAATTTCCGCGATGGGGTGGTGGATTCGGAGATCTGTTGAAGACGCGGTGGCCCACAAATGGATCAAGCAGCTGGCCGTGAGATGCTCATCCTCGGAGCAACTAGCAGTCAACCTGAGTGGCGGAAATCAGCAAAAGGTGGTTCTCGCTCGCTGGCTCTACCGGGATTGTGGCGTCTTGATTTGCGATGAACCAACGCGAGGTATTGACGTAGGAGCAAAGTTCGAAATCTATAAATTGCTCGGAGACTTAGCCTTTGCCGGAAAAGCCATTGTCGTTATCTCTTCGGATTTGAAGGAGCTTTTAGCCATTAGCGACCGGATCGCTGTGATGTCCGCCGGCAAACTTGTAGCCACATTTCTCCGTGGAGAGTGGACAGAAGATAAAATTATGACGGCTGCCTTCAGCGAAATGACCAAAGCGACGAGGCCTGTTGCGCACGCCTGACAGTCTTCCACGTTTTAATAAGGCGCAGACACCTGGCCTTGTTGGTTGACTAATTCCTTCTATGAGTTCAGACCCAAATCCAACAAATTCTTCGGCATCTGTAGCGAAGGCGCCATTAATTCCCGCGGCGGCGAAAGTACGCCGAATCAATCAGGGCAGGGAAGTCGTTGAAAACAGCCTGGGCCTGGTGGTCGTTCTGATCCTTCTGATCGCGTTATTCAGTTTTCAAACTTCACATTTCTTTTCAGCCACCACGTTCCAAGCGATTGCGAACCAAATTCCGACGGCCATCTTTATAGCAATTGGAATGACGTTTGTCTTAATTATAGGAGGAATCGATCTTTCCGTCGGTTCAGTTCTGGCATTAGGCGCCGGAATTCTCGGAGTCGCCATTGTTCAATGGCACTGGCCGTTATGGGCAGCGATCTGCCTCTGCATTATTTCCGGTGCTCTCTGTGGTTTGCTGAACGGATTCCTTACCATTCGTTTCCAGTTGCCCTCTTTCATTGTTACTCTCGGCCTGATGGAAGCTGCCCGTGGCGCGACCTATCTGGTCACTAATTCGCAAACTATGTATATCGGCCCCGCGGTGGAGGCGATCGATAACGTATCGGTGTTTGGGCTCTCTTTACCGTTTCTGATCGCTATCACGTTGGCCATTGTCGCCCAGTTGGTGTTAACCGGCAGCGTGTTCGGCCGGTATTCGATCGCCTTGGGTACCAATGAGGAAGCCGTCCGTCTCTCTGGAATTGACACACGTCCGATAAAACTCGCGGTATTCACCCTGAGCGGCGCATTGGCGGCACTCGGAGGCGTCTCCTACTGCGCGCAGCTCTCTTCGGCCGATCCAAATGGCGGAAGCGGTTTTGAACTCGCTGCGATCGCTGCCGTCGTCATCGGGGGTACCAGTCTCATGGGAGGTCGCGGTTCCGTGATCAACTCACTCTTTGGCGTGCTGGTCATTGCTGTCCTGGAGACAGGACTGGCTCAGATAGGCGCTCAGGAATCCGTAAAACGGATGGTTACCGGAGGTGTAATTATCATCGCGGTCATCGTGGATTTTTATCGTACGCGTCGTGCCGAAGCAAAAGCGCGCTCAGGCAAGTAAACACAATTTTAAAATCACCATTACCATTTTTCTTGATTATTTCTGACGAAGTTTGTCACCAATTGCGACCAGATTCGCTCCGAAAGTGGTGCCACGGAATATTCACCCGGGTTAACTTACCGTCAGGGTATAACGACGGAAAAAACACAATGCGCATAGGTATTTTTCGGACCGCGCCGCGATATCCTGTGGGAATAATTCATCGTGTCATTTGGTTCGATCACACTCAGTCTTCGCCATTGTTGCCGATGGCTTCGACTGGACATCCTTCTATGGCTTCCTTGCAAAGCGCCTCCTCCTCCGGGGTGGTCGGTTGCTTAAATACATAGGAGTAGCCGCCGTCGTCGCTGCGCGTGAAAGTTAGCGGGTGCGGTTTCCCGGCACAGGTCGCAGTCAATGCACTGGTCATCGCAGTAAAACTTACCGGACACGTTTTCCGCGTATTTATTCGCAATGTCGGCCATAGATTCTCTTTCGTTTTATGCCGATGGAATTCGATTAGAGCGTTTCGTGACACCGTGGCTGAGTACCTGTTCACCGCGAATGTGCGCCACGAGGAGCTTCACCGCGCCATACGTCATCTTCTTGGGATGCTACGGCACGACCGACCTCAAACGCCTCACGATTCAATGGGCTTGATTTCTCGAGCGAAGTAGGCCCGAAAAGCTTCCATCAACTCGCGCACCCATCCGATGAAGTCGGAAGCTTGCATGGGTTCGAGCAACTTCGCGGAAAAGTAGTCGGGCTGAAAATGAAAGACGCCATTCCAACACCGGCGGAGCGCCTTGACATTCGGCGACGCCAGGAGCGCGTCGACCCTGGGATCAACCAGCTTCAGAT
>Ga0209656_10001440_pt1 | contig 15560 bp, 14 predicted proteins | sample BogFormECP12_OM2_FD_188239 | JGI IMG/M metagenome (GOLD analysis project Ga0209656, IMG submission 188239) | Bog forest soil microbial communities from Calvert Island, British Columbia, Canada - ECP12_OM2 (SPAdes) (version 2) | ecosystem: Environmental > Aquatic > Freshwater > Wetlands > Bog ... | reverse complement strand
GCTGGTCAACAACGCGCGGGCCGCGGAGGCGACGTCATCCGCCAACCAGGCGGGCAAGGCGTCGTCGTAAGCGTGCCGGCGCACGACGGCGTAGGGCAGGTCGGAAATCGCTCTCGCGACGGCGTCAACGCACCGGCTATCGCTGCTGCCGTATAGCTCCCGTGCGAAATTTCGCACCCGCTCCACAAGCGGCGCATTCATTTCGGCAAGGGTCTCCCGGAACGCCGCATCCGGCTCGCCGTCAAGCAAGTCGCTCGGCCGGATCATCAGCAACAGCCGAGCATCCTCGGGAAGTTCGCGAGCGAAGCCGATGGTGGAGACGGCCACCGTGACGGCGGACTCGAGGGCGGTATCGGCGTCGGCGGCCATCGCCCGCGCCTGAAAGCGCTCCAGCGCTCGCAACCACGCAGCGGTCAGGATGCCGTTGCGGTTGCCGAACCGGTGATACAGCGTGCCCGCCGGCGCACCACTGGCCTTGGCAATCGCTGCCACGCTCGCCGAGCGTGGTCCGCCGTCGAGCACCAGCGCTCGGGCAGCGTCGAGGATCACATCGGTTTCATGCTTCCGCGGGGGTGCCACGATCTAGTACAGTCCTTCTATATGGAACGCTTACCCTATATCGATGAGCATGCCATAACCGTCGCGGCGAGTCGCGAAGACACGTGGTCGGCGCTGTTGCGGGTGATGTGCCGCGACCCGCAGAACCCGTCGACCGTGCCCGCCGGTTTCGTCCTGGACGAAGCACAACCACCGGCGCGGTTCGCGTTGAAAGGCCGCCACCCGTTCGCGATCTACCGGTGGGTGTTCGAGTTGGAGGCCGAAGCACCGCAGCGCACCCGCGTGCGCGCTGCGACGTGGGCGGCCTTTCCCGGTTTGCACGGTAGCGGCTATCGCGCGCTCGTCATCGGCACCGGCGGGCACCGCGTTGCGGTGCGATGGATGCTGAAACGCATTGCGGCAGTGTCGATTACCGACGATGCCGATGACTACGTGGACACGTTCGAAGTCCCCATCGTCGACGGCGACCTGCGCACCGCCGAACAAGCATTCCGAGACGGGCTGGGAGACAAACCCGGCGTCGGCGGAAATGTGGTGTGGTGGATTCACCGCCACCTCCTGCAATTTCGGTTAGGCCCGTTTTCGTCGCCCCAGCACGTCATCGGCTGGACGATCGTGCGCTCGGGTCGCGATGAGATCGTGCTGGCCGCGGACGGGCCGCTGATGCGCGGCCAGCTGAGGCTGCACCGCGAGGACGGCTCGCGCGCAGTTCTGACCACGAGCCTGCGCTACCGACGCAAAATCGCCGCGAGCGCAGTCTGGTTCGTCGTCGGCCCGCTGCATCGAATCCTGGCGCCGCAGCTGATGCAGCGCAGCGCCCGTCGCGGCGTCATTCTCGCTGTCCGGTGATCCCGGGGTTGACGTGGGGAGTGCGGCCGTCGGAGCAGACGGTGGCGCTGCCCTGCGACGCGCTTCGTCCACGCGCCGGCGTCCGGGCGGACCGCGCGATCAGCATCGCCGCGCCCGCACCGATCGTGTTCGCCTGGCTATGTCAGCTACGCATCGCGCCCTACAGCTACGACCTCCTCGATAATTTCGGTCGCCCAAGTCCTCGACACCGCAGCCCCGAACTGGTTCATCTCGAAGTCGGACAGCGGTTCATGACGTTGTTCGCGCTGGAGTCTTTCGTCGCAGACGAGCAGATCACGTTGCTGGCCAAGGGCGCGGCCGTCACGTACGCGGTCCGGCCCGACGGGGCCGGCTCACGGCTTCATGTGCGCGTCTTGTTCGGCGGGCCAACGCTTCTCGCTCGTCTTCTCGTGTTGGGCGACCTGGTGATGATGCGAAAACAGCTGATCACCTTGAAGTCGCTGGCCGAGCGCGAGGCCGCCGCCAGCCGCTGACCGCTTGAACCGTGCGGCCCGTTCGCTCGTGACGATCTGTAACCAGGTCGGCTATTAACACCCGTGGTCCAAATGGATCGCACCTTCGAGGAGAAGTGCCCATGAACAACGAGCCGCCGGGATGATCACTGCACAGCAGCCTCCGGGGGTCGGTTTCTTGGAATTCCGCGATGTCGCGCAGACGACACGGGTCATGTTGCTGGCCATCATGGTGTCGATGGTCGTCTTCCTCGATGGCACCGTCGTGAATCTTGCCCTGCCGGCCACGGAGCGTGACCTTGGCGGGGGCATGTGCTCGCAGCAATGGGTCGTCGACGGCTACCTGCTGGCGGTTGCGGCCATGGTTCTCCCCGGTGGTGCCATCTCCGATCTGTTCGGGCGAGTACCGGTGATGCGCTGCGGTCTGGCGGCTTTTGGGGCGGGCTCGGTGCTGGCGGCCACGGCGGGCACCCCGGCGATGCTGATCGCCGGGCGCGTCGTCCAGGGGTTGGGCGGGGCGTTTCTCGTGCCCGGCTCGCTCGCGCTGATCACCTCGTCGTTCAAGCGCGCGGACCGTCCTGCCGCAATCGGATCCTGGACGGCCTGGACCGGCACCGCCTTTGCGCTCGGACCACTGCTGGGGGGACTGACCGTGGACTTCCTGGGCTGGCGCTGGATCTACGTTTTGTCCGCGATCCCGGTGGCCATAGGTTTTGCTTTGACGTTTTCGCTTCGCCGGGTGCCCGGGCCCTCCGAACGCCCACGCGTCGATGTCGCAGGCTCCGCACTATCGGCGGTCGGACTGGCCGCCACGGTGTATGCACTGATCGAACAGGGTCGCCGGGGGTGGGACGACCCCCGGGTCAGGGTTGCGTTGGTGGTGGGGGTCGCGGCATTGCTGGCGTTCGTGGCATGGCAGCGCCGCGCGCGCCACCCGATGATGCCGCCAGGTCTGTTCACGATCCGCAATTTCACCGGAGCCAACCTGGTCACCGCGTGCGTCTACGGCGGCATCACGATGGGCTCGTTGGCCATCGCTCTGTACCTCATAGAGGTCGCCGGATACTCGGCCACCGCCGCGGGTCTGATTACCTTGCCCAGCCCCATCATGTCGTTGCTGTTCGCCCGCCGCGTTGGCGGACTGGCGGCACGGATCGGACCTCGGATTTTCCTGATGACGGGTCCGGCGCTGGCCGGGTTGGGTCTGCTGCTCATCCGTCCCTCCGCGCATGGATTCCACATCCTCACTGACGTGCTGCCGGGCAGGATTTTGCTGGCCATCGGAATGGTCCTTGCCGTCACGCCCCTGACCGCGGTCAATCTGTCCGCCGTCAAGTCCGCGCACAGCGGAATCGCCGCCGCGATCCAGAACGCGACGGGGCGGACTTCTGCGCTGATCGCGGTGGCCTGCATGGGATTGATTGCCGCCGATAGGCTGACCGATGCCAGCTTCACCCGGCTGCTCCAGGTCAGCGCGCTGCTGTTTTTCATCGGCACCGTCGTCGGCGGCCTCGCTATCAGAAACTCGGTCGTTCACGGTGAGCCGGTTCCCGATGAAGTCGCCGCCCCTGTGCCGCAGTTGGCGTCGAGCGCGCCATCTCCGAATACGGTTTGAGCGCAACCCTTTTGCGCAGAAGCCCCTCCGAGTGTGCGCCGACGGCTTTCCGCCCTGGGAGCGCACCCAGCAATTTGCAGTCAACTGCAATATTGCTTATGACTGCATAATAGGTCTACCATGACCCAATGACAGTCACGGAAAAGACGACGCGGTCGGTGACCGAATTCATGGATGACCCGATCCGCTTCTTCGGCCAGTCCTACACCCAGATGCACAGCATCGACCGCGGTGAGCTCGAAGCGCTGCAACGACAAGCCATGGGCATCCGCTTTCAGCAGCATCGCGAGAGCATCGAAATGCTGCGCAAACTGGCTGACCGGCTCGGGGTCACCGAGCTTCACGAGTTCAATGACGTTGTGCCGCTGTTCTTCTCACACACCGCATTCAAGTCATACCCCGCAGCGCTGGTCGACAAGAAGCGCTTCGACCTGATGACCAAGTGGCTGGACAAGCTGACCAGCTATGACCTGTCCGACGTCGATACCGCCGGCTGCACCGGCATCGACGACTGGATCGACCGCCTCGACGAGCAGACTCCGCTTGAAGTCATCACCTCTAGCGGCACCACCGGCACCATCTCGATCCTGCCCAAAGACAAACGCGGCGCGCGGGACGGCATGACGCTGTGGAAGATCTGCCTGTTCCAAACCTTCGGGAAAGAGCCGACCGAAGCCGAGCTCAATCCGGTAGTGGATGTGGTGTGGCCCAACTTCGCCAACGGCAAGCTCGGTCATCTGCGCATCGCCAACATGATCAAGCGCGGCTTCACCGGTGGCGACGAAAGCAAGTTCCACGCGCTGTACCCGGGCGCGGTCGACACCGACCTGATGTTCCTGGCCTCCAAGATGCGCGCGGCAGCGTCCCGCGGGGAACTCGATCGGCTCGAGATCGACCCGGTACTCGCCGCCCGTAAGGACGAGTTCATCGCGATGCAGGCGCGTCAGGCCCAGGACATGGAGGCGTTCTTCACCCGGCTCACCGACCAGCTGCGCGGCAAGCGGGTATTCATGACCAGTGCCTTCCACCAGATGTACGACATCGCCAGGGCGGGTCTCGACCGCGGACTCCGCAATGTTTTCGCCCCGGACTCGGCGATCCTCACCGGCGGCGGGATGAAAGGCGTTGTGCTGCCGGACGATTTCCTGGAGGTCATCAAAGAATTCCTCGGCGTCGACCGCATCCAGGTCGGCTACGGCTTCTCGGAGTCCAGCACCTTCCACTGGGGTTGCAGCGAGGGCCGCTACCACGTGGCACCGTGGGTCATTGCCTTCGTGCTCGATCCAGAGACCAGCGAGCCACTTCCCCGCACCGGTGTACAGACCGGCCGGGCCGCCGTCTACGACATCCTGCTGCGCGCCCATTGGGGTGGCGTGATCTCCGGCGACGAAGTCACAATCGACTGGGACCTGCAGTGCCCGTGTGGACAGGCCAGCGTCGCCTTCGAGCCCGGCATCATGCGCTACAGCGAAAAGCAGGGCGTCGAAGGCGACCGGATCACCTGCGCGGCAACACATGAGGTGCACAACGAGGCGGTCAACTTCATGAAGGGGCTGGATCTGTGATCGCCTACACCGTCCCGCTGTTCTTGCGGGGCGAAGTCATCACCGAGGACCTGGTCCCGTTCGATACTCGCGTCGGTGCCGCGCAGTTCGCGGCGCCGGACATGAGCAAGTATGTCGAACAGCTGCCACTCAAAAGCCCGGCGCAGATGAGCGACCTCTACCAGTTGAGCTTCGACGAGATCCTCGATGTCCTCGAGGCGCTCGGTGACGCGCTGGACTTCGACACCAACACTCACCTGCAAGAGGCCTATGAAGCGTCGCTGGTGGCCAATGTGCTGCCGCCGGAGATGATGCAGAACAGCTATCGCGTTCTGCGGCCGCTGTTTTCACGGGACAACGTCACCGAAATCGCCGACAGCCAGGTCGGCCTGGACTACCTCAACGGATGGGTCCCGCACACCTTGCACGACGGCCGTGAACTGCGGGTGCGCGCCTTCGGATCCCGGGTGCTGCATATCCCGGCCGGCAGCGGCGGATTGGTCTCGGCGGTCACCATCCTGCGCTCGGTGATCACCCGATCGGACGTGGTCATCAAAGCCCCGTCCAATGACCCACTGACCGCCGTCGCGATCGCCCGCACATTGGCCGATGTCGCACCACACCACCCGATCACCAAGCATCTGGCGGTCGGATATTGGAAGGGCGGCGATCTGGCCGTCGAGGAAGCCCTCTACCAACCCCAGCACATCGAAAAGATTGTCGCGTGGGGCGGGCTGACGTCGGTCAAGCACGTAACCCGTTACATTCAGCCCGGTTTGGAGCTCATCGCGCTGGACCCCAAACGCAGCGCCACGATCATCGGCCATGAGGCGTTCGACGATGACGACACCATGCGCGAGGTGGCCCGCCGCGCCGCGACCGACATCGGCGTCGCGAACCAGGAGGGGTGCGCGAACGCCCGAGTCATCTACGTGCTCAGTGGAACCGATGCCGACGGTCTGGCGAAAGCGAACCGGCTCGGCGAATTGATCTACCACGAACTGGTTTCGCTGCCCTCCGTTGTCAGCACCCCGCCGCGCTACCCCAGCCGTGAGCTGCTCGACCACCTGGAGTCCTCCCGAATGACAGAAGATTTCTATCGCGTGATCGGCGGCGAGCAGCGCGAGGGCGCGATCGTCGTCTCCCAGTTTGACGAGCCCGTCGACTACTCACCGATGCTCTCTGGGCGGGTCGCCAATATCGTGCCGGTGGACGACATCGACAAGGTCACCGCCGCGGTGAACGCCTACACTCAAACCATCGGTATCTACCCCGAATCCCTCAAGCGCCGGCTGCGAGACACGTTGCCGCTGTTCGGCGCTCAACGATTGACCAGCCTGGGTTATGCATGCAGTGTTGCGATCGCCGCGCCCCAGGACGCCATCGAACCGATCAGGCGAATGTGCAAGTGGGTGGTCGACGAGGAATGCGACGCCGACGTCGTGATCCCGCTGTGGAAGCTCACGCCGGCATGACCGAATCCCGTAGCGCCCTGCAAGTGGTTGAGGGTATTGATCTATCCGGCAAGGTGTGTGTGATCACCGGCGCCTCGTCGGGGCTGGGACGCGAGTCGGCGCGGGCGCTGGCCGCCGCGGGCGCGCAGGTGATTTTGGCCGCGCGCAACGCCGATGCTCTGGGCGAGACGGCCCGCTGGGTACAGGCCGAGGTGCCCGGCGCGCGGACGTCGACGGTGCATCTCGATCTCACCTCGCTGGCCAGTGTGCGCACCGCCGCCGCGGCGATCCGCGAGGCTACGCCGGTGATCGATATCTTGATGAACAATGCCGGCGTCATGTTCACGCCGTTCAGCCGAACTAGCGATGGCTTTGAAATCCAGGTCGGGACAAACCATTTCGGGCACTTCGAACTCACCCGTCTGCTTGTTCCGGAGCTCGAAGCCGCTGCGGGCGCGCGGCTGGTCATCCTGTCCTCTGGGGGCCACGCCCTGAGCGACGTCGACTTCGACGATCCCAACTGGGAACATCGCGACTACGACAAGTTCGTCGCCTACGGCGCATCCAAGACAGCGAACATCCTGCACGCCGTCGAGGCCGACCGACGCCTGTGCGAGTTGGGAATCCGTGCCTACGCCGTCCATCCCGGTACGGTGGCCACCTCGCTGGCGCGGTACATGTCGCGATCCGATTTCTCCCAACTCCGCAAATACGCCGTGGCCAATAGCGCGGCACGCGGCGAATCAACCGACGGCTACCTGGACTTCACCACGCCCGAGCACGGCGCGGCCACTCAGGTGTGGGCCGCGGTGAGCCCGGAACTGACCGACCGGGGTGGGCTGTATCTCGAGGACTGCGGCGTGAGCGAAACCGTCGCGTCCTACGCGCGCGACGCCGAGCGCGCCGCGGAGCTGTGGACGCTCTCCGAGAAGGTATGTGCGGCATCGTGAATAGGCACGAACGGCGAAAGCTCGAGGTTCGCGAGAAGATCCTCACTGCGGCCTTCGATCTGTTTCTGGCTCAGGGCGCGGCGGCCACCACGATCGAAGAGATCTGCGAGCGCGCCGACGTTGCCAACCGAACGTTCTTCAACCACTTCGCCACCCGTCAGGACATGATCCGTGCGTTGGCGGAGCGGCGGCTGGTCAACCTACACGATGTGTTCTTCGACCGCGGCGACGAGGCGATCCCGGCGCGTCTTGTCGGCGTGTTCGACGACATCGCCTCGGCGCTGAGCAAATCGGGCGACACCTATCGCGAACTGATCGGAGAAATGCTGGCCACCAGCGGCTACGGCATCCAGCGCGGATTCAACCTGCACGACACCTTCGTCGAGCTCGTCAAAGAGGGCGTCGCTCGCGGCGAGGTCAGCACGCGACACGACCCGGAAACGTTGGCAGACATCATTGTTGGCGCGCTGTCCGGCGGCATCGTCAATTGGACCGTCGACCGGACCTACTCCTTGGAGACCAATCTGCACAACCTCGGTATCGCGCTGGCGGAGTTGCTCACGGCTTCAGGCGAGCGGTGGAAGGTCACCGTCGAAACGAATTCTCAGTAGGGCCTCCATGTGCGCTGCGGTGACGAACAGTTCATCGCCCCGCCTCCCGCCGATGCAGACGTTGGTGGGAAGTGATCCTGCCGGCAATGCGGCTTGTCCGACGCACCGCCCCCAGGTGTCAACGACGTCGATGCGGTCAGCGGCAGTCAGCGCAACCCAGTAGTCGCCACCAGCGCTCACCGCCATCCCGTCGGGCCAACCATCACCGAAGGTGTGCACGACATCAGGCGGACCGAATGCGCTGGCGTCGTAGGACAGCAACTGCGACGACAGCGTCGCCGTCACAAGCAATCTCGAACCGTCGCGATCAAACCCAAGACCGTTGATGAACACCGGTCCGTCGTCGATGACCTGTTGGGTGTCACCCGAATCGACATCGGTCGCATACACGTGGCCGGGCGGCCCGGCATCGGGCGTGCTGATGTCAAACTCTCCGCGGGTGTCGGTGATCCACAGCCGCCCGTCCGGGCCAAACGTCAGATCGTTCGGCGCTCCCAGCCCTTCGACGAGGTAGTCGACGCGCCCGTCGGTGATCACCTGAACACCCGGCTCGGCGGGACCGCTTGCGCCCCAGGCGCCGCCGTTTTGCGCCACATACAACGTGCCATTGGCGCTGCAGGCCAAGCCATTCGGCCCGCCGCCGGTGTCGATGCGTTCCAGCGCACCGTCGCGCGGGTCGACGATGTAGACACAACCATGGCTGATGGACGTCAGCGCCACGCGGTCATCGGGGAGCCAGACCGGCCCCTCGGTGAAGCCGAGTCCATCCGCCATCACGTCGATGTGCATGCTCACGCCTTCGTCTCGGGTTCGGGCAGCGGCGCCCAGTCGGCCGAAAGCCGCGCGGTGAACCTCGGCGACCGCCGATCGAGGAAGGCGGCGACTCCTTCACGGGCGTCGTCGGTGCCCATCACCCGATGGTGCAGTTGCGTTTCCAGCCAAGCGACCTGTCGCGGGGAGTAGCCGTTGATCGCGGTGTCCCACAGCAGTCGCTTGCACAACGCCGCGGACATCGGCGCCACATTGGTCGCGATGTCGCGGGCCATCGCCACGGCAGCGTCGAGTACGTGCGCGGCGGGCAGCGCTTTGTTGGCGATACCGAGCGCGACGGCCTCGGCCGCACTCAGCGTGCGTCCGGTGAGTAACACTTCGGCAGCCACCCCCAGATTCGTCAATTGCGCCAACGTCCAATGTGACATACAGTCGGGTATCACTCCCCGACGGGCTTGCACCACACCATATTTGGCGTCTTCTGCGACGATGCGGACATCTGCCTGTAGCGCGATGGTCAGGCCGATTCCGATCGCATGGCCGTTGAGTGCGGCGATCACCGGCTTGCGCAATTCGAAGGCGGCCGGGTCGATCGGCGACGCGGAGAACGCGGTGTCGTCGGCCGGAGCGTCGAACGGCGACGCGCTGCCGGAGAAATCCGCTCCGGCGCAGAAGGCCCGGCCGGAACCGGTGACCACAATGGCCCGCACGTCGTCGTCCGCGTCGCAGTCCCGGTAGGCCTGACTCAGCAGCCTGCCCATGTCGGCGGTGTAGGCGTTGAGATGCTCGGGGCGATTGAGTGTGAGCACCGCCACACCCGCATCGACGTCAACCAGCACATCGGATCCCACCCGTCGAAGTACACCACGCCACCTCGGGCTGAGCGCGCGGTTTCGAATTTCATCAGCCTGGCGTTATGGCACGCACTGACAACGACAGCTGGGACATCACCGAGAGCGTCGGCGCGACGGCGCTCGGTGTGGCCATGGTGCGCGCCGCTGAATCCGATTGCGAATGCCCCCTGTTCACCGACCGCTATGCGCAGTTCTTCATCGACGCGGCAACCAAGCGCGGCTGGGACGCCTCGGGGGCGGCCAAACGACTGCCGCTCTTCAGGGGCTACGCCGCGGCGCGCACCAAGTGGTTCGACGAATACTTCATCAACGCCGGCGCCAACGGCATCGAGCAGGCCGTGATTCTGGCCGCGGGCCTGGACGCCCGGGTCTGGCGGCTGCCGTGGGTCAACGGCACCGTCGTATATGAGATCGACCAGCCACAGGTGCTGGCCTTCAAGGCTGACACGCTGGCCGCGCGGCATGCTCGACCTGCTGTCCGGTATCAGCCGGTGCCGATTGATCTGCGGTCGGACTGGCCGACGGCCTTGCGCGAAGCCGGTTTTGATCCGTCGACGCCGACGGCGTGGTCGGCCGAAGGACTGCTGCCCTACTTGCCGGCGGCCGGACAGGATCTGTTGTTCGAACGGATCGTGAAGCTGAGCGCGACCGGCAGCTGGATCGCGGGCGAGACCTTAAGCCCGAGCTTCTTCGACCCGGACTACCTCGAGCGGCGCCGCCAATACATCCGCCGCGTCCAAGGGGACGCGGGGCCGGACAACACGGAGCTGTGGTTCATCGAGGAACGCACGGACCTGACGCAGTGGCTGGCCGAACGCGGCTGGGCAGTCACCACTATCGAGGCGCCGAAGCTGATGGAACGCTACGACCGGGCGCCGGAAGCCGACCAGGAGAATCTCGCGCCGCGCAGCGTGTTCATCGAGGGCCGGTTAAGTAGGAATAGCGGCCCCTTCTAACGGATCATTCGGAGAGCTGGAATTCGATCACCGCGGCAACGGAATCCACCGCCTCGCTCAGCGCGGCAAGTCGTTCGGCGGCCGACGGCGCGGCCAGCACGGAGTAGCGGTCCGCCGCGCCGATCGGAACCCGCGACGCCAGCGCATACAACCGCACACCGGGATCGACGGCGTCAGCGGTGTTACCAAGCACCACATCCCGATCGGGCAACGAAAAATTGCGGGCCGCCGCGATCCGCTCGAATAACGCCATCACCCGGTCTTCGAGCTCTTCCAGTTGGTCTGCACTCACCGGTTCGCCCGGCTCGTCCGGCCAGGCCCGCACCATCGCGCGCGGGTACGGATTGTCGGGCAGCCAGTCGCACACCCGGATCCGGTCGCCGGTCCGGCAGCGCAGCACGAACCGGCCTGAGCCGGCGAGGTCCACGCACTCGGTGATCCTGGCAACCGTCCCGACGTCGCAACGCACATCGCCGCCGCCGACCTCGCGGCCGTGGGAGATCAGCACGACACCGAAGCGAGGATCGTCGTCGCGCATGCAGTCCCGTACCAGTGCGACATAGCGAGGTTCGAAGATCTGCATCGGCAGATCCTCGTCGGGCAGCAGGGCCGACTGGAGTGGGAACATCGCCATCGGAAGGGCTGTCTTCACTAGATATCCAGCTCACCGACGAGCGCATCGACAACCGCGCGCAGATCTCCCTCGTGCTCCTCGGCCACCCGCCGCTGCCGCTGATACGACGCGCCGCGCCGCCAGATATCGGCCACCGAGGCCAGCTCGTCGGCACAGTGCAGTGACTTCGCGACCGGCTCCAGCCGGTTCAGCAGGTCGGGCAGGTCATCGGTGACCAGCCGTTCGTTGCTTTCGGCGTCGAGAATGATTACCGCATCCAGCCCGTAACGTGCGGCGCGCCACTTGTTTTCCTGAACGTGCCAGGGCGGCATGGTCGGCAGCGGCTCACCGGCGTCGAGCCGGCGGTCGAGGTCGACGATCAGGCAATGCGTCAGCGCCACCAGCGCGGCCAGCTCACGCAGGTTGGACACCCCGTCGCAGACCCGCACCTCCAGAGTGCCCAGATGCGGCGAAGGCCTGATGTCCCAACGGATCTCGTTCATATGATCGATGATGCCGGTCTTCTTCTGGTCGTAGACGAAACCTTCGAACTGCGCCCAGGACTGAAAGTGGAAAGGCAACCCGGCGGTGGGCAACTGCTGAAACATCATCGCCCGATTGCTGGCGTACCCGGTGTCCTCCCCGCCCCACCACGGCGACGACGCCGACAGCGCCAGCAGGTGCGGGTAGTAGTTGAGCAGTGCCGTCATGATCGGCATTACCTTGTGCGCCGAGGAGATCCCGACATGGACGTGCACACCCCAGATCAGCATCTGCCGGCCCCACCATTGGGTGCGTTTGATCAGCTCGGCGTAGCGCGGCGCATCGGTCAGCTTTTGGGTGGACCATTGCGCGAACGGGTGCGTGCCGGCGGAGAAAAGTTCCATGCCACGGTCCCGGACGATCCGGCGGGCTGGTCCCAGGGTTTGGCGCAGATCCTCCATTGCCTGCCCGGTGTTGTCGCAGACGCCGCTGACGACCTCAACGGTGTTGCGCAGCAATTCCTTGTGCACGCGCGGGTTTTCGCCGATCTCTGCGATGACGGCGGTGGCCTCGTTGCTCAGGTCACGCGTCTGCGCGTCGACGAGCGCGAATTCCCACTCAACCCCGATCGTCGGTCGGGGTGAGCCGGCGAAGTCGATATGGGCGCTTGCCCTGCTGGTCGGCCCGCTAGCCGGCACCAATGACACCGCACGCCACCCGCTTGCCGGCGTCTCCGGTGGACATCGTGGTTTGGTCGGGGCCCGGTGCCCCATTGACCTGGGTGTAGCGATCCGCCGGGATATTTCCGAAGTTGTCGGATCCGGCGTGAATCATGATCGCGGTCCCCTGGCCGGCCAGCAGGTCCTCCTTGGTGAACGCGTCCGTCGTCGTCACCAACAAGGCGCTGCCGTCCTTACGGACCTCCAGCGAGGTCAGGTCACCGCTCATGGGCTCGCCGGTGTGCCCCGGAGCCTGGTAATGCCCACCGGCAGACAAGAAGTCGCCCGGCGCACCACCGTTCGGCGCAACCGAGTGGGCTTCACATTTGCCCACCGAGTGGATGTGCACGCCATGGAATCCGGGGGTCAGCGAGCCGTGCCCGGTCGTCTCAACGGTGATTGTCACGTAGCCGTCGGCGAATTCGAACTTGGCCGTCGCCACCTTGGCGCCGTCAGGCGCGATCAGCTGGGTGGTCAGGCTCTCCGGCGCCGCCGGCCCACCCTTCTGTTGGGTCTCCGACGGCGCCGGCGACCCGGTCCAGATCGCCGGCGTGGTCCCGGGGGAGGTCGCCGGGGGCTGGTTGGGCTTGCATGCGCTCAGCAGCGCGACCGAAGCGACGAGCGGAACAAAGACGGTGACGGCGGCGACTTTGCGGCGCATGGGCTTAACCATGGGGAGAGCCTATCCCGAAGACGATGCGGCCCGGAACGGGCCGAGGAGGAGCGGGATCAAACAACCTGAGCCCGACGACGATGCGGCCCGGAACGGGCCGAGGAGGAGCGGGATCAAACAACCTGAGCCCGACGACGATGCGGCCCGGAATGGGCCGAGGAGGAGCGGTTTCCTGTCGGAGGGTGGGCAGTTACGAGAACAATTCCGCGACGTTGACCGCGGTGCCCAGGGTCGCGACCAGGGGTTGTGCAACACCGAGTATGAGGTCGTAAGGAACCAGTGCGGTGTCGGCGGCGATCGGATCAAGGATCGCGCCAAGGTAGTTACCGGCATCGATTTGATCCGTGAAGATGTTCGCGTCGTACGCGGGCAGGCTGGTGAGCAACACGTTGATTGCGTCGGCAAACGCGAGCGTCGAGGAATATTCGTTCGAGACCGTGGCGCTGATGTCGTTGATGATGTCTGCTGGCGGCGAGCTTAGCGTTACGTCGGAAACCGGGAAGCCGAGTAACGTGAGGAAACCATCCAAGAATTCGGTGAACGATGGGTTCTCGGGAGCAAGGCCAATGGTCGACACCGCGTTCACGAACGGCAAGAACGGCGCGATCTGGTCTTGGTAGCTGATCGGGTTCTGAATATCGTTGAGGGCATCGGTGATTCCCTGCTGCAAGCCGTTGCTCAGTGCGTCGAAGAGTTGCGTCGGGTTGATGTCGGGGAACAGCCCGAAGGTGGTGGGCACATTTGCCGGCCCCTGATTCCAGCCTTCGGTGATGCTGCCATAGCCCAGGTTCACCAGGATCCGGGTGTCGGGTTCCAGTAGGTCATAGAGCGGTTGTCCGATTCCCGGGATCAACAGCAGCGGCTCCAACAACGGCAAATTGTCGTTGGGAATCATGTAGTAGTCGGTCAGCCCTTCGCCGGTGAGCGCCTCAGATCCCGGCAAGAGTTGCGCGCTGCTGATCTTTTGGGGGGTGATGTCCAGGTACAAGAAGTGCGCTAAGAAGACCCCCACATCGGCGTTGAGGTCCGACAACAGATTGATCGGGTAGTGCGGGGAGTCGGCGAAACCGTCGTATTCGAGGGTGTAGATGTCGGTCGGGTAAAGGTCAGACGGCGTCGGGGGGTAGAAGGAAGCGTCAAAAGCATTGAAGGCCGAGGTGTTACCGGCGGGAAAATCGAAGGTGTTCAGGAAGCCGCTGTTGGGGTTTTGCAGATCGCCGACCAGCACGAAGTGCACATCGTCGCTGGGCACGCCTTGTTGGGCGAGCTGCGACATGATCAGCGAGGAAGCATCTGTGCTCTGCGAGTAGCCGAAAACCACGACGGGATTCTCGGGGCTCACCCCGCCAGCGGCGATTTGGCTTTCGATATCCGAGACCATGATCTGCTGGTCCTGACCCAGCGACGTGTCGACCCCCAGGCTTTTGACACCGGTCAGCGGATACGCCCCATTGGGTTCGAACGCGGATTGGGGGGTGCCGGTGAAGCCGAGCGGCTGCAGATACAGCGTGTTCGCGGCGTCCACATATTGCGGCGGCGGGATCGGGACACCGCTGGGGCCGAACACTAACGCCGTACCATCCCCCAGCGGCGATTCTGCGGTGTCGACATCGATGAGCTGGATTTCGCGGATTTGCACGTTCCGAGGCGACGATGCGACTGAGGGGACTACAAGCAGACCGGCGCCCACGATTGCTACACCGGCAGTTAGGTGCGCGCTCCGCGACCGGTAATTCCGCTTGCTGCTGTGCTGATGAGCCATCGGTCAGCCCCCTACTTGTCAGTGCATCTCAGGCCGCTGCTAAGCAAATCTCAGCGTACCTTAAGGAAAGGTAGGTGTCAGGCACTCTACGCCTGTGTCCGAGAAATCGGAAGATTACTCCGAATTCTGGACCGAAGTTTTTGCATTCCAGAGGCGGAGTTTGGCGGCGTGCGATGGCCAATTGCGTCCATACCTGATTCCCACGCGTACGGGAGCCGGGCATGCGACCCTAACCGGTAATGCGTCGGGTCCGCAGGTCAGAAGCGATCGATGGGGGTGGGTGATGTTTTCGATAATCCGGGGCGCGGTGACGGGAACGGCGGTAACCGTTGCGCTCATTGGCGCAACCGCGACGGGTGCGAGTGTTCCTGCAAAATGCAGATCCTGGCAGCCCCACCGGTCCGTCGGATCCCCAATGCATCAGCATGCCTACCGACCCGGTGTGCGCAGGAGGACCGTACGCTCCGCCTCCGCCAGCGTCACAGTCACTTGCGAGCGCTCCCAGCGGTCCGTTGGATCCGATATAGGCGGGCGCAGATAACGTAGGCGTCCACGACCTGTCGCCGTTCTGATATGGGGGACTTCGTGTCAAGTGGGCAGGGTGAAGCGGCGGCCGCAACCGTCGCTGCGGCCGCCGCTTCGTTGATCAGTTGAGTCGTCGGGGTGTCGAGCGTG
>Ga0209656_10001439_pt1 | contig 15563 bp, 14 predicted proteins | sample BogFormECP12_OM2_FD_188239 | JGI IMG/M metagenome (GOLD analysis project Ga0209656, IMG submission 188239) | Bog forest soil microbial communities from Calvert Island, British Columbia, Canada - ECP12_OM2 (SPAdes) (version 2) | ecosystem: Environmental > Aquatic > Freshwater > Wetlands > Bog ... | reverse complement strand
GATAAAATGAGTTGCCGCCGTTGCGATGTTTATTTCGGCAGGGCCCACTCCGACGACGTCAGCCGCGCGCGATTGCGCGGTTCCAAGCGAACGGAGGCCGAAATGCGGAGGCTGACCCCGCTCGACGCCACGTTTCTGCATCTCGAGAGCGGCGAGGTGCAGGCCAACGTTGCCTGGATGTCGACCTTCGAGGGGCCGGCTTCCGACCACGCCGAGCTGCTCAACTACGTCGAGGGCAAGCTGCCGTTCGTCCCGCGCTACCGCCAGAAGCTGCGGTTCCTGCCGCTCGCGATGGCGCGTCCGGTGTGGATCGATGATCCCCACTTCAACCTCGAGTATCACGTGCGGCGCACGGCGCTGCCGGCACCCGGCGGCGATCGGGAGCTCGATCGCCTGTTCGCGCGGGTCGTCTCCCAGCAGCTAGATCGGCGCCGTCCGCTCTGGGAGATGTGGGTGGTCGAGGGGCTGAGCGAAGGCCGCTGGGGGGTACTTTGGAAGCTCCACCACGCGATGGTCGACGGCGTCACCGCCAGCGAGATCAACACAGTGATGCTGTCCGATAAGCGCGACGCCGAGCGCCCAGAGCCGGCGCCCTGGCAGCCGGAGCCCGGGCCGGGTGCGCTCGCTGTCGCCGTCGAGTCACTTGCCGGACTGATGAGCCCACTCGAGCAGCTCCAGAGTCTCCGGCTCGCGGTCAAGGCACCGCGTGACCTGCTTGAACGCGGTGTCGCGGCAGCTCGCTCGGCGCTGCCGCTGGGCCGGAACCTGCTGAAGGGCGGCACCTCGTCACTGAACGGACCGATCGGACCGCACCGCCGCTTTGACCGCACGACGGTCAGCCTCCAGGACGTCAAGGAGGTGCGCAAGCGGCATGGCGGAACTGTCAACGACGTCGTGCTCGCCGCGGTCGCCTCCGGCTTCCGCGAACTGCTCGCAGCCCGCGGCGAGCTCGCACCCGAAACGGTTGTCAGCACGATGGTGCCCGTCTCCGTGCGCGCGCCCGGAGAGCACGGCGGCAATCGCGTCTCGGCGGTGTTCGCACGCCTGCCAGTGGGCGAGGAGGACCCCGTCTGCCGGCTTCAGGGCATCAGCAGCCAGATGGATGACATCAAGCGGCGGGGCGACGCGGTCGCCGGGCAGGCCCTGGTCAGCCTGCAGGGATTCTCACCGCCGATGCTGCTCGCTCTCGGCTCGCGCCTGGCGGCGAGCCTCCCCCAGCGGACGATCAACACGGTGACGACAAACGTGCCCGGACCCCAGCACCCGCTCTACCTGCTCGGCCGCCGGATGCTCGAGGCCGCACCGTACGTAATGCTCGGGCCGCAGATCAGGATCGCCACCGCGATCTTCTCCTACGACGGGAGGCTGCACTTCGGCGTGACCGGCGACTACGACACCGCGCCCGACATCGACCTGGTGTGCGCGGGGATCGAGCGCGGGATCGCCGAGCTGGGCGGCGGCGATCGGCCGACGCAGACTCGGCCCGCCAGCAACGGAACTGGCGTCCGCCGCGAGCAGCGGAGCGGTCGGGCGGGAAGCGGCGCATGACATCGGTTGTCGGGGTTAACGTGCCGAGCTTGGGAGGACAGGCGATTACCGCAGCGTCCGCAGCGCAGCAACCCCGACAACAGATACGTTCTCCGTGTCCGGGTTTTCGTCACGCTGCGCGCCGCGATACGGGCCAAGACGCAATCGCGCTCCGCGGGGGTGATGATCGCCAGCCACACCGCGGGCCCGATCACCTGCCCGTGATGCTCCCGCAATCCGGCGATCCGGCCCGAGCATAGGATTTGGCGCACCGCTGAGGTCTGCCACGACTTCGCCACCGCCCCACCGACGGGGCTGTTCTGGCACGATCGCCGGCCGCGTCCCGAGCACTATCTGCCGACGACCAGCCATACCGACCGCGACCGCGCGTGGCGCTTTTGCGCTGACGCCATCGGGGTATCCGTGCGGTGACCGAGCTTTTCCAGCTACGGGAGGGTTGAAAATGATTCCAAGAATTGCGGCAACGGTGTCTCGCCTCGTCAAGACGGGCGCGTCAGTGGCAGCTCGCCTCGCGGAGGGCGGCGCTTCGGTGCTGGGGGTGCGTTACGGGACAGCGGAACCCCGGTTCGTCGTCGAACGAGAGACGGCCGGATTGCAGATCCGCCGATACGGTCCGCGGATCGCCGCCGAGACGACCGTCGATGCCGACAACGAAGCGGCCGCGCGTAATGCGGGATTTCGGCGCCTGGCCGGCTACATCTTTGGCGGCAACCACGACATCGCGAGAATCGCGATGACCGCGCCGGTCACTCAGGAGCCCAGCGATGCCCGCAGTGGTCAGAAAATCGCCATGACAGCGCCGGTGGCGCAGGCGGTCGCCGCGGACGACGCCTGGGTGATTCGCTTCTTCATGCCCGCCGACCATTCGATGGAAACGCTTCCCGCACCCAATGATCCAGCCGTCAAGCTGGTTACCGTGCCCGCCGAAACGGTCGCGGTGCTGCGTTTCACCGGCGACCGCGGACCCGAGGCAGTGGCTTCACACACCGCCGACCTGTTGCACGCATTACAGGACACCACTCTGGAACCCGACGGCCCGCCGGTCGCATGGTTCTACGACCCGCCCTGGACCATCCCGATGCTGCGCCGCAACGAGATCGCTGTGCCGGTGATGCAACGTTGAATGCAACGGAGGGATCTGACGCGATGACAAAGACGGTGCTGGTCACCGGTGCCTCCGGATTCATCGGCCGGCACCTCACACGTGCCCTGGCTGACGCGGGTCATCACGTTCGCGCGATGACCCGCACACCCGACAACTATCGAGGAGCGGGGACGGCCACCTACGGCGATGTCACCGACGTGGCGAGTCTGCACAATGCGCTGGACGGTGCCGACGTCGCCTACTATCTGGTGCATTCACTGGAATCCGGCGATTTCGAGGAACGCGACGCCGAGGCGGCCGTGAACTTCGCCGGCGCTGCCGCTGCAACCGGCATCGAACGGATCGTGTACCTGGGTGGGCTTGGTGTGGACGACGGCAAAATGTCCGCCCACCTCCGTTCGAGGCGCCAGGTGGAGTCGCTGCTCGGCAGCTCGGGGGTACCGGTCGTCGTGCTGCGCGCCGCCATCGTCATCGGCCACGGCGGGATCTCCTGGGAGATCATCCGCCAGTTGGTGGCCCATTTGCCGATGATGCTCACGCCGCGGTGGATCAACACCCGGATCCAGCCGATCGCACTGCCCGATGTGGTGCGCTACCTGGTGGGTGTGCTCGATGCCCCGCTGACCGGCAGCCAGGTGTTCGAGATCGGCGGCCCGGAAGTGCTGCGCTACGTGGACATGCTCCAACGCGCGGCTCGCATCCAGGGCAAGTCGTTACCCAACCTCAGCGTCCCGGTGCTCTCGCCCCGATTGTCTTCGCTGTGGCTCGCGCTGGTCACCGATGTGGACCTGGCAACAGCGCGCAACCTGGTCGACTCGATGACCAACGAGGTCGTCGTCACCGGCCACCCGATCACGGATCTACTACCCGGCCCGACAATGGGCTACGACGACTCCGTCCGCTCGGCACTGGCCGAGCGTGCGGCCGCGCACAGCGCCCCGGCATGACATGCGGCGGGACCCGGAGGTTTCTCATCCAGCACCGACAAACCCAGCAAACGTTTCGGGCCGGGTGTCTCGCGGAGTGACGGTCAAACGCCGGTCAAGACGCTGCAGCGGCGGCTGGCCGACGAGGGCACAACGTTTTACGCGCTGATCGACGGCATCCGGCGTGACACAGCCGAGCACTATCTGCGCGACACCGACATCGATTTATCACACCTCACCCGCGAACTGGGTTACACCGAACAAAGCGTGCTCACCAGAACGTGCAAGCGCTGGTTCGGGACCGGGCCCGCCGCCTACCGTCGCGCCGCTCGGGCGGAGCTGATGGCATCCAATCGCGGCGGCTGATCGGAGGGCGCGAACATCAGATACCGACCGCGCACTCAAGCTCTTTGAGGGCGCTCTCCAGCTGCCCCAGCCGCAGCTGCAGGTGAGGCAGTGCGCGGCGGCATCCAACGAGCCCGAAGTCCAGACCGTCGGCACTGGTTGCCAAGGTGATGTTCAGTGCTTGGCCGTCCAACGCGATAGACATCGGATAGTTACCGTCGAGACGAGCTCCGTTTAGGTACAGCGGTTCTCGCATGCCGGGCACATTGGAAACGCAGATGTTGAACGGTGGCGGCGCCGAGCCGAGCGGGCCGGGAAGTCCCCCGGCGGCGGCCAGGCCCAGGACCAACATCGCCGCCAGTGCCATGGCCTGCGCTCTCGGCAGCTGCGACAGCACATCCTTACTGGCGCGCATTGACGTGTGAATGGCGCCTAGACGTTCGGCTGGATCATCTAGGTGGGTGCCCAGGTTGCACAGCACCGCCGACACCGCGTTGCCGCCGTCGGCGTCGTTTTTAGTGCGCAGGTTGACCGGGACCGTGCCGATCAGCGGAATTGAGTGCACTCGCCATCTCGCGCCTATGAGAGCTTCATAACGTCCACCTAGCTCCGGCCATACAGCAGTACATTCTTTGCTGGGACGTTTGTTCGACCAGCGTTTTTTCACGGCCAGCGTGGCCTTCTCCGGCGTGGAGGGGCGTCATGAATTTTTCGGTGTTGCCGCCGGAGATCAGTTCGGCGCGGATGTATCTCGGTGCAGGCTCGGGACCGATGCTGGCCGCCGCTTCGGCCTGGGATGGGGTGGTGCCCAGGGTAGGCAGCGAGAACTCCATGTCATGCAGGGCCGCGATTTGTCCCCGCCCTATAGACCACAACCAAAGACGCGTTGAGCGGGGACTTCGGTCCCTACCCGTCGGGAGCGCGCAGTGATCCACTCCATAGAGATCGGTTCCCCACAGTGTCAACGTGTTCTGAACTGTCAAGAATTTGTCCTGCGATGTCAAGTATTTCGCCGGGTCCCGCCGCACAGTGGCACCAGCGAAGGAAAAAGAACCAAACCGGACCGGAGGTTCGAGATGACCGAGATCACCGGCGGTGAGTTGTTTGCCCGCGCGCTGCAGGCCGAAGGGATCGAATTCCTGTTCGGCCTTCCGTCACCGGAAATCGATCCGCTGCTGGCCCAACTGGACGCCCACGGCATCCGGATGGTGCCGGTGCGCCACGAAGCCGCTGGCGTGCACATGGCTGAGGGCCTCTACAAGACGACGGGCAAGGTCGCGGCCGTGCTCGGCAATCCCGGTCCCGGCTCGGCGAACCTGCTCCCCGGAGTCGTCACGGCACTGCACGAGGGAGTCCCCGTGCTCGCCATCACGTCCCAGCACCGGCTCGGCATCGTCTACCCATCACCCCCGTCGACGTTCCAGGGCCAAGACCAGCTCGACCTCTTCCGGCCGGCGGTCAAATGGGGCGGCCCAGTCTTCGAGTGGGCACGCATCCCCGAGGTGCTGCGGCTGGCATTCCGCGAGATGCACAACGGCCGGCCGGGCCCGGTCCATGTCGAATTGCCGGCGCCGATCCTGTATGAGACTGGCGACCCGAGCACCGCACCCGTGTGGCCGCCTGCGGCCTACCGGGTAGGGCCGCCGCAGCCGTCGGGCCGCCAGCTCGATGAGGCCGCGGCGCTTCTGGCCGCCGCCGAGCGCCCGGTCGTGATAGCCGGCAGCGGCGTCGACCGCGCCGGTGCACGCGCTGCAGTGCTCGAGATCGCCGGGCTGCTGGGCTGTCCGGCGATCAGTTCGATGGCCGGCCGCGCGAGCGTCCCCAGCGATCACCCCAACTACGTCTTCGGGTTCGGCCCTGCGGGTGACCTCGCGCGCCGCGAGGCTGACGTGCTGCTCGTTGCCGGCTCGCGGATGGGCAACCTCGACGTCCCCTACGACACCTACTGGGGCGATCCCGAGGGCAAACGGCTCATCCAGATCGACATCGACCCGCGCCACTTCGGCGTCACCCGGCCGCTGCACCTCGGCATCCTCGCCGACGCCCGGGCAGCGCTCGATGGCATCGCGGCACGACTCCGCACGACCAACCTCGGCACGCGCGACGGCGCAGACCTGGCGCGCTACCGGCAACTCGACGAGCAAGTGCGCATGCAGGTAGCCGCGCCCATCCTGCAATGGCAGGGCCCGGGCATCCACCCCGCCCATGCACTCGGCGCGATCGGCGCGGTATTCGGACCGGACGCCGTCTACACCGCTGACGGCGGCAACACCTCGTTGTGGGCCTACAACGTGTTGCCCCCGACGCAGCCGCACTCGTATCACTCGATCCTCGAACTGGGGATGCTCGGCACCGGCATTCCCTCGGCAATCGGCGCCAAGCTCGGCGCACCCGACCGCGAGGTCGTCTGCGTCACCGGCGACGGGGCCGCGGGCTTCAACATCATGGAGCTACAGACCGCCGCGCGTGAGGGCATCGACATCTCCGTCATCGTGTTCGCCGAGGGCTCCTGGACCATGGAGGAACTCAACGAGCGACAGCTCTATGGCACCACCTTCGGCACCACCCAGGGTGAGATCCGCTGGGACGTCGTCGCCCAAGGGCTGGGCTGCCATGGCGAGTACGTGGAACGCATCGAGGACCTCGACGACGCGCTGCTGCGCTCGCGCGAGCACGACGGCCCCAGCCTGGTCTGCCTGCGCACCGACCACGACGCCAACCTCGCCATACCCGCCGAAATGGTGGCCCGCTTCTTCGAGGTCTACTCCGGTCCGGCGAAGCCGGCCACCCTGTAGGAGGTGGGAATCATCATGGCCAGAGACATCAACCTGACCGGCAAGGTCGCGGTCATCACCGGCGCCGGATCCGGGATCGGCGCGGCGACCGCGCGGCTGCTCGCCCGGCATGGCGCCAAGGTCCACGTCGCCGATCTCAACGCCGAGGCGGCAACCGCGGTAGCGCGCGAGATCGGCGGCGGCGCAACCGATCACGCAGTCGACGTGAGCCGACCCGAGGAGGTCGAGGCGCTGGCCAAGGCAGTCTTCGATCAAGACGGCCGTGTCGACATCCTGCACAACAACGCAGGCATCGGCCACGGCGGCGACATCGAACAGACGACGGTCGAGGACTGGCATCGGGTGATCGGGGTGAACCTGCTCGGCGTCGCCTACGGGGTGCAGGCGTTCGTGCCGCGCATGCTCAAACAGGGCCACCCGGCCACTATCGTCAACACCGCCTCCCAGGCTGGGCTCATCCCGATCGCACGAATGGCGCCGTACTGTGCCTCCAAGTTCGGCGTGGTGGGGATGAGCGAGTCACTCGACGCCGAGTTGCGCCCGCGAGGCATTCGCGTGATCGCCCTCTGCCCCGGGATCATCAACACGCCGATCATCCGCGGAGGAATCATGCGCGGCCAGCTCGGCGCCGACCACGAGAAGATCGTCGCCTTCTACGGCAAGCACGGTGCGTCGCCGGACACCGTCGCCGCGGCCGTGCTGGACGCGATCGCGCGACCCCGCGTGATCGTCGTTTCACCACCGTCGCAAGTACTGGCCCCGTATCTGCTGCACCGACTTTCCCCACGGCTGGCACAACCGTTGGCCCGCACCATGACAAAGATCGTCAGCCGCGGCTGACAGCACCCCCTAGGCAGGCAATCGTGAAACGACTAAACGGTCTCGACGCGTTCATGCTGGGTTTGGAGACGTCGAAGTCCTACATGCACACGTTCAAGGTGGCGATCATCGATCCGTCCACTGATCCGGAGGGCTGGTCTTTCGAGAGGTTTTACGCCGAGTCGGCACGCCGGATACATCTGGTGCCGATGCTGCGGTGGAAGTACCTCGACTCGCCGCTTGGCCTGAATCACCCCTACTGGGTGGAAGATCCCGACTTCGAGCTGCACTACCATGTTCGCCGCGTTGCCTGCCCGCCGCCCGCGGACCACAAGAGCTTGTGCGAGTTCATGGCGGCAATCTATTCCTATCAACTCGACCGCAATAGACCGTTGTGGATGACGTGGGTAGTCGAGGGACTCGCAGACGGCAAAGTCGCACTCGTCATGCTGGTGCACCATGCCTACGTCGACGGCGTTGGTGCTTCGTGGCTGATGCAGCGGTTCTATCAACCACAGCCTGGCATCAAGGCGGGCGATCCCCCCGCCTACAGCCCGCCACCGCTGCCCTCGTGGCCGACCCGACTGGGCCGGGCATTGCGCGACTGGCCCGAGGTCACGATCGGCAACCTGCCCAAGGTGGCCACCGGGTTGCGGCACAAACGCATGCTGGACCGCAAGCGCAAGTCGGAAGGCTTGCCGCCCCACCCGTCGGCCGGACAGATGCGGCAAACACCGATCAACGTCGCCCTCGGCGCCGGCCGCACCTTTGTCTGTGACAGCATCCCGCTCCAGCGCTTCATCACCGTGAGCAAGGCGCTCAATGTCACCATCAACGATGTATTCAGCAATTGCGTTGCGGGCGCGGTCCGACACCTGCTGATTGATCTGGACTACGACCCGGACGCCCACCCGCTGATCGGCGCAACCCCATTCGCCGGCGAAAGGACTGCGGGTAAGGAAGGTTGGGGCAACTTCGCGACCATGGATTTCTGCTGGTTGCGCAGCGACATCGCCGATCCGGTCGAGCGACTTCGGGCGAGCCACGAGGCGAACGTGGAGATGAAGGAGCACATCAAGGAGGTCAGGGAGGCCGGCGCCGACATCAGTTCGGTAATGCAGGTTGTCCCGCCCTTTGCCATCCCGCTCATCCGTAAGGCGATACACCGCAGGGGAGGAAGCCTCGGTATGGGTGGCAACGTGGCGCTATCGAATGTTCCTGGGCCGAAAGAGGCTCTATACCTTGATAACTGGAAGCTCGCAAATTGGTACTCCACCGGCCAGATCTTCGATGGCACCGCACTCAACATCACCATGTGGAGCTATTGCGGGCAAGCCAACATCTGCATGCTGATCGACCGCGAGGTGCTCGAAGACGGCTGGCGGCTGTTCAACTACTTCGTCGAAGAACTGAATGCCCTACTGGCAGTTACCAAGACAAAGAAGGCTGCTGTTCAATGATCCGTTTAAGCCCGCTCGACCTGTCGTTCCTGCTGCTGGAGCGACCCACGCGACCATTTCACATGGCCGCCATGACGATTTTCCAAAAACCGAAGGGACAGCAGTCTTCGTTCGGGCCGCGCCTGTTCGAGGCCTATCGAAACAGCCAGGCGGTCAAGCCCTTTAACTACAAGCTCAAATGGCTGGGCAAGGATGTCGCCGCGTGGGAGACCGTCGAGCCGGACATGCGAAATCACATCCGGCACATCGATTTACCGGCGCCGGGTTCCATGCGACAGTTTTACGAAACGGTCTCCTTTCTCAACACCGGCCTGCTCGACCGGGGACATCCCCTGTGGGAGTGCTACATCATCGACGGCATCAAGAATGGCCGTATCGCCGTCATGATCAAAGTGCACCACGCGCTGATAGACGGTGAAGGCGGGCTGCGCGCGATGCGCAACTTCCTGAGCGATTCCCCACGCAACAAGAGGCTGGCCGGTCCCTGGATGGCTTCCGAGACCGGCGAAAAGCCACGCCGTTCGCGCCCCAGCGTTTCGCAAATACAGCGGCTGCAAGGCGTTCTGAAGGGACTGACCATGCTGCCGGCAGAGATTATCGGCATGGGTAGCGACGTGCTCGACCTCGGTGCGCAAACACTGAACCTGAAGCCACGAATGGCGTCCGTGCCTTTCACCGCGCGCCCTACCCTCTTCAATAACACCGCGAAGTCGGCGGCGCGAGCCTACGCGGACACACAATTGCCGCTCGCCGAGGTAAAGGCCGTGGCCAAGGCGACCGACACCTCGGTCAACGATGTCGTCATGACCGTCATCGACGATGCCCTGCATCATTACCTCCGCGAACACCAAGCTCCCACCGACAGACCTTTGGTGGCCTTGATGCCCATGTCATTGCGCGACGAATCGGGCGGCGGAGGAGGTAACCAGGTGAGCGCTGATTTGATCGCCATGGGTGCGCCCGAGGCGAGCCTCGGTGAGCGCCTGCGGCAGATCAACCGCGCGACAACGAATGCCAAGCACAAGGGACGCCGCATGCAAACGACGTCGCGTCAGGTCTATACGCTGTTGCTGTTTGCCAGCCAGACCATGTCGGACACACCGTGGTTCGGCAAGGTCCCGAGCGCCAATCTGGTGATATCGAACATGAAGGGGCCGACCGAGCAACTCTATTTGGCGGGTGCCCCGATGGTTGACTTCCTTGGCTTGCCGATCCTGCCGCCCGGCGCCGGGCTCAACGTCACCTTCGCGAGCGTGAACAAGGACATAGGAATCGGCATCGGCGCGGCGCCGGAAGCCGTGGACGACCCGTTCCGCCTGGCCGAACTGATTGAACAGGCCTTCCGCCAGTTGGAAATCGACACGGGCACAACGGCGCCCGCAACCGCACGTCACATGCCCAGTGTGATCGGCACCCAAACCAAGTAAAACCGAGTAACACCCGAACACGGAGACCGCCATGAAGAACATCGGCGCCATGCTCAAACAACGCGCAATTGTTTCTCCCCAGCTCGAGGCCTACGTCGAGCCATCCGCCAACGTGCGTATGGACTACACAGAGATGAATGCCTTGGCCAACAAGTGCGCCAGCGTGCTGACCTCGCTCGGGGTCGGCAAAGGTGACCGGGTTGCGTTGCTGATGCCCAATTGTGTCGAGTTCTGCTGCCTGTTCTACGGCGCAGCCAAAATCGGGGCCGTTGCCGTTCCGCTCAACACAAGGCTTGCGGCGGCTGAGCTGGAATTCATCCTGTCCGACAGTGGCAGCAAGGTGTTGCTCTACGGTGAAGCGTTCGCGGCGGTAGCCGAAGCCATCAGGGCAGATAGCAACTACCAATGCACCGTCATCGATTGGGTGCCGGTAGCGGGCGGCAGCGGTTCTCTTGCGGAACGCCTTGACCCCGCAGATGCCAACGAACCGGCCGTCGAGTGCGGTGGATCGGACAACCTGTTCATCATGTACACGTCGGGCACCACCGGACATCCGAAAGGGGTTGTGCATACCCACCACTCGGTGCATACGGCGGCGACTGCAAATGCACTGACTGCCGATTCGCGCTACCAGGACCGAATACTACTACCACTGCCGATGTTTCACGTGGCGGCACTGACGACGGTCATCTTCTGCGCTGTGCGCGGCATCACCCTGATCTCGATGCCGCAGCTCGATCCGGCGAAGATGTGGTCGCTGATCGTCGATGAACGGGTTTCCATCGCTGGTGCCGTGCCGGCGATCTTGAATTTCATGCGCCAGGTACCCGAGTTCGCCGAACTCAACGCGCCCGACTTTCGCTTCTTCATGACCGGCGGCGCGCCCATGCCCGAGGCCCTGATCGAGATGTATGCAGCCAAGAACATACAGGTCATGCAGGGCTACGCACTCACCGAATCCTGCGGTAGCGGCACCGTGCTGCTCGGCGAAGACGCCTTGCGCAAGATCGGCTCGGCCGGACGCGCCTGCATGTTCGCCGACGTGCGAGTGCGCACTGACGCTGGCGTGATCAGCGAAATCGGGGAGGGCGAGGTCGTTATCAAGTCCGACTTCCTGCTCAAGGAATATTGGAACCGCCCGGATGCCACGCGGGAGGCTTTCGACAACGGCTGGTTCCGTACCGGCGATATCGGCGAGATCGACAAAGAAGGTTATCTCTACATCAAGGATCGCCTGAAGGACATGATCATTTCCGGCGGTGAGAACATCTACCCGGCGGAGATCGAGAGCGTCATCATCGGTATCCCCGGCGTCAGCGAGGTGGCGGTCATCGGCGTGTCCGACGAGAAGTGGGGCGAGATCGCTTGCGCCATCGTCGTCACAGACCAGAGCGAGGTCAGCGAGCAACAAATCGTGGAGTTCTGCTGTACCCGGCTGGCGCGCTACAAGTTGCCCAAAAAGGTGATCTTCGCCGAGGCGATTCCACGCAACCCATCGGGCAAGATTCTCAAACGAGTGCTCCGCGAGCAGTACCGGTGACTGCACTGACCTATGCAATGCCGGCAAAGCCGGCAATCGGATTCGCTCAACTTGCCCGCCTCGGGAACACCGACATCGACCTCGTCTTCGTCGCAACGACTCACTGTGTTCGGGGGCTAAACGGGTTGTCGGCTGGAAGTGGCTTGATGAGCGGCGCGAGCAGCTTGCCGGACTGCTCGACGGTCAGGACCTCGCTCGGGTCGAGCGGAATGATCTCGCGGACCGGCCCGCCGTATCCACCGCCCATACTCGGAAGCCGCGTGTGCCGAACACATAGCGATCCTTCCGCAACCCGAGCTTCCACTGCTTCGCATTCCAACCCGGCGGGGGGTGGCGGTCACCTCGTTCAATTCAAGGCGGTCGAAAAGGACGACGACTGGACGCCTCTGCGCCTGCGGTACTACTAGCGAGCCAAGGGGACTCGAACCCCCGCCTCTCGATTCGCAATCGAGCGCTGTACCGCTGAGCTATGGCCCCGCCGCGCGGCGCGGGGCCGCGCAGGACTTTACAGAATACTCGGTCCGCCGTGCGGTCGATCCTGTAGCTACGCCGAAATACCGGCGTTTTACCGGCGACCGGGGGCGATTTGTAGCCGTACTTGCCTCGTACCGTGTCTGTACCGGAAACGACCAAAAACCGCCGCGTACAGGGAGTTTGGCCAATTTCAGCTAACTGTTTTGCCTGGTCGCGCGGGCGCGGAAAAGGGACTCATAATCCGTTGGTCGCGGGTTCGAGTCCCGCCCGCCCCACCTTAAAAGGCCTGGACAAACGGGGGTTGGCGTGATCAGCTCGCGTGACCTACAGAACTCCCAGTTAGTTCGACCGTCAGCAGTACGGAATTGGTTACGGATAGTGTGGATTGATGACCTCTCTGTTGGATGAGGTGCTCGACGCCCACGGGGGGCTGGAGCGATGGCGGAAGGCGGGGACGGTCCATGCGCGCGTGCGCACGAGAGGGCTGCTGATTCGAACGCGGGTGCCGGGCAACCGATTCGCGGACTACCGCATCACGGTGCATGTGCAGGAGCCTCGCACGGTCTTCGACCCGTTCCCGCGGGACGGGCAGCGGGGGGTCTTCGAGCGCGGAGCGGCGCGGATCGAAAGTCACGACGGCGAGGCCATCAGCTCGCGCGCGAGTGCACGGGCCGCGTTCTTCGGCCGCTCGGGCCTGCGCCGGAACATTCGCTGGGACTCGCTCGACGCCGTCTACTTCGCCGGCTACGCGATGTGGAACTACCTCACGTTCCCGTACCTTCTGACTCGTGAGGGGGTCGAGGTCAGCGATGGAGATACATGGCCGGAGGGCGGAGAGACATGGCGGCGCCTCGACGCGACCTTCCCGCCGGACATCGACACGCACTCGCCCCGCCAGACCTTCTACGTCGATGCCGGTGGTCGGCTGCGACGCCACGACTACGTCCCCGAGGTGATCGGCCGCTGGGCGAGGGCTGCTCTTTTTTGCGCCGACCACGTTCAGGCCGGCGGGCTGCTGTTCCCGACTCGCCGGTGGGTCCACCCGCTCGGTCCTGGCAACCGCTCGCTGCCCTTCCCGACCCTGGTGTCGCTGCAACTGACCGACCTGCGGGTCGAGACCGAGTAGGTCCGCCGGTGCGCATCGTTGCTGGTTAAGCCTGCCAATCCGGCGACGAATCGGCGGGCCGGCACTGGCGTTACGCAGGTCGGCTTCGTGCGCGCCGGTCGCACATCGGTGTCGCCTCAACCGCAACTTGAATGCGCTAGATAAGTCACCAGCGCGAAAGTCCGCCTGCCCCACGAAGATTCACTCAAAACTGACGAGTTCGATTCCCGGCAGCTCCACCGAGAAACTGCAGGTCAACGACCGCCCTCGGGGTCGTGGCCGCCATCGCCGCCAGACGAGAACGCGGGTGGCGGCTGCTGCTGATCGCCGCCCTCGCCGAGCTGGCGATCGGGTGGGTGGGTCGCGGCTTCGCTGCCGGGCTCGCTAACCGCACTGCTGACGTGGGTCGCTGCGGGGACGGTCGTGCACGGGGTCGCAGAGATCAGCTCGGCCTTCCTGGTCCGCAAGATTGGCCGCCGCGTCGAGGCGCGGCGTGCATAGCCCCATTCCGGGGCACACACCGATCTGACGCTCCGCGTCAACGTGGGTTGCAATGGAGACACCACCATTTGGGATGGTTCGGCGTGAGGCCCATCTCTACCCCGAGCAGCGATCGACTACATCGACCTGCCATTGACCGACCTCGATAAGGTGCCCGTCAGGGTCGCGGATATAGGCGCGGATTTCATTGCCGCGGTCGATGGGATCAGTCACAAATTGCGCGCCGCGGCCGCTCCACTCGCGGTGCATTTGGTCGATGTCGGCAACGCGTATGTTTAGGAACGCGCTAACGGTGTTGGGGTCGCTGGGCGTCGTGAGGGTGACGGTAGGTTTATCGTCCGTCGGGCCGCCGCCAGCGTTGAGGATCAGCCAGGTATTGGCCAGCTGAAGGATTACCGGGTCACGGTGGCGCACAACTCGGGCGCCAAACACTTTGTTGTAGAAGTCGCGCGATCGGTCTTGGTCGGAAACAACCAGAAAGTGGGTGGCGACAAAACCGTCGCTAGGCGGAAGCTGGAATTGTGATGGGGTATCCATGAGGAGCGCTCCTTGGGGATTTTTAAGCGGATTTCGTGGGTGCCGTGGTGTGAGACACCCAACCATCTACCTCGACATCGACGCGTGGTGAGGCCGGCCGCCAAGTCACAGGGCGCCCTCGGCATCAGCGATCTCGGCGATCACTTCGGCATGGCATGCCTGAGGGACACACCAGCATCCGAGGCGGCGGCCCCTTAGCCCGGGCAGGAGCCCGAGAAGATCGGGTCGACTGAGAAGGTATGTCCGATATTTAGCTACGACCTCTTCACGCGTTCCGTCACGACCCGGGCTAAAGGGGCTAGCCAGCGGCGATTGCTCCAGACGCCAGCCGCCTCTCGTCATCGCACGACCTACATATACGACATCGGCGTAATCAGGGTCGTCTCGATGCCCTTTGAGGTTGACGACGGTGGTGCGGCTCATGGTCTGGCGTCTTTCCGCGGTTATCTAGGCGACCTTTACTCCCAGCAAGTCGACCATCGTGAAGACCGGAGCGGAAACCAGCATGGTCTCAGCAGCGCTCGCGAGTGCAGCGGCGATCTGGCCGTTCAGGTGGCCCTGCCGGCTTTGCTCGTCGTCAAAGGTGTCGAACACCCCGAAGGTCGTGGCGTCCTGACGGAATGAGTACCAGTTCACCGCATAGTGCTCCTTGGCGGCCAACTCTGCAGCGTCGTGCAGCATAGTCGCGACCTGGTCGGCGTACTCGGGCTTGGCCTCGATACGAGCCAACACTCCGATTTTCATAGTGATCACTCCTCCTGTGGAAACTGCCGGGTTTCCGGCGTACGGCGAGCTTATGCCGCCGGAGAGTTACAACATCAGTGGCGGGAACGACACCATTGATAGCGTTTACGTCATGGAAGTGGCTGTTCTTGTCTACAACGGTGTCTTCGACTCGGGCCTCGCGGCGGTACTCGACGTGTTAGACGGCGCGAACGCGATGGGCCAGGAGATCAGCGAACCTCCGACCTGGAACGTGAC
>Ga0209656_10001438_pt1 | contig 15572 bp, 13 predicted proteins | sample BogFormECP12_OM2_FD_188239 | JGI IMG/M metagenome (GOLD analysis project Ga0209656, IMG submission 188239) | Bog forest soil microbial communities from Calvert Island, British Columbia, Canada - ECP12_OM2 (SPAdes) (version 2) | ecosystem: Environmental > Aquatic > Freshwater > Wetlands > Bog ... | reverse complement strand
CTATACCAAGCACTGGGCCTTTCCTTCATCGCGCCGGAGTTGCGGGAAAATCATGGAGAAATTGAGGGCGCCGAAAAAGGCGACCTCCCGAAACTGATCGAAATTCAGAATCTCCGCGGCACATTTCACAACCACACGAGCGAAAGTGACGGCCACAATACGCTCGAGGAGATGGCGCAAGGTGCGCGAGATCTTGGCCTCCAGTACCTGGGCATTGCCGATCACAGCAAGAGCTCATTCCAAGCGCATGGACTGGACGAAAAACGTTTGTTGGCTCAGGTCGAACAGATTCGCGAACTAAACAAAACGCACGATGCCGGTTTCCGAATCTTCAGTGGCGTGGAATGCGATATCCTTAGAGACGGCCGCCTGGATTTTCCGGACGAAATTCTGGCTCAGCTCGACTACGTAGTCGCCAGCGTGCACGCTTCTTTCACTCTCTCGGAGAAGGAGATGACAAAGCGGATCATTCGCGCGATCGAAAATCGATACGTCACAATCCTCGGGCACCCGACCGGACGCCTGCTGCTTGCCCGCGAACCTTATCAGGTCGACCTCATCGAAGTGATAAAAGCTGCGGCCGCCACTGGAACATTCATCGAGTTGAATGCAAACCCCCGGCGATTGGATCTCGACTGGCGATACTGGAAATTCGCCAAAGAACACGGAGTATCGTGCTCGATCAACCCGGACGCACACACTGTCCGCGGGTTGCAAGACCTCTGGTTCGGGATTCTAATCGCACGCAAAGGGTGGCTGACACGCGAGGACGTCGTGAACTGTCTCCCATTGACACAGATTCAAAAGCGGCTGACAGAAAAGCGCGGCGGCGAAGCATAGGCATCCTATTCACGAGTTCCTTCGCGTTCGCGGATTCAACAGCTTTTGGGACGGTTTAAAGTGCTATATCCGCGCAACAAAAGCGGGGCTTATCTCGCTGAAGGGCCGTTCGATATACCATTCGTCGAGGCGATTCAGAAGTTCCGCCGCCAATGCGTTCCCAGCGACACGACCATGCGTGAACTGCTCGATTGCAGCGGTAGGAGAACCTTCAATGACCGGCGCCGAACGGACATTCAATCCAATTCCCAGGACTTGGAAATCCCACGTATTGGAAGTCTCCAGAAGGAACCCGGCAAGTTTGCCGCCGTTCACAATTAAATCGTTGGGTGGCTTGATCCGGATTTCTTCGCCGATCCGCTTTTCGACGACCTCGGCGCACGCGACTGCCGCCATCTTCACCAGCAAAGGCCAGTCTGTGGCAGGCACAACAGCGCGGAGGAGAATTGAGAACCAGAGGCCCGCACCGGGGGAGGAAACCCATTTCCTTCCTTGTGTGCCCCGTCCGCTTGTCTGGCTCTCAGCAAAAATCACGAGCCCCTCTTCCGCCCCACCAGTACCGGCTTGTCGTGCTATGTCGTTTGTGGAAGACGTTTCTTTGAAAACCAGGACGTCACGCCCAATCCTCTTTGTCTGAAGTCCGGCCATGATCATCTCAGGAATCAGCGACTCAGGTTCCGTCACGAGCGAGATGGTAGTTTCCGTCCGGTGAAAGCCGAAGCCGCATTTTTCAAGACGCGTAACGAACCTCGGCACTTCCTCTTTTCGAATTACTGCGTGTTCGCACAATCCAGGAAGTGCTTTTACACTCCCAACCGGCAATAGCTCGCGAAGAAATGCTACCTCTCTCGCGTCACGCATCCACGAGCTCCAGGGAAAAATCCATGGCCCTTGCCGAGTGAGTGAGTTGACCAACCGAAATGAAATCGACTCCGGTTTCCGCGATCTGGCGCACCGTCGCAAGCGAGACTCCGCCGCTAGCCTCGAACTTCAGGCCCGATCGCTTTAGCGCCACGCTCCGGCGAAGTTGATCGGGAGACATGTTGTCGAGCAGGATGACGTCGATTCCCTCGAGATTCACAAACTCACGGACCTGTTCGACCGAATCAGCCTCCACTTCGATCAGAACCGAGGGATGGCTACGTCGAACCGAAAATATCGCTTTCTGGAGGTCTGGTCGTGCAAGCAGGTGGTTGTCCTTCACCATGACTCCGTCGTAAAGGCCCATTCGATGGTTCCGTCCGCCACCAGCTTTCACCGCAGCCTTTTCCAAGGCTCGTAGCCCGGGTGTCGTCTTTCTTGTGTCCAGAATCGTGGCACCCGTATTGCGGACAGCTTCGACGAACTGCGCGGTAAGCGTTGCGACGCCTGATAGGCGCTGGATAAAATTCAGGGCAACGCGTTCGCCAGTCAGGATCGTCCGGCTAAGTCCGGATAACTCGATCACGCTCTGGCCCGGCTGGACGGCCGAGCCATCCGGTTTCAGAATCGAAAGTTCCAACTGCGCATCGAGTTTCTGAAAAATTCTCCGAACAACGTCGACTCCCGCGACGACACACGGCTCTTTCGCGAAGATTCGAGCTCGGGAAATGCTTGTTGCCGGGATAAAGAAAAGCGAAGTCAGGTCGCCTCCACCGATATCTTCCGCAAGCGCGGTATCAACCGGATCGATAAATGTCGTTTCCACTTCCAGACGCTAACGCGGTTCGAATCCGGTGCAATAGAAGGAAGGCGCTGATCCGGCAGCGTTCCAGCCCGTGAGCGTAGGCGCAGGACCCGTCGAGCGTCAATTCTGGCGAATCGGCAGGGTCATAATGAATTTTGCACCGGCACCGGGAACACTTTGAATTGAGATCGACCCGCCGTGAGCCTGAACGATATGTTTCACAATCGAGAGTCCAAGCCCGGTCCCACCGGCATCGCGAGACCTGTCTTTGTGGACCCGATAGAAGCGCTCGAAGATGTGCGGCTGGTCGCTCAGCGGGATGCCAACGCCATTATCGGAAACGGTCACGATTACGGCGCTCTCTTCGGCACGGGCCGCAACACAGACTTCTGCGCCGGATTTCGCACTATGTTTCAGGGCATTGTCCATGAGATTGTAAAGCGCCTGTTCGACTCGAAACGCATCGAACTCGATTCTTGGCAAAGCCTCTGGGATGGTCAGTGTCACGGTCGACCGCGTCTCCCGGATACGCGCGTCGAGTTGTTCGCGGACCCGGCTGATGCTCTCCCCTATGTCAGCTGCTTGAAAATGAAGTGTGCCCTTCTTCGATTCCAACTGAGAAAGCGTGAGGAGATCTTCAATCAGCATGTTCAGGCGTTGAGCGTGCTTGTGCATCGTCCGCAAAAACCGGGAATTTGTCTCCGGATCCCCTCCTCCATCGATCAGCGTCTCCAGGTATCCAGTAATGATCGACAATGGTGTCCGTAACTCATGCGAGACGTTCGCCACAAATTCCTTCCGAACGGCTTCCAGCGACCGGATCTGGCTGATATCGTGGAAAATCACCAGTGCGCCGGCAGCCGATTCCGGTCCGCTCGACCGAAGACTCACCGAAGTAACCTGGAAATGTTTGAGCTGAAACCGATCTCCGTCCCTTATCTCGGCCTGCAGCTCTGCCGATTGCGGTTTCCCGGTGTCGAGGGCTTCTCGGATGACCTGGTGAACGAGATGATTCCTGAAAACCTCCATGACCGTGCGATCCATCGGCGATTTCGGCAACGAGAACATGTGCCGCAGACGCTCGTTTACCAGCCGGATCTGCATGTTCCCGTCCGCGATCAGGACCCCCTCAACCATGCTTGTCAGAATCGCCCGCAAACTGAAATCTTCTTCCGCAATTCGGCGCGCGATCTCCTGCTGGCGCCTCGCGATCTCCCTCAAATCGCGATGGATTTCCCGAACAATGCGCGGACCTGGGGGCGCGTGAGAAAGCGCCCCGTCACCAACCAAACGCCGGACTTCTCTTCGCAAAAACTGCAGGTGCCGCCAAAGCGAGACCAGAAGCACTCCAAGGGTGCCCAGGCCAACTACGCAGACAATCAACAGCCCTAAAATCACAGCGTCTGACTCGCCAGAAACCTGTACCCTTCACCACGCATCGTGACGATGCGATCCGCAGATGGACCGAGTTTCTCCCGCAGCCGCCTCACATGGGTGTCGACTGTGCGAGTGTCGATCGCATTTTTGTACCCCCAAACGTCCTGCAAAAGAGTCTCTCTTGAAAGAGTTTTTCCGCGATGCTCGACCAGGGCGGCCAGCAGCTTGAACTCCGTGGTCGTAAGGTCAAGCCGGGCGCCCCGAATCTTTATCTCAAAATTCCCTTTGTCCAGACTGAACTCGTCGACAACAAGAACGGATGAATTTCGAACCACGCGCAGCCGCCGAAGAAGATTCTGCACGCGCAGCACCAATTCCCGCGGACTGAACGGCTTCGTTATATAGTCATCGACTCCCAATTCCAGACCGCTCAGGCGGTCGGAAAGTTCAGCCTTCGCGGTCAATATCACGATCGGAATGTCGGCGGTTTCATCGGTGTTGCGCAACGCTTTGCAAACTTCGATCCCGGTCATTTGCGGCAACATTATATCCAGGAGAATCGCGTCGGGCCGCGACTCGGTGGCGGTTGCCAGACCTGTCGGCCCATTAAATGCGGTCAAAACGTCGAAGCCGGCCCGGTGGAGATGGTAACGCACCAGGTCCGTAACATCGGGCTCGTCTTCCACAACTAGGATCGTGTAGGCCATTCGCAGTCGGAGCGTAGCTAATGGCTTCGACCCCATCAAGGCCGGAAAAAAAATGATCCGGGTTGCGCACGCCAAGGAGTAGAAGTCGAGAGATTCGTGCGCAAACCCGAATCGCCTTAACCGTAGAGAATAGACAGGGTACGTGGCGTGCTGTTCAAAACTTTCTCAGTTTCGTGAAAATTTTGTGAATTGAACGAAAACCGCTTTCTGGCAAACCCGGCGACTCCACCGCCTGGACGACGTTAACTGCTTCATGCCGTTCTACTTGGAATAAATGGATAATTTTTGTGATAGAACCGGCCCCAAGAGCGAAATTTTTTATCGGCCCCTGACGAAATACTGCCCGAACGGAGAACGAGCTGTTTAGACAATGTTCGCTTAGCCTGAACTTCTCATCCGGCCCAGGCCGATGAGAAGTTCACCCTTCGCAAGCTGCTTGGGAAGCAGCTTGCAGGGGCGAACCCCGAAAGAGCTTTCGGGGAACCCCGATCCCGCCGCCGCGACGCGGCCGCGGGATCGGCACTCCGTGCGCATTTCTCACGGGGCCATGAGAAATGCGGGTTAGGAGAGGCAAACGAACAGATACGCCCGCTCCGATTGCCAAACAATCGGGATGACATAGTTCCGACAGTCCGCAGGCAACGGGTAGGTGATATCGTGTTTCGTGGTCACAATTGGGACCGAGATTAAGAACTCGCGGCCAAACTTCTCGCGCGCGTTGCCGCTCACCGTGTTAGCGATTTCGCCGACGAGATCGCAAATCAGCTCCCGGGTAATCGGGGCTTCATTCAACCGTTCCAGAATACTCTCCAGAATTTGTCCATTCGCAGTGAAGCAAACCACACCATGAGATTTGCCGTCGATGGCGATGATTCCGGTGTAATCCAGGAATGGTATCTCGCGGTCCCGGAGATCTTTGATATAAGGAGGTTCGATAACGACCCTGAAATCCGTTTTAAGTGATTCAAAATATCGCCGGAAGCCGGTAATAAATACCTGGATATCTTGGTCGTTCATGCAACGTCAATCTTCCATCAACAACTGAAACGCCTCCTTTAACTCAGACGGGTTGATCGGCTTGCAAAGAAAACCGCTTGCACCCCGCTTGATCGCGTCCACGGCTGTAGCCTTATCCCGCAGCGCCGAAATAATCAGGACACGCGCATTCGGGTTTATCTCTATTATTTTGTCCAGACAGGTCAGGCCATCCATGCCCGGCATCGTTATATCCAACGTCACTACGTCATGAATCTTGATCGAATACAGATTCACCGCATCTTCTCCGGTGGCTGCCTGGTCCACATCCGTTATTCCAACAGATTCCAGATCACGCTCAATTGCTCGGCGAACCACACTCGAGTCGTCCACTATAAGCAGTTTCATGGCACCGGGATTTCTAATCGAAACTCGCAATATTGACCTTGTTCGGAAGCGACGCTTACCGTGCCACCCATCTTCGACGTCAGGTCCCTCACAGCATCCAGGCCGACACCCCGACCTCCATCCATTGTGGGGCGCTCCATGGTCGTGAAGCCAGTCTCAAATAAAAGGTTCTCCAACTGTTGATGCGTCCAGGCGGCAATTGTACTCACACTAGCATATCCAAATTGGACGGCACGGCGCCGTAGTACCTGATAGTTAATACCCCGACCATCGTCACGCACAGCCAAAATTATTCTTTTTTGATAATCCCGCCGATACTGCGCGGAAATTCGAATATTGCCGATCGGATGCTTTCGTTCGGCGAGTCGCTCCGTTGGAAGCTCAATTCCGTGCAATATTGCGTTCCTCACAAGCTGCGTCATCATCATCTGAACCGGTTCCCGCAGCCGGCCCGGCAACCGCGCCAGATCATTCTCGACCTGAAGTTCGACATTGACCTGTTTGCCGTTTCTCTCTGCAATTTCTTGCGCGAGGTCGACAAGCGGCGCGAAATCGGTCTCGTCAATCTCGCCATGCTTTTTCCCGAAGACCCGTTGCATCGATACCAACCGTCCAATCAAATCGTGAGTCAACGCGATCTGGTCCAGAAGCGAAGCCAACCCGGTTGTAATCGGCAGAAATTGTTCTCCACTTAGTCCGGAAGCAGCTCGGACAACGGCTATCTTCTCTTCCAACCCATTCGCCAGATCCTCGAAATAAGAGAGCCGCAGCATCGCCGCGTTTCCTTTGATCAAATGAATCGACCGTGAAATCTTCTGAAGCAATCGCAGGTATCGCGCAGAGCGATCAGCACTCGATTCACCGGGACGACTTCCAAATTGCTCAGCCTCCAAAAGGTTCAGCATCGCCGTCACCTCGGATTTTGCGTGATTCATGAATTCTGCAAGGATCGGCGGATCCAGGTGCATGATTCCGAAAAGCATTTCGATCTGAGATTTGGATTTCGTCTCGTTCTCCTGGATCTGTCTCGCCAATGCGATCCGGGAGGTCGAATCCAGCACGGTAACCATGATCTGCGTGGTCCTGCCTCCTTCAACGATTCGGTTGAATCGGAATTCGAGAAACTTTGTGAACACCGTCCCTTTCGGACGCAACACGCGATACTCAATTTCCCCCAACGGGTTGGTTTGCTGCACCAGGCGTTCCTTTATTCTAGGGTTTAATAGCAGCCCCAGATAATTTTGCGCCGCCACCAGCGTCTGCTCATTAACGAGGGGCTCCACTCCTCGCTTCGCGTCCGGACGCAAAATATCGAGGAATGAAATCCCGTCAATCTTCCGCTCCAGGATCGACTCGGTGACTTTCGAATGACCGGGCTGGACGATGAAATCGGGGGCTAACAGAAAAAAGCCTTCGTTAACGGTTTCGAGAATTTTGTGAACGTGGCGGTTCCGTTCCTGAACCTGGTCGATCATGTTGTTAAAACGCTCTGCCAGGAACCCGATCTCATCTTTCGTTAGCACCGGCGCGCGGGCCGTTAGGTCACCCGAACCGATTTTCTCTGCCGTGTTTACCAACTGAACGATTGGCTTGGAGAGCAGGTGCCCAAATGCCAGGGCGGCAAGGATTGCGACAATCAGGATCACAAATCCGCCAAAGGCTATGAGCCGGGCAAGATGTACCGCCGGAGCAAATGCTTCATCGGTACTAATGGTTATGACTAGTCCCCAATCCAAACCCGCTGTTCCAAGTTGCTCATAGACCCCGAGTGATTCCCGGCCGATATCGTCAAAAAATGTTACTTCGCCATCGTTCGACAGTGCCTTGTCCGAGTAAATGTTTTCGACGGCTTTGTTATGCAACGGACTTGCAAGCACCGCCGTTAAAGGTCCGGGGAAGCCGTTTGGAGTGAAAGACAAAGTCTTCATCGACGGCCTCATTTCCTCAACGAACCGGGACTCTGTCCGTAGTCTCATATCCGGTCCGACGATATAGGCCTCGCCGGTTTGCCCGAGGCCCACTGCGGACCAGCGGCCCTGAAAGGTCGCCAGATCCGTGAACGTGTTACTGGCGATCGCATGAATGATCACTCCCAGTCGCCCCCCCAATCGGTTGTTAATTGGACTGCTCAAGAACAACATCGGCGCCCCGAAGGCGCCCGGATACCGCTCGAGGTCCGTTGTGACAACTTCGTCGGCGGCGGTGCGGTCCCCGGTCGGATTTGATCCGTACCAGGCTCCTAGAAACACCTTTTGCAGCTCCGAGTGAACACGCCAGCCGCTGAAGATATTGGTTCCGAAATCCCAGTTCTTTGCAAACGTGTAAACGACGTTCCCAAGATCATCGACTAGTATCAGGTCGAAATAACTGTTCCGCCGGACAACGGTCTGGAACAATCCGTGGTACTGATCCATCGCTCGGGCAAACATCGTTTTGGCAAATGCAGCGCGAAAATCGCCCGGAAGATTCAGGTTTTTCGAAATGTCGAGCGCCGAATTCTGCTGATACTTTTGCCCCGGCGGCGCCGGATTCTTTAGAATGTAAACGTACTGCAAAATCATAGCCGTTGGAGTGAGTTCACTGAACTGCTCAAAGGTTCCAACCGATTCGCCAAGACTTCGCAGATCATTCATTGGCCCATGCTCATAGGCATCCCGAAGACTATCCCGCACTTGGTTCAGGAATCCGGGTTCCACTTTGAAGCCCGCCGCATCGAGATCCTCAAGCAAATGGCCATAACCCGACGATAATTCGGTCACAGCGTAGCGAACCGTTTGCAAGTCGGCCTGAGCGGTGACGTCCCTGCGCTGCTCTTCAAAAAACGAATTGATCGATTGCGACAGCGACGTCTTCAACGACTTGAATCCGTCCAACCTCGCCGTGCGCAACGCGATGGCAGATAGGAAAAAGGCCATCATCGCAACCGCTGCGAGAATCAAAAAACCGATTCCCGTAGTAAACAGCAGTAGTTTCGAGCGGATAGTCAGACCGCGCAGGGCCAATGATTCTTTGCTAGCCTTGGCTCGAGCGTCCGTTTCCATTGCAGTGTCGCGGCTCACTTACTTTCCGGAACGTGGCAGATCAAGCTTCGCGACCGATACCGCATGCCCGAGGTCAACCTGCGTCAGAAACACCTTTTTGTTTCCCTGCCGGCTGTCTTGCGAAAAACGAATCGAAAACGCCTTAAAGTCCAGCGTCAAATGCTCAAGGGCACGAACCAAAGAGTCCTCCGTCAAATCAGCACCCACCGCTCGAAGTCCTGAGGCAAGGGCATCACAGTTCATGTATGCTTCCAGCCCCATGTAGGTAAAATCCGTCGATCCGATCGCGCGCATGTCCGCCTGGTAATCGCGAACGAACGGCAATGAATCATCATTTGGAGAGGGCATCACCTGCGAGATAACGATTCCGTCCGAATCTTTCCCAAGGTACTTAATCAGAGGTTCCGTTCCGACAGTCGAAACAGTACAAAAAACAGTGTTTTTCAAGCCCAACTCTTTTGCACTGCGGATAAAGTCCGCGCACGGTTTGTAGCTCCCAGACATTATCACCGCATCTGGTTTGATTTTTGTGACGAGGAAAAGCGCATCGGGTGCCTTCACAGAATTCCGAACATAGACGCTTTCGCCAACAAGCGACGAGCCGTGACGCCTTAACGCTTCAATAACCGCACCCCGAGCCGCGTCACCGTCACTGTCGTCCTGACGGAAGAGAGCGACAGTTTTGCATCCAAGATCCGCACCGATGTGCTCTACGAGCAATTCGGCCTCTTCTGCATACGTTGCGCGAGTATTGAAAATCAATCGTTGCATAGGTTGCCGCAAACTATTCGAACCGGAGATCGGACCGACCATGACGATGTTTGCGTCATTGATCATCGGGAGGATCGCTCTGCAGGTGGGCGTCCCATAAAAATCGAGCAGCGCAAAAACTTTGTCGTGGTCAATCAGTCGTTCCACGTTGCTAACTGTTTCGACCGGTTCATAGTGATCATCATAATCGACTAAAACCAACCGCCGCCCGGCAATACCTCCCTCTCGATTTACCTTCGCAATGCAAGCCTCGCATCCTTGTTGTATTTCCATCCCGATCGCGCCGGCGCGACCGGTCTGGGCGACCGACATTCCTAGTTTAATCTCGTTCGCGGAAACCGGATGGTCGCGGGACAGAAACTGGGCGTCTGCCCGCTCGCTTAATATCGCAAGCGCTGCCAGGACTCCGATCAGCAGTCGAGCCGGGTATCCGGACCATTTAGGCGACCCGTCCACACCTCGCTTATTCCCGGCCTCCAACGCGCGGCAGCTCTGAAAGTTGCTCTCTAGTCAAATCTACCCTGGACGATAGTTGATCAATGCGTGATTGCAATTCTTCAGAACTTGCTCGCCGCGACTCGACCCTTGCTGGTTGATAAATCTGCTTGGCGGAATTCGAACTTGCGCTAATTTCCTTATCCGCGCCCAAATGGTGGTCGTAGCTCAACGGTAGAGCCCCGGATTGTGGTTCCGGATGTTGCGGGTTCAAATCCCGTCGGCCACCCCACTAAAAACCCCCTCTCCTAGAGGCAAGCCTCCCGAAAATACGGCAAATTACGGGAAAAAGCTCGATTCCGGGCGATAACGGGCGATACTTTCGCTTAACTTCCCGTATCTTTGGGCGCTTTAAGTAAGGTTATATATGCCCCGAGCCGCTAAGACGAAACTCTTCGAATACCAAGAAACTTCCGTTAACGGGAAGACCGGTTTCATGATCCAGGGACGCCCCACCGGCAAGCGGGAACGCTACTACTTCGGGACGGAAAAGGAGGCCAAGAAAGCCGCTGCTGATCGTAACCGGCAACTTGCCGCTTTCGGCTCGCAAACCGCCCTTCCCGATACGGAACGGGTGATGGCGGCGGAGTGCATAAAGATGCTCGCTCCGTTCGGAAAAACCCTTTACGATGCAACGCATTATTATCGGGAATATTTAGAGAAAACGAACACTTCGAAGACCGTTTCCGACCTTTGCAAAATCGTTCGGGAAGAATTCGTTTTCAGGCTCGCCAACGAAGGTGCCAGTCTCCGACATAAGCGAACGATGGACTCCGAATTAAAGAAGTTCGAAGCCCGGTTCGGAGATTATCTAATCAAGACTTTGACCGGTAACGAGATAAAGGAGTGGCTCGCATCCCTTCCGTTAGCGGCTAAAACTCGGACCAAAACTTTCGGCTACATCCGCAACGCTTACGGTATCGCTGTTGAGAAATGTTTACTGACCGAAAATCCGTTAGCGCAAATAAAGAATTTTGCCCGTAACAAGAAGAGCGAGGCTCCGCCGTTTCCGCTTACCCCGAAAGAAGGGCAAGGTCTCCTCAATGCCGCCGAGCCGTCCGTGTTACCCTTTATTGCTGTCGGTATGTTTGCCGGATTGCGCACCTCGGAGCGGGATGAGGTGGACTGGAAGGATATTCACCTCGACGTTGCCGAGCCGTATATCGATCTCTCAGCGAAGATTTCAAAAACTGGTCGTCGTCGTATCGTGCCTGTACAACCTGCGCTGATGACCTTTCTGGCCCCCTTTGTGAAGAAGCAAGGGCGTATTATCCCTTTAACGTGCAACGGGCACGTAGCGTACCAAAACGCATGGGAGCGGTCAGTTAAAGCGGCGGGGCTCTGGCCGTGGTCGGAGGGTCGCTTGCGAGATTCTTTCATTTCCTACCGCTACGAGGCTACCGGCTCCGCCGAGATTACGGCGAAGGAAGCCGGTCATTCGGTGCAGGTCATGTTCGACAAATACCAGAAAATCGTGACGAAGGAAGCGGCAGAGCGGTTCTGGGCAATCGTCCCGGCAGGGGCGGTAGTATGACCTTCAAACAAATCAACGCCCTCTCCGAAGACGCTTTGCTGTATAATCCCAAAACGTGGTACCGCCTTTTGATCGCTGAGGTAATGACCTTAACCGAGCGGTCTCCCAAATTTAAAACGTGTGAAGTTTCCCAGGTGGCGTCCAAGGGTCATCCACCTGGACAAAGCTGGGACAAACACCACGAAAAGGAACCCTGTAAGAGATTCTGGCTCAGAACAAGTGGCCGTTGAGAAGGAGGAATTGAGTGGCCGCACAACTGCTTGCGGCATTCCTTTTGCAGTCATGCTGTAGCGTTGCACGGCTCCACCTGGACAAGCCTGCAAGCGGACCATTCCGAAAGAATGTTGAGGGATCAGTATCGAGAGTCGTTACAAAATTCGAAGCTGAAGCCTACTTTGCTATTCGCGTATAAGACCGGCTCCAATCCAATTTCGCCAACGCCGCCTTCGTTCTCAAGAATCCGCCCAACATTTTTCAATTGAGCGCCAGGGGATCAAAAGAATGGTTACTGATGGCTATTTCACTGCGCCCTGGCAAAGAAGACATACAAGACAGTCTGCTCATCCGTTCGCCTTGGTTTCAGATTGCGATGTTCCGATACTTCGCGAGCGCAATCGAGCATCCTCTGAATGTTTTTGAGCTTGAACATCGACTGGTGAAAAAGCGCATGTTGTGCCATGCCAACTTGCTATCCGATCATCCAAATTAAGCCCGAGTGGGTCTTGCAACAGGAGGCACTCGGTAGCAAAGAGAAATTTTGGTACCGCGAGGACGACGAGGTATCACGTTGGCTCTTCAAATTTCCTGAGCCGAATACGGGGCAGCATTGGGCCGAGAAGATCGCGGCAGAAATTGCGAGCCGCATGGGAATGCGGCATGCGCAGGTTGAATTGGCGGTATTTAAGGAAGAGCGAGGTTCTGCGACTGAGTCGTTTGTCAAAGAGGGCGAACTGTGGCACGGAAACCAGATTCTTGCCGGAAAGGTGTTCGGGTACAGTTCTGAGCGGCGATTTCGCCATAACGAACATACTCTGGAGCGCATTTTTCAAGCGCTCGATGCCACTTTTGCTGCCCAAGCCGGGCGGCGACGGGCGAAGCAGGAAATTTCCGACTATCTCGTTCTCGATGCGGTCATCGGAAATACAGATCGTCATCACGAAAACTGGGCGATTCTCCGCAAGCGCGTCCGCGGAAGCTGGCGCGGGATGATTGCACCTACATTCGATCACGCAAGTTCGCTCGGGCGGGAGTTGCTTGACACAACCAAGAGCCGCATTCTGAAGGAAGAGGGGATCGGACGCTATGTGGAAAAGGGTCCAGGCGCGATTTATATCTTGGGTACAGAAAAGAAAGGGCCGAGTCCCCTTCAACTCGTTAGGACAGCCTCTCAGCTTTATCCAGACTCATTCCGGCCCGCGCTCGCCCGCGTGGAGCAGATCTCGGAAGTCGCAATTGATGAGATCTTGACCCGAATGCCCTCGGGCTGGATGACTGAGATTGCCGTTGATTTTGTTCGAGGATTTTTGGCGTATAGTGTATCCGAGCTTCTGAGGCTCAAACAATGAACAAAAAAACGCTTTTTCTTGCTTGGCAAGATCGGGGGCCTAGCCGCGCTTGGTTCCCCGTGGGTCGCCTGGACGTATTGCCGGATCGTTATCGGTTTCGCTACATTCAGGGAGCTGAGCGTGCACATAAAGGGGCAGGATTCGAGCCTGTAATCGACTTCCCCGACCTTCACGGGAATTACGAATCGGATAAGCTGTTTGCCCTTTTCCAGAACCGTATTCTGACCCCTGGACGACAGGATTTTCGCGAGTATATGAGAATGCTGGATCTCCCTGACAATGCGGAACCTGTGGAGATTCTTGAAGTCGGCGGTGGACAGCGGGCGACGGATAGCTTTGAGGTCTTCCCTAAAATTGAAAAGGGTCCGGACGACGCATTTCGGTGCCGATTTTTTCTGCATGGATGGAGCCACGTAAATCCTGCCGCGCAGAATCGCCTGGACGCACTCACCGCTGGAGAAAAGCTTTATGTAAGTATTGAACTGACGAATCCAGTCACTCAATTCGCCGTGCAGATCCAAACAGTCGATTATCTCATGATCGGCTGGGCTCCTCGTTATCTAGTAGCGGACCTTGTAGCGGCCATTGCTAAAACCTCTTGGCGATCCGAGGCGAATGTCGTTCGTATCAATCCGATTCCAGCTCCTTCGAAACAGCGAGTTCTTATCGAATTTCGCGGCAATTGGCCAGACTACGAGCCGATGTCCGGTCCGGATTTCCAGCCGTTGGCATAGGTCGGCCTGTCATAAAAAAGGCCTTTTACATGACACATTCCTCGACCGATGCTACATCCGCTGGAAATTGTCTCTACCGTGCACACGCTGCAAAGCGGACGGCTCAGTCAGTCGCCGTATTCCGTCACTGCTTATGATCCAAAGTTCGACCCAGTTATCCCTCATGACCACTACGAACTAACGCTGCTGCGTCGAAATCGTGTTTTAGGAAAAATCCACGAGATTATGGATCAATTGCCTGACTTTAAGTTTCTCCACCCAATCGCTGAGAATATTTTGAATCAATGCCTGAGCTTCAGCCAAGGTCATCTTTTTCTTTGGCGGCTTCTCTTTGGCAAGACCATGCCTAGCCTCCGCCCCAAGCGCCCTGTAATTATTGGCATGATGTTTGAAGTTTTCGATGTCGCTTTTGTATTTCGCGACAAAGTCTTGTTTGAGCAACTCTTTCGGACCGTTGTAGGACTCTGCGACAACATCTAGGACCATGTACAGGCCACGCCAGTTGTGTTCGACTGTGCCATAAAGGAAAAGAGCACGTTCCAGGAACTCGTTTGTGTCAGTCAATGACAGTACCGTTTCGCCGAAAGTTGGCGATTTACTGACCTCCACAAGTTTCCCATCGATCTCTTTCATCAAATGGAAATTAACGTGGGCTTTGATCCTCGCTACGCCTTGAACGGGCACGCTAAGGGTCGTTACAAGGTCGCCGGTGACAGCGTCTCGTTTTGTGATGCCGTAGATCTTTGGTGGCCGGAAGTTTCCAAGCTCCAACAAGGCAATTCCGTTTATTCGCGATAGCGCCACCTTTCCAGCTTCGAGAGCCTCACCATCCTCTAGCGGCGTTTCCCATCCAGGGATTCGCAGATAGTAATGTTCATCGATTTTCTTGACGGTCACGGAACCCGTGGGAAAAAGCCGGGCGAGCTCTTCGGTGTCAAAGTGTTCGTCGGACAATTGAAATAGTTGTTCCATATCGGTCGATTCAGTACACTTTCCCACAATCGGGATTATCTGCCTGCACCAGAGAGACTGGCGACCCTGAATATGCCCTCCCCTGACATTTACGCCCGATGCAACTTTACCCGGTCGGGTCAACCGAATATTCGGTTTAACGTCGTTATAAAATTGCCCAAGGCCAAGCTCGAAGAATTGCGTCAACTGCCTGCAAACAGGGATCAAACCGATAACCAGCTTCTCGGCAGTCTTGCCGGGAAGGTGATCACCATCGTTTACCCCGAGCCTGGCGCGACGTTCGCGGTCGGCTGTGAGCGCTACCCAGAGGGTGCAATCCCAACAGAGATCAAAGAGCGCCCTGAGGGCACAAAAATCGACGAATTGACCTTCTGGAGCATCTAAAGAAACAAGATGCATTCCGAACCGGGTCCTTTTTGTAAACGACTTTAACCAAACCCCGTCGCACCGACGATGGAACGAAACCGGAGCAATGCGAACATCTTCT
>Ga0209656_10001437_pt1 | contig 15584 bp, 8 predicted proteins | sample BogFormECP12_OM2_FD_188239 | JGI IMG/M metagenome (GOLD analysis project Ga0209656, IMG submission 188239) | Bog forest soil microbial communities from Calvert Island, British Columbia, Canada - ECP12_OM2 (SPAdes) (version 2) | ecosystem: Environmental > Aquatic > Freshwater > Wetlands > Bog ... | reverse complement strand
GCTGCACGCGTTCAGAACGATTGGCGACACTCGTAGAGTGCGCGCACGGATGGCTCGCTGATGCTAGGATTGGAGTTGAGCATTTCCGCGCGGATAGGGAACAACAACTCGTGAATATCGTTAGAGGATGGCTTGCGGCGGCAGTTGCGTGCGCCGCACTTTTTTTGTTTGTGGGAGCAGGATTGCAATTGCGCGCGGCACAAGCGCGAGCGGAGGCCATACATGCAACGCGGTTAGGGGACACGACAGCTGGAGGCGCGGCTGGCGCTGCTGCCGCCGGCGAGGATGCGAAGGCGCTGCGTTTTAATACGCTGGGAGTGGCATATATGAATCAGCAGCGGCCTGCGGATGCGCAGAAGCTTTTTGAGCAGGCGCTGCAGGCGGATGCGAATTTTGCGGTGGCGAAGGTGAATTTGGGCATTGCGCTGCTGGCGCAGCAGAAGCCGGAGGCGGCGCGTTTGGAGCTGGCTATTGCCGCGGAGAAGCGGCCGGATGACCCTTATGCCTGGTACAACCTTGGGCTGGTGTACAAGGATTTGAGCGAGCAGGAAAAAGGCATCGCGGCGTTCGAACACGTAACGAAAATTGCTCCGAACGAGGCGGATGCGTTTTATTTTGTGGGTTACTTGTATACGCAGCTGCAGAAATACGATGAGGCGATTGCAGCGTTTGAAAAGGGATTGGCGATTTTCCCGTATCATGCGTCGTCGGAATTTGGATTGGCGCGGGCGTGTCAGCGAAAAGGCAATGTGGATGCGGCGAGGGAGCATCTGGCCAAATTCCAGAAGATTACCAGCGAGCATCTGGGTGCTCCGTTTGGAGCAGGTTACGGAGACCAGGGGAAATTTTCTTACGCCGAGTTTGCGAAGGGCGAAGGGCAGGACGCGCCGACGGCGATAGCGGTGCGCTACGTTGCGGAGAATATCTTCGCGGCGGCGAAGGTCGACCCATCTGCGGCTCTGGGACCGAGCACGGGCGCGTGTTTTTTCGACTATGACGGTGACGGTAAACCGGATCTATTCGTGGTCAGCGGCGCTACGGACGGCGCGGGGAAATTGTTGCGCAATCTGGGCGAGGGACGTTTTGTTGCTGTGGCCGCCAAGGATTCCGGCATCGCCGCCAGCGGTGCGGGCCTCGGCTGCGCTGCGGGCGATTATGACAATGATGGAAAAACCGATCTCGCGGTGTGCCTGGCGGATGGGGTGCACGTCTATCACAACGAAGGCGGCGGCAAGTTTAAAGAGAGCACTGCGGCGCTCGGGATTATCCCCAGTCCTGGCTGCGTGGGTGTGACGTTCGTCGACTACGATCACGATGGCGATTTGGATTTGTACGTTACCAGCGCACCTGGAGATTCCGCGCGTAAGAACGGGTTATGGCGGAACAATGGCAACAGCACGTTCACAGATGTTTCGGGGGAGACGGGGCTGGGTGTTGCGGCGACGGGCGGCGGGGTGGTGGCGACGGATTTTAACAATGATCGCGCCGTTGATTTTGTGTTGGCCGGCGGGGCGAATGGAGCCACGGTGTATCTAAATCCGCGTGAAGGGAAATTCACCGCACTAGATGCCATCGATTTCGCAAAAGAGAATTTGCCTCCAGCGGTCGGTGTGGTGGCGCTGGATTTTGATAAAGACGGATGGATGGACTTGGCGTTTACGCATGCGGGCGTGCCGGGCATTAGCTTGTGGCGCAATGTGGAGGGCAAGCACTTGCAGCGCGTGGCGCTTCCAGATTTTGGATGGCAACGCGGGTGGGGGCTGGCGGCGCTGGATTACGACAACGATGGCTGGATTGACCTGGTGGCTGTCGGCGAAACGGCGCAGGGCGGCGAGATACGCATGCTGCGGAATCTTGGCGCCAAAGGTTTTGTGGACGTCAGCAGGGATTTGCAGTTGGATGCGGTGAAATTGCAACAACCGCGCGCAGTGGTGACCGCGGACGTTAGCGGTACGGGCGGAGCGGACTTGCTAGTGACCCAGCTGGGTGGCCCGCCGGTCTTGCTGCGCAATCACGGCGGGAATAAAAATAATTGGATGCGCATCGATCTGAAGGCTTTGAACGACAACAAGAGCGGCGCCGGCACGAAAGTGGAGATGTATGCCGGAGCGCTGTATCAAAAATGGGAGACGGTGAGCGCTTCGGGTTATCTGGGGCAAAGCGCTGCGCCGATTCTTGCCGGCATGGGCGCGGAGAAAAATGCCGAGGTCGTGCGGCTGCTTTGGCCGACTGGCGTGCCACAGGATGAAATCAATCTTCAGGGTGGTCAAGGGCAAACCATCGCTGAATTGGATCGTCGCGGGAGTTCTTGCCCGGTGCTGTTTTCCTGGAATGGACGCGAGTATGAATTCATCGCCGACATGATTGGTCCCGGTGTTGTGGGCCACTGGGTCGCGCCCGGCGAACGCGACGTTCCCGATCCCACGGAATATCTAAAGGTTCCGGCGCGTAGCGTGAAGCCGCGCAACGGTTTGTTAAGTTTTCGTTTTATGGAACCGATGGAAGAGACCGTGTATCTCGACCAGGTGCGGTTGCTGGCCATTGACCATCCGGCAACTTACGATGTTTTTCCCAACGAGCGCTTCGCCAGCACTCCGCCGTTTCCGGAGTTTCGAGTGATTGCCAGTCAGAATGCGCATCCACCCGTTGGAGCTTGGGATGACCGCGGCAACGATGTGCTGGCGCTGATCGCCAAGCGCGACCGCCGCTACGTCACCAGCTTCGACGAATTGCCCTACGCCGGCTTCGCAAAATTGCACTGGCTGGAGCTCGACCTTGGGGCCTGGGACGCAAGCAAGCCGCTGCGGCTGATCATCGATGGCTACACGGATTATTTCACCGCTACATCGATGTACGCCGCGGATCAGGCGGGCGTAAAGGTAATTGCGCCCTACGTCGAGGCACAAAACGCCACGGGCGAGTGGGTCCGCGTCATCGACGACATGGGCTTTCCCGCGGGTCTCGAGCGTGCGATGGTCGCGGATCTTACTGGCAAGATCCCTGCTGGCAAGCGCCGCATTCGCATTGTCAACAATCTGAAAATATATTGGGACGCCATCCGCATCGATCAAACGCCGGATCCAGTGGGCACCGCTGCCGCGCACGTCAGCGAAGTTCCGCTGGCCAACGCGTCGCTAGCCTTCCTGGGCTTTCCACGCGAGACGCGCCTCGCCCCGGCGAGCGACACTCTATATTCTTATAGCCAGCGCAGCATGACCGGCCCGTACGCCCGCGCCGCGGGCAATTACACGCGCTATGGCGACGTGCGTAGTCTGCTGGCCGCCGCGGATGACCGCTTCGCCATCTTCAGCTCCGGCGAAGGCGCAAAGCTGGACTTCGACCCGCGCAAGCTCCCCGCCTTACCCGTGGGATGGGTGCGCGATTATTTCTTTTACGCCGACGGCTTCGAAAAAGACTTGGACTTCTATGCCGCGCACGGCTTCACTGTTGAGCCCTTGCCGCATCACGGCTTGGTTTCTTACCCTTATCCCGCCGGCCAGGAATATCCCGCCGACGCTGACCACCTAAACTATCAGCTCGACTTCAACACGCGCCAGCGCTCTGGCCAAATGCCTGCAACGCTGCGCTACGACTACACAAATCCGAAATAGCGTCGTCGACCAAAACTACGTCACCTTCAGGGCAAGGACGGAGAAAAATCTGTTAGGCGGAGGAACGTGGAGTCGATCTTGGTGACGAGCTTGCCGTTGGCTTCGGACTTGGCTTTCACCGTCTTCCACTCCGGGTCGTCCTGGAAGAACTTCCAATTGGCGGTAGCGGCTTCGCGGCTGGGATGCTGCAGGATGTAAATGAGGGTGTTGCTTTTCGCCGGCTCGTCGATGGGCGTCCAGTAGGCCACGCTTTTCATGCCATGCTTCGCGAAGATTCGGTTGGTGTCGTCGCGGAAGCGGTTCAGCAGGTCGGCTTGCTTGCCGGGTTCGATGTGATACACGCGCAATTCGTATACGACTGTGGAATTTTCCATGGTTTGACCTCGACCAAAAACCATCGCGTTAGATGCCACAACGAAGGGAGCGGCACAAAGAGTTTGCAGCAAGGTTCGTCGTCGCATAGCGGAATGGTAGCAGAACGAAACAGACCGCGGCATCACCCAAAGCGATGGTCATCGGCCCAGAACTCCGGCCAAGGCTTCAGCGGCGGACCGCAGACAAAAATGTCAGGATGATATTCGCTCTCTTCGTTTTTCACGCCTTCCGCGTTGCCGTTATGTCCCGCCAAGCGGCAGGAGTTAAAGGTGCGGTCCGCATGTTCTTGGGAAAAGCCGAGCACGATGAGGGTGCTCGGCGGAGGCAGGGGATATCCGCGGAGCCACGCTGAGTTGGTCATGCTGATGGGCACGGGCAGGCCGTAGCGTTGGCCTAGGATTTCGATGGCGCCCTGCTCGCCGTAGTTGCCAACCACTACTCCGTAGTTTTGGCGTTGCTCGGCAGGAAGGGAATCGCGAATGTCCGCGACAGCTTTAGCCATCTCGGTCCAGCCAAGCTCTTCGCGTAAATCGCCGTTATTGCGCAGTGCAAAATCCCGTAGCGGACCTGCGGACGCCAGCGGCAGAACTAAAGTGCAAATATATAAGCCACATGTGGTGAGGCCGGCGAAGAAGACGGCTTCGACCGTCCAGCGCCATGCTTTCGCCAAAGTGCCAACCCAGCGTTCGCCGGCAACCGCGCCCATGGCCGCAAGCATGGGATACGCGGCAGCCAGGTAGTAGCCGCGGCCCTTTCCCGCGACGAACAGCGCCAGGGGGATCAAGTACATCCACGCCAGCAAACGATAGCGGGCGTCGCGTAGAAAGCACCCCAACCCTGCAAAGCATAAGGGCGCGGCGAACAGATTTACGCAGATCAGGAATTGATCGCGGGCGAATCCGTTGGCGCGCCCCTCGCCCACGTCGCGCACGTGGATATGCTGGAGGAAGTGCAGGGAGATAAAGCCATGGCGCACTTGCCACACAAGATTCGGAAGGAAAATCAGCAGGGCGATTGCAGCCCCGCCCCAGAACCAGGCGCTGAGAAAATAGCGGCGCTCGCGGGTTAGCAAGAGCCCGCCCAAGACGCCGCAAATCAGGAAGCACATGGTGTACTTGGTCATCAGCCCGGCGCCGACGGCCGCGCCGATGGCCAGCCACCAGCGGGGATTCTCCGTCTTCAGCAGGCGAATGGTGAAATACGCGACCAACACCCACCACAAATAATCGAATGAGGAGTATTGAAATTCCGTGCCTTCAAAGAGCGGCAGAGGAGAGAGCGCGATGGCCAACGCGGCTGCAAATTGTGCAAGGCGGCCGCCACCGAGCTCCCGCGCCATCAGCCCAGTCACGAAGATCGCCAGCGCCTGCACAATGACTGAGAAAAGCCGCAGTCCCACCAGCGAGACACCAAAAATTCCCAGTCCGATGCGTTCCACGAAGGGAGTGAATGGCGGGTAGGGGACGAATCCCCAATCCAGGTGGCGCGCGTCGCTCAAGAATTGCAGTTCATCGCGGTGGAAGCCATAGCGATGGTTGGTGAGCAGATGCACGACGGCCACCACGACGGCAATCGCGAGCAGCAATAGGGTGTCCGCCCTACGGTGACGATCAATCTGTCCCAAGCCATCTTGCGCATTCATCGCTGTCATCCCAGGTCGCCCCTTCCGATCTTTTTCAGTTAATGCTCCTACCCGATTATCTACGTTCCGCCGGACCACCTGGATCCGACCTTGTGGTGCGGCGCCCACAGGAAAATCGCCAAATCTGCCCCAACGCGAGGTTGCGCAGATGGAACGTCGCAGAGGATGTGAAGATTTTTGAGAGACGCTATCATACAATTCTGAAAGGCGACAAACCCGGCCAAGTCGGCATCCCACCAGAAACCAGTCCATTCCAGGTTTCGGCGCGGAGAGTGGCAATGGTCTCATGGCGAGTCTGGTGTGTAGCGCTCTTGCTGTCAGCTTGTAGCTGCGCGGCTGGAGCGCAAGCGCAAAACCAAAATCCGCCCCCAGAACGTGCTGCCCCGCCTTCCGCAGCCGATCCTGATACCGATCCGGTGGTCCTGCAGCGGCGACCGGCGAGTTCTTCTACTCCCTTCCCAACCCCGTCTGCCCCCTACACCATCTCACTGATGGTGCCTAAGGGTACGGCCATACAGGTGATTCTCGATAAAGAGGTGAAAATCAGCAAGATTGGGCAGCCCATTCACGGCCGGACTGTCGAACCGATATACGCGTTTGACAAGCTGGTTGTTCCGGTGGGTGCCGAAGTGAGCGGCACAATCACGGAATTAGAAAATGTGTCCGGCGGCAAACGTACTTTGCAAGCACTGAACGCCGATTTCACGCCCGCCCGGAAAGTTGGCGTGGCCTTCGATCAGCTGGTGTTTCCTGACGGCAAGCGTATGGCCATGCAGACATCCGTGACGCCCGGGTCTGGCGAGGTTATATCCTTCGTCACCGCCACGGGCCACGAACAGAAGAAATCCGTCAAAGACGCGGCCTCCGAAAAAGCCGAACAGGCGAAAGCGCAAGCCAAGCAGGAATGGAACAACGCGGTGGCGCAAGTCGAAGCGCCGGGGAAGGTGCATCGGGCCAAGCGTTATCTGCTGGCGCAGCTTCCCGTCCATGCGCAGTACATCGATGCCGGCACGGTGTACTTCGCGGAGCTGCAGACGCCGCTGGAATTCGGCAGCGAGTCATTCACGCCGGAGATGGCCAAAGCGATTGGTTCCCCGCCGCCGGATGGCAGCTCGGTCCGCGCGCGCCTGAGTGCGGCGGTTAGTTCCGCGACCGCGCAGAAAGGTGACGAGGTCGACGCGGTACTGTCGCAGCCGCTCTTCGACGGCGCGCGGCTGATTTTCCCACAAGGCAGCCGTTTGAAAGGCTCGGTGGTGGAAGTGCAGCCCGCCCGTCACCCGCGCCACAATGGGCAACTGCGCATCGTATTTCACGAAATTGTGCCACCGGAGGGCGTGGCGCAGAAAATTGCCAGCAGTCTGGAAGGGGTACAGAGCAGCAAGAGCCAGGACCTGAAGCTGGACTCCGAAGGCGGAGCCGAGGCGCAGACTCCCAAGACGCGCTATCTGCAGACCGCGGTCGCTGTGGGCCTCGCGGCTGCGTCTTCTGGCGACGATCTCTTGAATCACGGCGAAGGCGGCGCCGGGGGATTTCGCGTGGTGGGCTTTGTGGTTGGTCTTGCCAGCCGGTCGCAACCGCTGGGGCTGGCCATGGGAGCCTTCGGCGCCAGCCGCTCTGTCTACGTGCACTTCATCGCGCGCGGGCGAGACGTCGTCTTCCCGAAAAATACCGCCATGGAAATTGGTCTCGGGCCGCGCCCCGACTCTCCGGCCCAAACGAAGCCGGCGGAAGATACAGTCGTACAATAAACTTGGCAAGAATCTCTGAATAATTTTCGGAAGGCTCCGTGGTTGAAAGTGAACCAAAATGCCCAGTCAGCAGGAAGCGCAAGTACGCGAGCGAAGGCGAAGCTCTGGCGACCGCCGCACACCAGATCGCTACTGCCAACGCGCCAAAGGAACTGAGCGCCTATTTGTGCGCATGGTGTGCCGCCTGGCACCTGACGAAAAATGAAGGTAAAGCAACAAAGCCTCGTAGATGAGTGCAGGCATGCGGTAGGGAAGCGAAGCTTAAAGTCTACTGTTCCCCCTTCACTAACCGTTTCCGTATTTGCTGGAGTTCTGCTTTCTTCGCTTTGTCCAGCACGGGAAACTCCAATTGCAAGCGTTCCAGCGTTTCCACGATGGCAGCTGAAACCACCAGGCGCGAATACCACTTGTTGTCCGCGGGAACGATGTACCAGGGCGCGTGCTTGGTGGCAGTGAGCTGAATCAACTCTTCGTAGGCTCGCTGGTAATCTTTCCAATAACCGCGCTCTTCGATATCGGCCATGGAGAATTTCCAGTTTTTCTGCGGATCGTCCAGGCGTTCGAGAAAACGTTTCTTCTGCTCGCCCTTGGATAGATGCAGGAAAAACTTCAGCACCACTACGCCGTTGTGCGCCAGGTATTTCTCGAACGCGTTGATGTCTTCGTAGCGTTGCTCCCACAGATGCTTGCTCTTAACCAGGACCGGGGCGTGCTCGGCGGCTAGCAATTTCGAGTGTACGCGTACGACCAAGACTTCCTCATAGTACGAGCGGTTGAAAATACCGATTTTGCCCCGTGATGGCGCTCGTTGATGAGCCCGCCATAAGTAATCATGGTCCAATTCCTCGGCGCTTGGCTGCTTGAAGGACCAGACATCACAGCCCTGCGGATTCACGCCAGACATTACGTGGCTGACCACGCCATCCTTGCCCGCCGCGTCCATGCCTTGCAGAATGAGCATTACGGCCCATTTATCCTGAGCCCACAGCTTTTGCTGCAGCACGCTCAGGAGTTGCGTGCTGCGTTCCAGAAGATTGTGCGCTCGTTCCTTGGAATGAATGTCGCCGACGTCGGCGGGATCCCAATCGTTGAGACGAAATTGTTGGTCTTTGGTGATGCGGTAAGGTTCGGCGATGCGGAGAGCTTCTTTGGTGAATTTGTGGGGTTTCATGGTGTGGCAAGAAGTGTAGTGCGGAAGTGCGGAGATGAGGAAGGGCTAGAGCATCGACAAACAAAAAAAAGGCCCTGGGAGGGAATAAACCTCCCAGGGCCTTTTCCTTGGGCTATCGATCACAACCGCTCGACGGCGCTTGGTGCGCTTCCGCTAGTTGCTAGTCGTCGTCGCGGTCGCCGCGCCCGAACAGATCCTTCATGGTGTTGGTGCTAGCGTCACAAGCATGGTTCAAGCACGGCAGTCCTAGCCCGCCTTCGATGGTGCGCAGCAGTGAGAAGTGGGTATAAAAGGTGCCGCTCTTTACGTGCTTGTTGCCGTAGTTCTTGTCTACGATCACCATGACTTGGTTGGGGGTCGCGGTGTAATCGTTTTCGTCCCACATCACGACGAGTGCGTTGTTGCCCTCGCGCCATGCCGGGGACTTCTTGATGGCTGAAACGATGGTTTGCACCGTCACGTCACCGCGGTAGATCTCCGCCCCGTTTAGTCCCGATTGCGTGCCGTTGTCGACCGCATCATAGTTGCAGAATGGACCGGCGTTGCCGCGGCCGTGCTGGTCATTGCATTGATTCGGCGCGATGAACGAGAACGCCGGAACCTCGCCGGAGGCCAGCTCGGCATACAGGCCTTCCGGGCCGTCAAATCCGCGCACGTTGCGCAGGCTGAGATGGGGGCCGGCGCCTTCCTGCACGCTCTTGAAGTACACAAAAGGGTTATGCTTCACGGCGTAAAGATACACGATGTCGCTCTGCGCTTGGGCTTGCGTCGTGGGCGCCGGGATGCTCACCTTCTGAATGGTCCAGGAGGCGAAACCTGCAAGGTAGGAGGTAAAGTCTGTGTTGTTGGTGAAGTAGCCATCGCTGATGTTTACGTTGTCTGGGCCGCTGGGCGGCAGGCTTTCCTGATAGGTGCGCCAGCCGCGACCGCGCTCCGCGAGTTGATCGGCGATCGATTTGCCTACGGTATTGGGCGCCGCCGCGATCGAGAGCGTTCCGTCGAGGTCGTCATAGCAGTTGGGGGGTGTGGCCTGGACTTCGTTGGTGCAGTCAACCGCGGGTGTGGCCGCGTCCGTGCCGCTGCCGGCAATTGGGCAAACCAGCGGGCTCGCGGGATTATCGGTGGTGGTGAATCCGCTAATCAGGTTGGGGACGCAGTTCGCGTTGTGCCAATCCGGATAGTTGTCCGAACGGATGCCGAAATTCGAGCCGCCCACGGTTTCCAGATAGTTCGTTGAACTGGGATGGCCAACCGCAAAGTAATTGGTGGCCAGATTGGCGGAATTGGCCAACTGGTTGATGAACGGCGCATCGGGATTGTTCAGGATCTGGTTGAAGCCGTGATTCTCCATCATGATCACGAAAACGTGGTCCAGGTGGGGAACGCCCTTGGGGACACTGCCTTCTTGGGCGCACACTGCACCTGCCAATCCTGCGGCAAAGAGACCCAATATTGCGGCCTTTTTTAGCATTTACTTGACCATCCTTTTTTGAATGAAGAGTGTCGGTATAGCAGCGCGGGGAGCTGGCACGACCTCCAACACCCTAGTCAGGCAGTGTTGCTGTTCTGTTACAGGCATGCTGGCATTTGGTGAACATTCGCGCGACGGAAGCTCAGCGCTGGTTCTAGTACACATGCGCGCGAAGACCGGCCTCGCAATTCAAAAAACTGCGGATGCGTAGTTGCCAGCAGAGCCGACGCATGCAGGGTATCGGCGCGCTGCAGGTCGGAAGTACGCGCTCGTGTATACTTCATTTAGTTCAAATAATTCATGATTCCTTTTTTGCACATCGGCTGGCTGACCATTCCCACGTTCGGCCTGATGGTGGCCACTGCGTTGCTGGTCGCAGGCTATATCCTGCAGGCGGACATCAATCGCCGGGGGAATCTGGCCGTCGCGAGCGCGAAGAAGTCCTCCTCCAAATCTCAGCCCCCACGCGGCCATCAGGACGAAGGCTTTCTGATTGTCACGATCGCTGGAATCGCCGGCCTGGTTGGTGCGCGGCTCTACCACGTGCTTGAGACCCCCGGGGCGTTTTTCGCCGATCCACGGCCCATGCTGCTCACACGCTTCGGTTTTGCTTGGTTTGGCGGATTTCTTGGCGGATTTCTCGCGCTGATTTTCCTCGCCAACTATTTCAAGGTGCCGCTGCTGGAGTTTTTTGATATTTGCTCTCCGGCAGCCGCGGTGGGTTATGCCATCGGGCGCATCGGTTGCTTGCTGAGCGGCGACGGCGACTACGGCCGGCCCACAAGCTTGGCGTGGGGCATGAGTTTCCCGAATGGCGTTGTACCCACCACCGATACCTGCGTGCAATGGGGCTGGCCCGCGGACTGCCGCGTGCATCCCACGCCGATCTACGAATTCTTAATCTGGATGACCATCGCGGCATTCTTGTGGCACATGGGCACGAAAGCGGTGCGTGGGCCGAAAGCCAAAGGCGAGATTTTTTGCAACTATCTGATCCTCACGGGACTCGCGCGATTCCTGGTGGAATTCCTGCGCATCAATCCGCGCTCTTTTTTCGGCCTATCCAACGCCCAGGCCGCGAGCATCGTGTCCATCCTTGTTGGCGCGGTGCTTCTTTGGCGCATTAAAAGCCGCTACTATGCGCGCAAACAAGAGCACCGCATCGTCGAGCACATAACCACGCGCGGCGACATCTTGCAGCAGGAGTATCACAAACCCACACCCGAATGCCCGCATCCCGAACGGTGGCACATGTACGATTCCATGAGTGCGGAAGTAGAAGTGCTGGACTTTCTGAAGGCTCTAGTAACCACGCTCAAGCCGGAGCTGGTCGTCGAGACCGGCACGTTTTCTGGACTTAGTACGCTGCGCATCGCCGAAGGCCTAAAGACCAACGGCATAGGGAAAATCATTACCTGCGAGTACGATAAAAGTGTCTACGCCGTTGCCCTGGAACGCTTCCAATCGTCGGGCCTAGGGCAATGGATCGAAGCGCGTAACGAATCCAGCCTGGAAATGAAAGTGGACGGCCAGATCGATTTTTTCTTTAGCGACAGCGAAACCAGCATCCGGGAGCAGGAAGTCCGCCGGTTCCTCCCGCAAATCAGCCCCAACGGCATTGTGGTCATCCACGATGCCAGCTCGTCAGGCAAAGTTATCCGCGAAGCCGCGCTGAAAATGGAACAGGAAGGTTTACTCTCCGTTTTGCTGCTGCCCACGCCGCGCGGCTTGGTGCTCGCACAAAAGCGCGCAGGCCGAGTGTAGCTCTTTAACGGAGCTACAGCATCTGGCGCAAGACGTACTGCAATATCCCGCCGTGTTTGTAGTAGGAAACTTCTTCCGGCGTATCGGCGCGGGCGATCGCGGAAAAGGTCTTCACCGTGCCATCGGCAGCTTTGGCTTTTACGGTGGCGCTCTTCTTGGGCGCCAGTGAGGCCACGCCTTCGATGTCGAAGACTTCGTGGCCGGTGAGACCAAGCGACTCGCGGTTCTGGCCGGGCATAAATTCCAGCGGGAGCACACCCATGCCAACCAGATTGCTGCGATGGATGCGTTCGTAGCTTTCCGCGATTACCGCGCGCACGCCCAGCAGCCGCGTGCCCTTGGCGGCCCAGTCGCGCGAGGAGCCGGAGCCGTATTCTTTGCCGGCAAGCACCACGAGAGGTACGCCATCCTCGCGATATTTCAGCGAGGCATCGTAGATAAACATTTTGTCGCCGTCGGGAAGATGCAGCGTCCAACTGCCCTCCGTTCCCGGCGCCAGTTGATTGCGCAGGCGGATATTCGCGAACGTGCCGCGCATCATCACTTCATGATTGCCGCGCCGCGCGCCGTAGGAATTAAATTCGTGCGCCTTCACGCCGTTGGCAATCAGATATTTTCCTGCGGGAGAATCGACGGCAATCGAGCCCGCAGGCGAAATGTGATCTGTGGTCACGCTGTCGCCGAGAATGGCCAGCACGCGCGCGCCATGAATATCCGTTAGGTCTGGTGGATTCGTAGGCATGTTCTCGAAGTACGGCGGCATCTTGATGTAGGTGGATTTGGGATCCCACTGGTAAACGTCGCCGACAGGAACCGGCATGGACTTCCAGTGCGCGTCGCCTTCGTAAACTTCCGAGTATTGTTTGCGATATTGCGCGCTGGTCACCGAATCGCGCACGGTCTTGGCGATCTCCTGGGGCGTGGGCCACACGTCGCTGAGAAAAACCGGCTTGCCGTCGCTGCCATTTCCTAGCGGCTCGGTGGTCAGGTCGATATCCATGCGGCCAGCGAGTGCGTAGGCCACCACCAGCGGCGGCGAGGCCAGATAGTTGGCGCGCACGAGCGGATGAATGCGGCCTTCAAAGTTGCGATTGCCGCTGAGTACCGCCACGGCCACCATGTTGTTGTCTTTAATTGCTGCGCCGATGTTTTCCGCCAGCGGGCCGCTGTTGCCGATGCACGTGGTGCAGCCGTAGCCGACCAGTTGGAATTTCAGTGTGTCCAAATATTGCGTGAGCCCCGCGGCGTTCAGATAATCAGTGACCACCTTTGAGCCGGGGGCCAGACTGGTTTTCACCCAGGGCTTGGTGCGCAATCCGCGCTCGACGGCTTTTTTCGCCAGCAGCGCGGCGCCCAGCATCAGCGAGGGATTTGAAGTATTCGTGCAGCTGGTGATGGCGGCAATCACCACCGCGCCGCTCGAAAGGTCGAACGAATCGCCATTGTTCTGCACTTGCACGTGCTTCGCGGTGGCGCTGTCGACAACCTTCGTGAATGATTGCTTGGCTTGGCGCAACGCCACGCGGTCTTGCGGACGTTTCGGTCCCGCGAGCGTGGGCTCCACGCTGCTCAAATCCAGTTCCAGCGTGTCGCTGAAAATCGGGTCGGCGGTTTCGTCCGTGCGGAACAGCGATTGCTCTTTGCAATACGCTTCGACCAGCGCGACGTGCTCCTGACTGCGCGCGGTAAATTCGAGGTAGGCGAGCGTCTCGGCATCCACCGGAAAAAATCCCATGGTCGCGCCGTATTCCGGCGCCATGTTGGCAATCGTGGCGCGGTCGGGGACGCTTAAACTGGAGAGTCCCGAGCCGTAGAACTCCACAAATTTTCCCACCACGCCTTTTTTGCGCAACATTTCCGTAACGGTCAGAACGAGGTCGGTGGCGGTGGCGCCTTCGCGCAGACGGCCGTGCAAACGGAAGCCCACCACCTCGGGAATCAGCATGGAAGAGGGCTGGCCCAGCATCGCGGCTTCGGCTTCGATGCCGCCAACGCCCCAGCCAAATACGCCGAGAGCGTTGATCATGGTGGTATGCGAATCCGTGCCCACCACAGAGTCGGGATAAGCTTCCTGGCGGCTGCCGGAGGCGGAAACGCAAACCACGCGCGCTAAATATTCGAGATTCACCTGATGACAGATTCCCGTGTCAGGCGGGACGACCTTGAAATTTTGAAATGCTGTTTGTCCCCAGCGCAGGAACGCGTAGCGCTCGACGTTGCGCTGAAATTCCAGTTCGGCGTTCAACCCGAAGGCATTCACTCCGCCGAAATGATCCACCTGCACGGAGTGATCGATCACCAGTTCGGCGGGAAAGAGCGGATTGATGCGCTTGGGATTGCCGCCCATGCGGGTGAAGGCTTCGCGCATGGTGGCCAGATCGACGACCGCGGGAACGCCGGTAAAGTCCTGCAGCAGTACGCGCGCGGGCATGAAGGCAATTTCTTTCTCCGGGGCGTTGGGCTTCCAGGAGGCCAGGGCCTCGATGTCCGCCGGATGCACGAAGCGCCCGTCTTCGCAGCGCAGTAGATTTTCCAGCAGGATGCGCAGCGAGAAAGGGAGCTTGTTGAGATGGCCGACGCCCTTCTTCTCCAGGTGCTCGAGGCGGCGAATCTCAAAACTCTGCGCGCCCACATGCAGTGTATCGCTGGTCCCAAACGAATTTCCCGCGGTGATGGCCATTGCAGCCGTCCTTTCCAGCAAATCAAGCCTATATGATAACCGAATTCCAATCGCCGGGCGGGCGGCTATACTTGGTGTGGGGGAGTCGCAGTTGTGCTTGAAGGAGCAATGGGGCCGGACTGAACTCCGGCGTCTACAAAAGCGCGCACGCGGCCGTTTATGAACATCGTGCTCATCTCGACGTATGAACTTGGTCGGCAGCCCTTCGGGCTGGTGTCTCCGGCTGCGTGGCTGCGCAAACGTGGCCACATGGTGACGTGCTTTGATATGGCGCGGCAATCCCCGGACCCTGGCTCCATTGCATCTGCAGAACTGATCGCTTTATATCTGCCGATGCACACAGCCACGCGTCTGGCTGCGCAACTCATTCCGGATTTGCGGCGGCAAAATCCGCAAGCGCATCTGTGTTGTTACGGCTTGTATGCGCCGATGAACGTCGAGCTGCTGCAGTCGCTCGGCGTGCGAACGCTGCTCGGCGGAGAGTTTGAATCCGGGCTTGTCAATCTTGCCCAGCAGTTGTGCGATGCACCGGCAGGGTCATCGCCGCAGCTGCGAACTGCGGAACCGCCGCTGCCACAGACTCAGCCGCTGATTTCCCTGGAGCGATTGGCGTTTGAAGTTCCGGATCGCAGCGGCTTGCCGTCTATCGAGAAATACGCGCACCTGCTGATTCCCGGTGACGGCATTCGCCTGGCGGGTTCGACGGAGGCCAGCCGTGGCTGCAAACATCTGTGCCGGCATTGCCCGATCGTTCCGGTTTATAAAGGCGTCTTCCGCATTGTGCAGCGCGATGTGGTGCTGGAAGACGTTCGGCGCCAAGTGGCTGCTGGGGCGCAGCACATCTCTTTCGGCGACCCCGATTTTTTCAACGGCATTGGCCATGCGCTGGAAATTATAAAGCGATGTCACGAAGAGTTTCCCGGCATCACTTATGACGTCACCATAAAAATCGAGCATCTGAAAAAATATTCGCAGCACCTTGCAACGTTGCGCGACACGGGCTGCCTGTTCGTCATCAGCGCGGTGGAATCGGTGGACAATAATTTCCTGCAAGTCCTCGACAAGGGCCATACGCGGGAAGATTTTCTCGGCGTGGCCAAAATGTTCAGTGAGTTGGGCATG
>Ga0209656_10001436_pt1 | contig 15595 bp, 16 predicted proteins | sample BogFormECP12_OM2_FD_188239 | JGI IMG/M metagenome (GOLD analysis project Ga0209656, IMG submission 188239) | Bog forest soil microbial communities from Calvert Island, British Columbia, Canada - ECP12_OM2 (SPAdes) (version 2) | ecosystem: Environmental > Aquatic > Freshwater > Wetlands > Bog ... | reverse complement strand
ACGTGGACCGCGTGCTGGATGGTGACTTGAACGAGTTGATCCGCGCGTATTTGCAGTTGCGGAGGAAGGAGCAAAGGTAGTAAAAGCGAACCACGGATCAGCGCGGATTTTGTTTTGAATTATCCGGGTTCATCCGTGAAAATCCGTGGCTGAATTGTTTCTCCTCAGATAACATCGAGTCATGGACGATTGCCTCTTTTGCAAGATCATCGCGGGGAAGATTCCGTCGAAGAAGGTTTACGAAGACGACAAGGTGTACGTCTTCGAAGACATCAACCCCAAAGCACCGACGCACGTGCTCATTATCCCCAAGCGGCACCTTGTTGGACTGAAGGAAGCCTCGCCGGAAGACGCCGAGATTCTCGGCTACTGTCAGTTGATTGCGGCGAAGATTGGCCGGGAGCGCGGCATCGAGGACGGATACCGCACCGTGTACAACGTTGGCCCGCGCTCTGGGCAGTCGGTGTTTCACCTGCACCTGCACCTGCTCGGCGGGCGCGACATGACCTGGCCACCGGGGTAGTAAATCAGGGGCTAGTGGCTAGTAGTCAGTCAGTAAGAATAGCGGCACCGAACCATCCGAGAGGAGTTCCATGGGTAAGCACGCCAAGAAGAGCCAGAAGAACAACAAAGCCGCCGTCGAGACAAACGACAATCCAGCTAAGACGGCCGCGCCACCGTTGAGCAAGAAGGACTACGAGCGCGAGCTGTTCAAGCTGCAAATCGAGCTAGTGAAACTGCAGGACTGGGTGAAGCAGACGGGTGCGCGCATCGTTGTCGTCTTCGAAGGCCGCGATGCCGCTGGCAAGGGCGGCGTCATCCGGCGCATCCTGGAACGCGTCAGCCCACGGGTGTTCCGTCTGGTGGCGCTGCCGGCCCCCACCGAGCGGGAGAAGACGCAGATCCACGCCCAGCGCTACATTGCGCACATGCCCGCGGCTGGAGAAGTTGTCATCTTCGACCGTAGCTGGTACAACCGCGCCGGCGTCGAGCACGTCATGGGCTTCTGCACCGAGGAACAGTACAAAGACTTTCTCAAGGGCGGCCCGCTATTCGAGAACATCCTGGTCAACAACGGCATCATTCTGCTCAAGTATTGGCTGGACGTTTCAGAGAGGGAGCAGCACCGCCGGTTCGTGGCGCGCATCACCGATCCCACGAAGCGCTGGAAGTTGAGCCCTATGGACCTGGAGTCGCATCGCCGCTGGTACGACTACTCACGCGCCCGCGACGCCATGCTGGCTGCCACCGACACCGTCACTGCGCCGTGGTACCTGGTGCCTTCCGACGACAAAAAGCGCGCGCGGCTCAACTGCATTGCGCACCTGCTTAGTTGCATTCCCTACGAAGAGATTCCCTATAAGCCGCCCAAGCTCCCCGGCCGTCAGAAGCCCAAGGGCTATACCGAGTCTCCAATGAAGCACCCGGTGGTGCCGCAGCGCTGGTGAGCCGATAGAGTGTGGCGCAAAACAAAACCGGCCGCTTAGAACGGCCGGTTTTGTGCTCATAGTCGACGCAGATCCCTCCACTCGGGCGGTTTCGCCGTCCGGAGCTAAAGCTCCGGACTACCGAGTCCTCGGTCGGGATGACAGCGCAAAAAAAATTAGTCTCCGTAAACCGCTTCCCGTTCTTCCACTAGCGGCTCCGCGGCCTTGATGCCGCCGATGTTGCCGAGCGGGATGAAGCCTTCCTGGCTTACCGGCTTCTCGCCCAGAACGTGCTCTTTGTAAAGCGCCAGCATGCGGGCCTTCTCGGCTTCTGCCTTCACGCGCTCGTCGCGTGCCTTGAACTTCTCCTGGCGCGCGTTCTTGGCAATGCCGAGGTCGTCGAGCGTATGGTTGGCTTCGGCGTTCACGTGCTCTTCCACCAGGTTCAGGGTGTGCGCCGTGGTCTCGAGGCCGACCTTCTTGCCGCCGGCAAAGATCTCGTGACGGCCATGCTCCTCGTACCACTTGGTGAGGGTCGAGGTCATGTGCATCTTCTCCACGATATTGCGCCAGCCCACGCCGGTGTTGTAGGCGCAGAAGCTGATCTCACCTTCCTGTGTGGCGTAGGGAATGATGCACTGCTCGGTGCGGCGGAAATCGTAGTTGAACAGGTCCTGGAACCACATGCCCGCGATGAACAGGAAGTTCCAGCGATCGCGGCGGCGCCTTTCGATGTCGGTCTCGGTGCGGTCGCCGCTGACCTTGCCGTAGTCCTTGCCGGTGGCGCCGAAGGTCTTGTCGAATTTCTTCAGCAGGTCGGTAAATTTGAAGTGCTTGGGCGACTTGAAAGGATCGTAGTTCTTCAGCAGCGCCAGCGTCATTCCAGCGATGGACATCCACTTGCCACGCGCCGCGTCGTTCACCCTGGCAATATCTTTCCCAATGGTATCGCCGTTGAGGAACGCCGTCACCGGAACCGCTTCCTTGGTTTCCTTGTCGATCATCACGGCCATGCCGACGCCGCAGTTCGGGTGGCACCCGCAGCTTAACGAACCCCAATCCTTGTCGGGGCCGTGAACCAGGTCGGCCCAATCAGAGAACGTACTCATGAAGGAGATCGGGAACCAATCGCGGGTGGGCTCGCCCATGCCGGTTTGGTTTTTCACGTCGTGCGCCAGATGAGACAAGGTGTAGCGTTGCGCATGACGGCGCTCGTCGGTGATGGCTTCATCGCGTCCGGTGAAAGAAACCGGCTGAAACGACAGGAACGAGATGCGCTTGGGATTGTCCAGCGCGAACTGGATAATGCGTCCGACCTGCTCGTTGTTCAGATCGTTGACGATGGTAACGACGGGCACGATCTCGACCCCGGCCTTGTGCAGGTTCTCGATCGCCTGCAACTTCACGTCGAACAGGTTGCCGACCAGGCGGTGCGAGTTGGCGGCGTTGCCGATGCCGTCGAACTGCAAATAGGCATAGCGCAGACCAGCTTCAAAAGCCTGCTTGGCAAACTCGGGACTCTTGGCGAACTCGATGCCGTTGGTCGCGGCCTGCACGCTGTTGTAGCCGACCTTGCGCGAGTAAGCCACCGCGTCCAGGAAGTAGGGCGACAGCGTCGGCTCTCCGCCGGAGAACTGGACTGACATCTGGCGCCGCGGCTTGATGGTGATCGCGTTATCGAGCATGGTCTTGATCTCGTCCCACGTCAATTCGTGGACGAAGCCAACCTGGTTGGCGTCCATGAAGCACGGATCGCACATCATGTTGCAGCGGTTGGTAAGGTCGATGGTCAGTACCGATCCGCGGCCGTGCAGCACCGTGCTGCTGCCGTGGTGATGCAATTTCTCGTCGTTGTGGGCGCGGATGTCGCGTCCCGGGAAAACTTCTTCCAGGTGCCTGAAGAACGCGGTGTCCATGGCCATCACATCTTCAAAGTGGCCGTGCTTGGGGCAGTCCTTCACCATCAGGATCTTGCCGTCTCGCTCGATGATCTCCGCCTTGATCTCGCCGACCTTCTCGTTCATCAGGATCTCAACGGGCAGCTTGCCGTCGATGATCTGCTGGCGAATCTCAGGGACGCACTTCGGGCACAGAGAGTCGGTGGCGCGTGGCCAGCCGAGCGGCGGCTTCGACTTCTGGTACGACTTCAGGAGTGGCTTGTCCGACCACTTGGGCGTAAACGAGGGATTGGGATTGATGCCATTGATCTTGTCGAAAACGACCCACGCGCCTCTGGCTGCGATGGTGACGGCTTTCTCCACGTACTTTACCGGCTTATGCATTCACGCCTCTCGTGTTCGATGGTGTCGGCCCAACCGCATGGCGGGCCGCGTTCCACACTACTAGTCACTATGAAGAGTAATGACCCGAAGCGGAACCGGCCAAGCAAGATAAGCCAAATGGAAGGATTTGGCGGTTCAGCGGGGGTATCGCACATTGAATGGCGAACGGCATCGCGCGTCTATGTTGTTGAAAAGCCGAGGTCTGAATGGATTCAGCCGGCGGCAAAATCGTTTTGCGCCGTTCTCACCCTAGCCGGTTCTTGGTTGAGTAGCATGGTGCGCCAGAAGCGCCCCTTAGGGGAATCCGACAGTGCCTTACTTCTTGCGCTAGAATGTAAGAAATGGGACAACTGGAAGGGGTGGTTACCTCTAAGGGCCAACTGGTAATTCCAGCCAGGCTGCGGCGCGCTCTGCGAATCGGACGCGGCACTCGCGTGCGTTTCGAGCCGATAAAAGGGGGAATCGCCGTCTATCCCATGCAGGCTGACGACATTAAACGCTTCCGCGGCATCCTGGCTGACCTCGGTCTGCCGCCTGACATCGAAGGGGAGCCCGATCGGGAGATCGAGTGAGAACGCACGTCCTGGATGCCAGGGCGCTGTTTCGCTACCTCACGAACGGCGAAGGCGCAAAGATCGTAGAGGACCTCCTCCTGCAAGCCTCTGCCACCCGCACCCCGATCTTGATGTCGGCTGTGAACTGGGGAGAGGTGTTTTACACGCTCGTCAAACGCATTGGGCTTGCTAGGACAGACAAGCTGATGATCGAGGTGCTGGACAAGATCCCAATCGCCCTGGTCGCGGTGGCGCCCGAGGATGCGGTACGCGCGGCCCGTCTTAAGGCCCAGTGCAACATACCCTATGCGGATGCCTTCGCCGCTGCCCTAACAGGAAGTCAGCATGTGCTCGTGACCGCCGATGTCGGGCACTTCGAGCGCGTTCCAAAACTTCGCCTGCTAAAGCTGCCGTGCGCTAAAGCAGAGAAGCTCGGGTAGAGCGGCGCTTCAGCGCCGTGTCTGCGATTTCCTTTATTGATGAGGATTTCAGCGCACTGCGGGGCAGTTGGGCTGAAAGCCAGAACTCATAGTTGCTGCCTGGACGCGGGCCTCAAGGCCGCTCTACCTAATCGGCCGCTGTGTCACTGGTCCAGTAGGCCTGCTTCGCGCCATGTCGGACCGGCCACCAGGCGGCGAGCGCCGCCCCCAGATACATCGTTCCTACTATCCAGAATCCGTAGGTCAGCCCGTCCCGGTGCGCGGCTTCGCCTACGAGCAACGACGTGACGATCTGCAAAGCGCTGGCGCCGAAAGAGAACATGTTCTGCACCCGGCCCATCATGTAGCGCGGGACAATCTCCATCATCTCGCTCGAAAGCGCGATGCCGCCGACACCGCGGCTGGAGCCCATGATGAAGTAGATGGGCACCGCGAACACTAGGTACCGCGAAGCAGGCAGCAGAAAAAGGGACAACGCAATGACCGTCATGGTCAGCGTGACCGATCGGTGCGCCCCGCGCCGGCGGATGAAGGTCGCAGCATAGAACACGCTGACGAAGGCGCCGGTCGCCCATCCAGCATTGATCCAGCCGTAGCCAACGGCCCCGCCGTGGAGGACGCGCTCGCTGAGCGGCGCCGAGAGCACGCTCATTGTCATCATGGAAGCGACGAACAGTGCCCACGCGATGCCGATCAGCAGCACGCCGCGGTTCTGCCAGACGAACTGGTGGCCCTCTCGAAGGTCGTGCATGAAGAGCGAGACGGCGGTGCTGGGCGCCGCGGAGATTTCCGCAGTCTCCGGCTTCGGCCGCGCGACGACCACCCTGCCCTTGCGCACAAAGAAAACACATGCGATGGAAGCCGCGTAGCTGGCACAGTCGATAAGCAGCACGCCACCCAGCCCAATATGGTTGTACATGAAGCCGACCACCGCTCCCGCCAGCAACCATCCGCCTTGCAACGCGGCGAGAAACAGAGTGTTGGAATCCAGCATCTTGTGGTCCGGCGTTAGCTCCTGAATGAGGGCATTTACGGTCGGGAAGAACATCCAGAATCCGATGGCGACCAGGACGTTCATCGCGTACAAGTGCCACAGGCGCACATGGTGGGTGAACACCAGGACGGCAACGAACAAGATGATTAATCCGCGCGCGGAGTCGAGCCACATCATGAGGTGACGCCGGTCTTCGCGGTCGATGAGCACCCCGGTGAAGGGCAACAGCAGCATCGAGGGAATGGTCTGCAAGGCGACCAGCATGCCCAGCGACACTTCCGAATGGGTGGCCTTCAGGATGTACCAGATTACGGCGGCGGAATTCATACCGCTGCCGACCATGGAGATGAGATTGGCCAGGAAAATCATCCGCATCCCGCGGTTTTGCCACATCTCTCGCATACTGCTCCCACTGTAAACCAGCTCCGGGCTGGCGGATTGGCCGAATCATATTATCTGCCGCCGACGCAGGGGATCCGCAGCGGTAACAACAATGAGGCAATCATGAGTTTGGCAGTATGCTATTGTGAGCACCGAGTGCAGTGCCTACCGGCAGCGTGGGCTGCTTTGCATTCGCATCCGCTCGAGAGAGTTTTTCCTGGAGACCGTTGACGAGGCTGGTCCAGTGCTGACGCGGTTGAGAAGAAAAAAGTTCTTTTAACCGGGAACGGAAGAGAGCAAGAAGTTGCAAAGTGAGACAGTCACCAAATTACGAACTCTGGCGCACGATCTAAGTAACTCCATCGAGACCATCATGCAGGCTTCTTACCTTTTGGCCCAGGTAAAACTTGACGACAATGACCGGAAATGGCTGGACATGATTGACAAAGCAGCCCAGGACGGGGCACGCATCAATCGCGAAATCAGGGAAATCCTGCGCACTGAGAGCTAATAGTGTTCGTCGGGACTATCGAAGAAGAACAACTCCGCCGTTGGTTTATCGGCGAAAACACACTTCTCCGCCTTCACAACCTCGAAGTTGCACCCCGGTGGACAGAATGAAGGAGCTTGGCTGCCTAGGTCGAAAACCGAGCAGCCGTAGCAACCGGTCAAGCAACGAGTTTCGCATCCATCGTGATGTCGGCCTTCAGAACCCGCGAGACAGGACACCCCTTCTCGGCATTCTGCGCGGCCTGATCAAATTTTGCCTGGTCGCCGCCTGGAATCTTGACAATTACGTCGAGACGCACCGCCGTAATCGTAAAGCCGGCGTCGGTTTTTTCCAGAGTCAAGGTAGCCTTGGTGTCGATACTTTCGGCCTTCATGCCGGCTTCTCCCAGCTGCGCGGAAAGAGCCATCGAAAAGCAACCGGCGTGGGCCGCTGCAATTAGTTCTTCGGGATTTGTACCGGCGCCATTTTCAAAACGTGTACTGAAGGAGTACTGCGTTTGGTTCAGCACCCCGCTCTGCGTAGAAACGGTTCCCTTGCCGTCTTTCAAACCACCCGCCCAGTGAGCGCTGGCTGTGCGTTGCATTTCGTCCTCCTAGGAATCGACTTAATTCTATCTCCACGTTACCGGGATGTGGCAAATCTCACGTGAATGTTGGTCCCGCGTTCTTGTCGAAGAGAACGGCACGGACCTATCATTCCGACTGGGATCCCGCCTGGTCACTCCGCGGCAGATATGGGGAAGAAGCCGGACGGGATGTCTGAGAGCAGGCTGAAAGCCCACGGCCTGGTACATGTACCTTCGTAACCCGGGGCGAGAGAAAATTCACTGAAATTACGTCGCCACCGCCATATAATGCGAGGCGGGGTGCCGAATACACCCGTCCCTACCAACGCTGCCCGATATGCGAAGGCGAAGTTTTGTACAACACCACTGGGGCGCTGGGTGGGTGTTTGGCCAACCACTAAACGGTTACGTTGAAAGCCTGGCTAGGACAATGCCGGCGATTCGCAACTCAGGAGCTTCTGAACATGAAAAAGACACTCATCGCTACCCTGGCCGCCTTAATGCTCGCTGGATCCTTAAGCGCGGTTAGCGGCGCAACCTCCGTAGATTCATCCGCTCCCGCTATTTTGATCGGAGATGGATCAGCACCGATTCCACTTGCTCTGGGCCTCGCGGACGCCAATGGCGACTCGACGTCGCACACCACTAAATTCTGAACTTTTTTGGGGGTCAAACCCACCAAGGAGACGCTTCAATGAAAAACCTTCTGCTCGCCATCTCTGTCACCATCCTGCTCGTCGGTACCCTGTGTGCCGGCGCCAACCCCGCTTCCTCTGAAAACAATACGCAAGTCATTTTAACAGGTGAAATTTCTACATTGGTGAATTTGTGCGGCCCTGGCGATGGCTGCGGGGCCAACATATCTGACTTCAGCCCGGGTGACGGTTCACCCATGCCGGTCTGCCAGCCGGGAAAGAACTGCAACTACGATCAATTCCAGCTCAGGGCAGGTGACGGTTCACCCATGCCGGTCTGCCAGCCGGGAAAGAACTGCAACAACGATCAATTCCAGCTCAGGGCAGGTGACGGTTCACCCATGCCGGTCTGCCAGCCGGGAAAGAACTGCAACAACGATCAATTCCAGCTCAGGGCAGGTGACGGTTCGCCCATGCCGGTCTGCCAGCCGGGAAAGAACTGCAACAACGATCAATTCCAGCTCAGGGCAGGTGACGGTTCGCCCATGCCGGTCTGCCAGCCGGGGAAGAACTGCAACAACGATCAATTCCAGCTCAGGGCGGGCGACGGTTCGCCCATGCCAGTCTGCCAGCCGGGAAAGAACTGCAACAACGATCAATTCCAGCTCAGGGCAGGCGACGGTTCACCCATGCCGGTCTGCCAGCCGGGGAAGAACTGCAACAATGATCAATTCCAGTTACGGGCAGGCGACGGTTCACCCATGCCGGTCTGCCAGCCGGGAAAGAACTGCAACAACGATCAATTCCAGTTGCGGGCAGGTGACGGTTCGCCCATGCCGGTCTGTCAGCCAGGGAAGAACTGCAACAACGATCAATTCCAGTTGCGGGCAGGTGACGGTTCACCCATGCCGGTCTGCCAGCCAGGAAAGAACTGCAACAACGATCAAATGGCGAGCACGATGGTGCTATAGCAGGGGCGCCTATTTTGGCTGTGTCCTACTACCGAAATCTCTAGGATTAGTAGGTTTGCTTTAGGCGGCATTGTCTGACAAGAAAATGGTGCTTGCTTGGAGTCTCCTTCAGGGATATCCTTCAGGAGTACGTCCATGCATTTACGCCTAATAGATTACGTGCTTTGGTTGTCGGCTCCCGCCATACAGTTGGGCGTGCTGGTGGCGATGTACAGGCGTGGCCTGCAGCGCGACTACCCTTATTTTTTCTACTACACAATACTCTCAGTGGTGAACGAACCGGTTCTCTACGTCGCCCTGAGGGGCTCTTATACACTGTACTACTACGGGTACTGGGTATCGATTGCACTTACCGCTCTGATTTCATTCGCTGTTCTGAATGAAATTTTTCAAAACGCATTCAGGCCCTACGAGGCTTTGCGGGACCTTAGCGTAATTCTATTTCGCTGGTCGGCGTTGGTCATTCTTCTGGTCGCAGGCATGTGGGCAGTCACCTCCAGCCACCCGGCTCAAGACGGGTCGATTACGAATGCACTACTGCTTGCACAACGCAGTGTTCGTCTGATGCAATGCGGACTGGTCTTCTTCCTGCTGCTCTTTAGCGAATACCTTGGCATCTCGCGGCGGAATCTCTTATTCGGGATTGCGCTGGGTTTTGGTTTGTTCGCCTCGGTAGACATGCTCATCGTCTCGGGCTTGTCGCACGCTGGAGTGGTACATGTGTCGGTTTTGCGCTGGGTCAAGAGCGCTGCCTACAACGTGTCGGCTTTGATCTGGCTGGGATACGCTGTCCTGGCCCCATTCCGAAGCAGCGCCTTCTCCGCAGTCCGGTCGCCAGAGTGGAACTCTGCCCTGGAAGACGTACGCGTTCCGGCTGAGGCCGACAGTTTACTGGATTCGATGGATCGCACGGTCGAACGGCTGCTCTATGTGCGCGAGGAAGCCAAGGCGAACCTTCCTGCTGCCACACGCTCGTAAACTGACAAACTCAGCACCGTCTCGCGCATGACGACAGAAACCGGCGGCATTTCGTCCCTGGTCTGTTGCTAACCCGATTCACACCGGCGTCTTAGTTTTGCGCGGCGGATTGAAGAATGGCAGTCGCCGCACCGTGGCCGCGGCTCGATGCCTGATTGCTTCCACTGTGATTTCCATCTGTAGCTTTGTGCCGGGCTGCGCATGCTCTGGTCCTACGCTGGCCAGTGCAATCAACTGCTTAAGTAGCGGGGACCAGGTCGTCGACGTCGCCTTGCCTGCCTGCTCGCGGCCTTTGTACACCGGCACGTGTACGCGTGAGGCGGTAGCCGGCGTCTGCGGCGCAAGTCCTGCCCTATCGAAGAGTGACTCTACTGCGTTCCAATCGATTTCGAGCCCCACCAGCACACGCTTCGGCCCGGCTTTCTGCTCGTCGAGCAGAGCACGTCGCCCTATGAAGTTCTCCTTTTCATAGTGCACCAGTTTGCCGAGTCCAACTTCGGCCGGGGTGTACTTTTGCGATGGGATTAGCGCCTTCTTGCTGCTGATGTAATCTACGTCTGCCAGGATCAGTCCGGCCTCAATGCGGGCAACATCAAGCGCCAGCATGCCGGTGGGATGTATGTCGAAGTTCCGGCCGGCATCCATCAGCGCGTCCCATACCTTGACGGCGTCTGGCCACGCAATCCAGACCTCGTATCCCAGGTCGCCGGTATAGCCGGTGCGCGAGATGTCCACCGGCACGCCACCGATTTTGCCGCTGGTTTTTCGGAAGTACTTCAAGTTCTCGATTTCGGCCTCGGCAACGTTCTTTAGCAGCCTGCCCGAGGTCGGCCCTTGCAGCGCCAGGGCCGCGACCTGCTCCGTGATGTCGTCGATCTGGACTTCGAATCCAATGGCGTTCTGTCGGAACCAGCGCAGGTTGGGATCGGCTGCGGTCCAGCGGTAGCGGTTCTCCTCCAGCCGCGTGATGGTGCCGTCGTCAATGATCTTGCCCTCTTCATCGCACCAGCAGCAATAGATGACCTGATCGACCGCAACTTTGTTGATGTCCCGCGCAATGATGCGGTTGACGAAACGTGTGGCGTCGCGGCCCGTGATCATGTACTTGAACAGCGGCGTCACGTCGATGAGCGCGGCCGCATTGCGAATGGCGTTGTACTCGTGTTCGTGGTGCGTCTCGTAAACGCTGACCGCGTAAAATCCGGACCACTCGCGGTAGTTCAAGCTTTGGCAGAGCGGTAACGTCCGCTCGTGGACCGCCGTTCCAATGGGCACAAAATCTCCTTCTGTGTTTTGGGCGGATTATAGCCACCGACTCCGGTGCGCGGCAAGGACCGAGCGTTGCGCGCTTTACAAAACATTACATAAGAGTGGGACCCAGCGCGGGCTGCATTTCGTATTGTTTAAGGAAGGGTGCTGGTTTGCGCCCGAGGTACCAATGGAAGCATCAAATCCCTTACAGATGAGTTCCCCAACAACTTCCAAGGCTCCGCCGGCGATTCACACCGACAACGTCTGCCGCTATTATCCGATGGGCGCAGGCTTGATCCGCGCGGTCGACGGCATCTCTCTCACCATCGAACGCGGAGAATTTGTGGCGCTGCTCGGCCAATCCGGCTCGGGAAAATCAACGCTGCTGAATTTGCTGGCAGGGCTGGACCGTCCGACGTCGGGCTCGGTGGTGGTACAGGGCCGCGACCTGGCCAAACTGTCGTCGGAAGAGTTGGCGCAGTATCGCCGCAACGACGTTGGTATGGTCTTCCAGGCATTTCACCTCATCCCGTCCATGACCATCACAGAAAATGTCGAGCTACCCATGCGCTTCGCTGAGGTGGAACGCGCCGAACGTGCCCAGCGCGTACGCCAGTCGCTCGAGCAGGTCGGGCTCGGACATCGCCTCGAACACCGGCCCTCGGAACTTTCCGGCGGCGAGCAGCAGCGGGTCTCGCTGGCGCGCGCGCTGGCCAACCGTCCACAGCTCCTGCTGGCTGACGAACCCACCGGCAACCTTGACAGCCGCACCGGCGAGGATATCCTGAACCTCATCCGCGATCTCAGCCTCTCGCTCGGCATGACCGTCGTGATGGTCACGCACGAGCGGGCGCTGGCCGAGCGCTTTGCGCAGCGGCTCATCTTCCTTGGCGACGGCAAACTGGTATCGCAGGAGGCGCTGGCATGAAGGACTACGATCTCTTCGAGCTTGCCGTGCGCAATCTGCGGCAATCCAAGCTGCGCAACGGATTGACGACCGTCGGCATTTCGGTCGGTGTAGCGTCGCTGGTTGCGATGTTGTCTCTCGGTGTCGGACTGCAGCAGTTGGCGACCCGTCGCCTCGCCGGCTCGGGAATGTTCGATACCGTGTTCGTTACCTCGAAGCAGGATTTTCGCGGATTCGATCGCGAAGACGATCAGAAGACCGAGCATCCTGAGAAGGCGCCCGTGCTGGACCAGCCGGCGCGCGACCAGATGACGCACCTGAAGTACGTGACGGAGGTCGAGCCTGAAGTCCGAGTGATGGGCGAGATTGGCTACGGCGGCGAGACCCACTTCGGATTTGTCACGGGTCTTCCCATGTCCGCACGCGAGAATGAAGCCTTCGACAACCTGCAGGGCAAGTTCTTTTCCGGTTCTGCGGCCGACGAGGTCATCCTGCTGAACGACTTCGCCAAAGAACTCAATCCCAAAGATCCCCAGCAGTTGATCGGTCAGGAGGTCACGCTGCGCTACGGCGAGCGCCACGCGCTGCCCGCTGACTCGAGTGACCGCCCGCAGCTATCGGGCGCACAGAGCAGTGACGCAAACAGCGGCGACGACTTCGGCTTCTCCGTGGTTCGCAAATCGCAAGCGCTGCAAGTTGTCGGCATTATCCAGGAAGAGCCTTATGGCGGCATGCGCACCGTCTCGCGCGGGCGAATTTTCCTGCCGGTCGATCTCACTGAGAAGCTGAACATGGCACAGTTCACCGACATGCGCAGCTCGTTGCGCGGCGGTGGGGGCAAAACCTACATGACGCTCACCGTGCGCGTGAAAGATCCCGGCAAGATCGCCGAGGTGCAGGACGCCATCAACAAAATGGGCTTCCGCACCTTCTCCGTACTCGATGCCACCAAGAGCCTGCGCCGCTTCTTCACCGTGCTCGATCTGTTCCTCGGCATCTTCGGTTCCCTCGCGCTGGCCGTAGCGACGCTGGCCATCATCAACACGCTGGTCATGGCGGTGCTGGAGCGCCGCCGCGAGATCGGCGTAATGAAGGCCATCGGCGCCAGTGACGGTGATGTGAAGCGGCTGTTCTTCGCCGAAGCCGGAGCCATGGGCTTCTTCGGCGGGGTGCTCGGCATCGCGCTCGGGTTCGCCATCGGCAAAGCAATCAACGTGGGCACAGGCATCTATCTGCATCGCCACCAACTACCGTCGGAGGCGGTGTGGATCATGCCGCCGTGGCTCGTCGGTGCCGCCATCGCGTTCTCCATCGTCGTAAGCCTGCTCGCGGGACTATATCCTGCCAGCCGCGCCGCGCGGCTTGATCCAGTGCAAACGCTCAAGTACGAATGATGACCCACAAGCGCTGGTTTGCCCGGATTGCCGTCGCTCTATTCGCTCTCTGCCTTACGCCCCTGCTGCACGCGCAAGGCCGTGCCGAGTGCTCGGTCATCCAGTCTGCCATCCTCGCGCGCCCGGTGCGGTATTGCGCCTTTCTGCCGCCGAGCTTCGATCAGGACAAAACGCGCCGGTATCCCGTGCTCTACTACCTGCACGGCCTCGGCGACAACGAGCAGTCCTTGCTGAACCTCGGCGGATGGGACGTCATCTCGGAGCTGCGGCGCCAGAGCAAGATTGGCGACTTTATCGTGCTGGCGCCCAGCGCCGGCCGCACCTTCTACCTCAACTCGGAGAACGGCAAAGTCCGCTACGACGACTTCTTCATCAAGGAGTTCATGCCGCAGATGGAGAAGAAATATCGCGCCGAGGGCACGCGCGGCATCACCGGAGTCTCAATGGGCGGCTACGGAGCGTTGCGTTTCGCCTTCAAGTATCCCGACCAGTTCGCCGCCGTCAGCGCGCAGATGCCGGCGCTCATCGCTCAACTGCCCAAAGACCTGTACTCTGGCGGAGGCGGTGCACCGGGCTCCTTGATGGGCGACGTCTTCGGCTCGCCCTTCGACCGCGCCTACTTCGAGCGCAACAACGTCTTCTACTTCGCACGCACTGACGGCGCCGCCAGCCTCAAGCGCATGAAAATCTTTTTTGACGTCGGCGACAATGACGACTACGGATTCGAGCAAGGTGCGCAGCAGTTGCACCAACTGCTGACCTCACGCGGCATTCCCAACGAGTTCCACATCTATCCCGGCCGCCACGATGCGCAGTTCGTCATTCGTCACTTCGGCGAGGTCATGCAGTTCCAGTGGAAGGCCATCGGCGCGGAGAAGCAGTAGGGTCGTCTGGGACTAGAGCCGTTCCCGAGTAGGTGTGTCCGGGTAGAGCGGACCTTCAGGTCCGCGTCCAGCCTGCCGCCCAAGATTCAGGCTTTCAACCCACTGCACTGCAGCGGGTTGAAAGCCCCACTAATAAAAAACCGGCGTTGACGCGGCGTTGACGCGGCGCTGAAGCGCCGCTCTACCCGAGCTTCGCGGATACACCAATTGGGAAATCGCTCTAGTCCCATGCGGGCGGTTCGAGCGGCTCACGGTGGCTGTTGATGACGGCTTCGAGATCGCGGGAAAAGTCTCCATCAAGAGTGGCGGTGGAACCGTGCGCCTCGGCCAAGGCGATGGATTCAGAGAGCAAGCGGCCAGGACGCGACCCGGCAGGCCGCAGCACCGCTACCGGTCGGGCGTCTTTTTCGATGAGCACCTCCGCGCCCTCCCGTACAACGATCAACACCGAGGCAAGGTCGCGTGCCGTTTCCTCTTCTGAAATGTGGATTACAGGGTCAGCCATGCGGCGACTATAACGGACTTGGGTTGGGACTTTGACAATCAGTACCGAGTAGCCTAGTAACAGGGCCCGCTGTAAAACTCTTGACAGGCACGTTACGCTTGTACAAGTTGTTGGCCTTCAAGATATGCGACTACGACTAAGCTCGATTGACGAGTTCCAATTGCTTACATGTTTAAGGCATGGCCTCTGGGGAAGCAGGTCGGATCGATTCAGTGGGTGGGAGGAAGGCGACTACCTCCTGTTGACGGTAAACAAAAGCCTCGCAGCTCTGGCCCAGATCGCTGGGAAAGCCTTCAAAAGCAGTGAGAAGGTTTGGGATAATGGCTTGTACCCGTACCGTATCCCAATAAAGTTTGTGATAGCAATCGAACCTCAAGCGAGGCCACTCCTACTCGGAGAGATTAGAGATGTCCTTACTTCCGTGTGGGGTCCCACCTACGGATGGGGGATATTAAATCAGCAGCTCCTCGAAGGAGAGGCTGCGGCAAAACTCGTTCTTGCCATTAAAGCGGCACCAAACAGCATTGACAGCTTCAAGGAGCATTTATCCGAGAAGCTCGAGGAAGCACGGTTGTGGCGTACCTCCACGGCTAAAACGCTGGCAAAACAGACAAAGAAATCGACCACAAAGGAAATCAAGGCGAAGGCTGTCACCGAGCTGCCGGTTACGGCTGATGAACAACCCACGCCGAAAGAGGCTTCGGCACACCACAAAACGCAAGACACCCTGAAACGGCTGGGGAAACTTACCGGCTGCCTGGTTTGGATCGCGTCCAACGATAAGAGCAAGGAATACAAAGGGAAGGCCTTGAGTGATGGAACTCTGCAGAAGTTGCCCAACCTAGGATTGAATGAAGACGCGATTTCGAGGATTTCCTTGATCGACGTAATCTGGATTCTCCAGGGCGCCCCGGTT
>Ga0209656_10001435_pt1 | contig 15596 bp, 14 predicted proteins | sample BogFormECP12_OM2_FD_188239 | JGI IMG/M metagenome (GOLD analysis project Ga0209656, IMG submission 188239) | Bog forest soil microbial communities from Calvert Island, British Columbia, Canada - ECP12_OM2 (SPAdes) (version 2) | ecosystem: Environmental > Aquatic > Freshwater > Wetlands > Bog ... | reverse complement strand
GCGGAAAACGGGATCGCGCCTCATTGCGCCTGAAGACCGTGAGCTGGAACGGCCAAACCGATGTGATCACCCTGAAGCTCGACAAGCATTACTGGCCGGCCTATGAGCTGGACAGGCAAATCGACGGCAGCTGGACCCGCTCGGCTCTCGATCCGCCCGAGGTCACGGCGGCGATAGCGCCTTGAGAACGTGAGCGCGCGGGCGGCCGCCGAGTTCATCGTTGACCCCCGGAGTCGACCGCGGCGCGAGATATTTCGCCTCGAATATCTCGCGTGGAACCGGCTTGCTGAACAAATGGCCTTGAATTTCGTCACAGTCGAGCAAACGCAGCAGCCGATATTGCTCCTCCGTTTCCACTCCCTCCGCCACCACGTTCAGCTTCAATGAGTGGGCCAGATTGATGATCGTCGACACCAAGGCCAATCCTTCCGGTCCCACGGCCATGTCGATCACGAAGGATCGGTCGATTTTCAAGGTGTTCACGGGCAGTCTGGCAAGGTAGCTGAGCGAGGAGAAGCCCGTGCCGAAATCGTCCACCGCGATGGTCACGCCGAGCGCGCGGATCACCCGCAGGCTCGCGATGCTGAACCTGACATCCTCCATGATGAGGCTTTCGGTTATTTCGAGCTCCAATCCCGCCGCCGCCCGCGCATCGGTCCCGATTGCCTGCGTGAGTTCGGCCACGAACCCCCGATTGCGAAGCTGCAGCGGCGATACGTTGACCGCGACGCGCACCGCGCGCAGGCCGCCGCGGCGCCATCGTCCATAATCCGCGATTGCTTCGTTGAGTGCCCAGCGCCCGACGTCGTAAATCAGTCCGGTTTCCTCCAGCACCGGAATGAATCGACGCGGCGGCACCAGGCCGGTTCGCGGGTCATTCCACCGCAGCAGCGCTTCGGCGCCCGTGAGTTCGCCGCTCGCGAGGCTCACCTTGGGCTGGTAGTGCAACACGAACTCGTTTCGTTCAAGTGCCAGACGCAATTGATTTTCCAAGGTGAGCCGGTGTACCACCGATGCCGTCATTTTCTGCGCGTAGCACAGGTAGCGTGCGCCGCTCGCTTTGGCGCTCTTGAGCGCGGATTCGGCGTTCTTGAACAAGGTGTCTGCGTCCGCGCCGTCATCCGGGAATATGGCCACTCCGACCTTGGCGAAGATGCGGAACGCCGCGTCATTGAGGCGAAACGGGTGACCCAAGAATGCATGCATGGTTTTTTCGAGCAGCCGCGCGACGTCGGCAACTTGGCGGATGTCAGGCAAGACGACGGCAAAATGGTTCGCGCCCACGCGCGCCAGGAGATTCACGTCCCCGACTTTGAGCGTGAGCCATTCCGCAACCTGCTTCAAGAGCGCATCGCCGGCGGCCCGGCCAAGGCTGTCGTTGATGTTCTTGAACCGCTCCAAATCGATGAGATACAAGGCCAGCTTGCGCCGGCCGCTGTGCGCGCCGCGGATGTACTGCGCCGTGCGTTCGAGGAACAGACTTCTATTCGCAAGCCCCGTGAGCACATCGTAGTAGGCGATGTAGTCCAGCCTCTCCTGCTTGTCGATGTGATCGATCGTGAACGCGATGTCGCCCGTCAGTTCGGTCAACAGCTTCATCTCTCCCGCATGGAAGAAATCGCTTTCCTTGGCGTACAGTGCAACCACGCCGACCACGGCGTCGGCGATCAACAGGGGAAACACCGCCATCGAACGGATGCCACTTTCCAAAAGTCTCTCGCGGAACAAGACGCCGGCGTTGGTTTCGATGTCGTTGGCGACCACGGCTCGCATCTCGCGAACGGCCCGCGCCGTCATGCTATTTCCGAGAGGCGTGCCCTCTTGCAATGAAAACCGGTCTCTGATGAAGGCCAGGGACTCGTCGTCCACGCCGACGGAGGCGACGGGTACGATTTTCATCAGGACCCGGTCGATCATGCCGATCCAGATCATGGGCAAGCCGCCCTCGTCGGTCGCGATCCGGCAGGCTTGCCTGAACAGGTCGTCGCGGCTGCGTACGCGCACGATGAGCGTGCTGATTCCGCTCAACATGGCGTGAACGCGGTTGAGGTGTGCGATTCGAGTTTCGGCCTCCTTGCGCTCGGTGACATCGCGCACCAGGCTGACGATCGTCCAGCGTCCGCCGGTTTGCTGCGCGTGACGCCGCAACTCGACCCATGCCGTCGAACCGTCTTCGCGGCGGCGCTGTAGTTCCAGGGGCTTCGCGTCCACGCCGCCGGCAATCAACGCGTCATAGATGCGCTCCAGTTCCTGCTGCGGGGTGGCGAGGACCTGCGCGGGCGTCATTGCCAGCAGGCCGGCGCGCGTTTGCGCCTGCGCGCGGCAGGCGGCCTCATTGACGTGGAGGAAGCGCATGCTCGAGCGATCGACCAGGTAGATGGCGTCGGCGGTCGCGTCCATCGCCGCGGCGAATCGCTGCAACGACTCCTCACCGCGCTTCTGTTCCGTGATGTCGATGTGCATGACGATGGCGCCGCTGCGACGGTTTTCAGCCAGGGGCGTGACGGTGAGCAGAAACCAGCGGCCGTCGGTGCTCGGATCGCAGGTATATTCCATCGAAAAGCGCTGCGTCTCGCCGGCGAGCACGGAACGAATGCCGGCGGCGACGCGGTGACCATCGGCCGAGCAGCCGCCCGGTGCGCTGTCGCAAGCCTCGAGGTAATCGACTCCGATGCCATAGGCGGGGCCCCGGAGCACGGCGCCGTCCGCCAATCGTTGCCACGTATCGTTCACTGAAACGATGAACCCCCGCGTGTCGAGCAGTGCGATATGCGCGGGCAGAGCGTTGAGGATGGCCGCCTGCTTGGCGGCCTCGGCGGCGCGCAATTGGTCCTGGGCACGCTGCAATAGATACGATCGGCCCTGGCGGTCGTACACCGAATCCACCTCGCCGGCTGTCAGCACTTCCAGGCGCGAATCCGCCTCGCGCAGCGCCTTGATCACCACGGAAATTTCGTCGTCGGCGTCGGGAGGGGGGGCGGCGGAGTTCATGCGGCGCCCGCTTCAAGGCCCAGAGTCTCCAGCACGCGCTCGGTTTGGGCGAGAGTGCCCACGATTCTCTTCACGGGGCCGGGCGCGAGCTTGAGCAGGGTCGGCGTCATTCGAATCCCCTCGGCCAGCGCGCGCTGCGGCTCCCGAAACACGTCCACGACCTCGATATCATGCCGGCCTGCGAGATGTGCCCGACAAATGGCGTGCAAATTGACCATGGCTTGGGAGGAGTTGACCGTGCCCGCCGCAACGAAGAGCCGGAACTTGAATTTGATCCGCGCGCTCATGACCGGCTCATTTGCGCCGCGGGGCCGCCGCGTCGGCGCCGCGCAATTCGCGCATGCGCACGCGGCCGCGCAAGATCTCCGCCTTGCGGCTGGCCGTGGTGCGGGCCAACAGGGTTTTTTCCACCTGCTTGGCGATGAGTTCGGTCTGCACCGCCTTCAGGCGCACCTCGAGCTCGGCCTGCTGGGCGTCGAGGGTGACGCGTTTGAGCTTCCCGGCGACCTCGGCAACTTCATGCGCGACCCGTTCGGCGCCTTCCTTTTCCCAGCGCATCGTGCCCATCAACACCTCGCCGCCGGCGGTGAAGATGTCCGCCAGAGTCACCCCCGCATCGCTCAAGATCAGCTCGCGCACCTGATTCGAATGCGCGGTGCCGCGCGACTTGATGATGGACATGCCGCGGTTGCGTTCCCCGGCCTGCACCAGGTAATTGAGATGGATCCAGGTGTCCGCCAGGGAGGAAATATGCAGCGATGCGTCGCCCTCGGCCTGCCCGGAAATCTCATTGAGGAGGCTGGTGCAGACCAAGGTGATGCGGTCGACCTTCGACCAATCGATCAGGCGTTCGGCGACGCCGTACGCCGTCAATTCGTTGCCGGATTTGGACAGGGCGGACACGGGATCTATCACCAGACAGCGGGCCTTGTGAGCCTGCGCAAGCGCTTTGATGCGCACCAGACACATCTCCGCGCTGCCGCTGATGTTTCGGGCCGACATGATGCGCAGCAGCCCGCTCTTCAGGTGCCGGTCAAGCTCGATTCCCACCGAGGCCAAGTTGCGGACCACTTCGGTGCCATCCGAATCGAAACTGACGAACAAGGTGCGCTCGCCACGGCGGCAGGCAGCCTCCGCGAACGCTCCGCTCAGAGTGGTCTTGGCCGTACCGGGGAAGCCAGTGATCAGCACACAGGCGGCCCGGTAGTAGCCGCCCCCCAGCATGGTGTCCAGCCGCTTCACGCCGCTGGTCACGCGTTCGCGTGTGACATCGGCGTCGATCCCGCCGAGCAGGCGCACGATGGCGACATCGAGACCGCCGCTGCCGATCACGAACGGCGATTCATTCTCGTCAAAGCTGGAACCGCGATATTTCTGCACCCGCAGATTGCGTTGCGACACGCCCAATACCACGCTGTGATTCAGGATCACCGAGCAGTCCACCATGAACTGCATGAAGCCGTAGGGCTGCTGAGTGATGGAATTCGGCTCCTCCACCCCAGCCTTCAAGGTAATGACGCAGGTCAGTTCGTGCGCCAACAGCCACTCATGCAGCCGGTAGATCTCCCGTCTTCTCGCGGCAAGATCGGGAAGCAGCGCCAACACGATGTCCAAGGCATCGAACACGATGCGCCGCGCCTTCATCTCCCGCGCTTGCACGCCGAGGCCCGCCAGCATTCCGCACAGGTCGAAGTCTCCCGATTGCACCAGATCAGGCGTCGGCTGCGCGTCGACGAAAAGCAGCTTGCTGCGCTGCAATTGCGCGAGTTGCCAGTCGAAGCTGGCGGCATTGGCCGCAACGCGCTTGGAGGTTTCCTCAAAGGCGACGAATATTCCCGGCTCCCTGAAGTGGCGCGCGCCATTGACCAGGAATTGCAGCGAGAAGATGGTCTTGCCGGATCCCGGGCCGCCTATCAGCAGCGTCGTGCGTCCGCGCGGCAGCCCCCCGCCGCTGATTTCATCGAAACCAGTGATCCCGGTCGGCGCCTTTCGCGACCCCGTCGCAAGGGCAGAGCGGTCGAGTTTCATGGGTTTCCTTTCCCAGACGGTTTCCCTAACCCCGTAAGCTTGCGCGCCGGTTGCCGCCGCTGTCTGTTCGGTAGGCCACAGGAGCAGCGCTGCCTACAGTCCCTCTGCGGGGCTAGCCGGCTCCAGGTAGGGTTCCCAGGCATCCACGGAGACCGCCAGCCGCTGCGGCGGCGCGGCGGCACCCCAGAGTTCCTTCCCGTCGAATGCCACCGTGTAGAGCCACTGCGGCTGTTCGCCAAGCCCACGGGCATTCGTGTCGGCAAACACGTGGGCGCCGTGTATGCGCTCGATGACGCCGCGCTTGCCGTGCGCGTAGGCGGGCAGTCGGGTGTGATGCGGCGGCGCGGCGCAGCAGGTGCGCACCCAACTTCCAAGCGCGAAGCGTGCGGGGCCGCGCGGCGGCCGAACCGTGGGCGAGCCGCGGGCCAGCACCGCGGCGACCTCCTCGGCGTGCAACACGCGCGGGATGGGTACGGCGGCGTGCAATCGCCGGCCCTGTGCGATCTCATCGGCGTGCACGGCGCCACTCTGCAACAACAGCTTTTCCAATCCCGCGAGCCAAAGCTCGTAGTAACTCAAGTCGCGATAAGCGGGCAGCGTCTCGCGCGCGGCGCGGCTCATGTCGATATTCCAAAGTCCGCTTGCGCCCATGGCCAGCGTGATGGCCAGAACGCGCGGCTCCCATGGCGCATGAAACAATTCGTCCGCGCGCTCGCGGTGCACGGCGCCGCAGCCGTCTTGACCGCCGAGGTCGGCGTTCGACTGATAGTTCATGGTGCAACACCCGGCGCCGGAGCAGACCCTGGCTCGAGGGGCAGGCCGGTGCCGATCATGGAGTCGCGGGTCACGAGGGCCGCGAGTTCGCGTTCATCGAGGTGCTGCGATCCGGCAGGACGGCGCGGCACGACGAGGTAGCGCACCTCGGCCGTCGAGTCCCACACCCGGATGCGCGTCGCCGCGGGCAGCCGCAGGCCAAATTCTTCCAGCACGCCGCGCGGATCCTTGACCGCGCGTGCGCGATACGCCGCGCTCTTGTACCACGTGGGCGGCAGGCCCAGGACGGGCCAGGGATAGCAGCTGCACAGAGTGCACACCACCATATTGTGCTGATCTTCGGTGTTTTCGACCGCCACCAGGTGTTCGCCCTGCCTTCCGGAGAATCCCATGGAGGCGATTGCCGCCGTGGCGTCCTCGAACAGCCGGCGGCGAAATCCGGCGTCGCACCAGGCGCGCGCCACGACCTGCGCACCGTTGCGCGGACCGATCTTGGTTTGATAGGTGTCGATCAGGACATCGAGCGCGGCGGGATCGATATAGCCCTTCTCGGCCAGTACGGTTTGCAGGGCACGGACGCGCAGCTCCAGCGGGTTCACGGCGCTGCGCTCGTGCTCGTGCTCGTGGCTGTGCTCGTGCTCAGGCTCGGTCATCCGCCAATGCTAAGGCAGGATGTGGCTGCGCGCCATGGTTGGGCCCAAGGCGCACGCAACGCGAAACTTGGTCTACTATTCGCGGCAAACGGAGGTGATCGCCATGTCCGAGAGGAAGCCCGCAATCGACGACGCGTCGCGCCGCGATCTTGAGCAGATTATGGCGATCTACAACGAAGTCATCCGCAATTCCACCGCCGTCTATTCGGAGGAGGAGTTCACGCCCGCCCGCGGCGAATCTTGGTTCGACGCCAAGAGTGAACGCGGCTTTCCCCTGGTCGTGGCCCGCGACACCACGGGAATCACCGGGTTTGCCACTTTCGGCGAGTTTCGCGCATGGCCCTGCTATCGGCACAGCGTGGAGCACAGCGTGCACGTGCGATCGGACCGCCGCGGCAGGGGAATCGGGCGGGCTTTGGTGGTGGAGCTCTTGGCGCGCGCAGCCGCCGGCTCCAAGCATGTGATGATCGCCGGCATCGACGCGGACAATGCAGTGTCGATCGGTTTACATCAGAGCCTGGGATTCACCAGCGTCGGCCATTTTCATGAAGTGGGATTCAAGTTCGGCCGCTGGCTCGACCTGGTGTTCATGCAATGTATCCTTTCGCCGACAGCAGCGCAGTCTTGATATCATGGCTCGGTGGTAAGAGCTACTCAAACCGAGATCGAAGAAGCCGTCGAAGCCCTGCGCGCCGGCGATCTGGTGGTGTTTCCGACGGAGACCGTCTACGGACTCGGAGCGAATGCCTCCAATCCGGCCGCCGTGCGCAGGATATTCGAGGTCAAAGGGCGTCCGCCCGATCATCCGGTGATCGTGCACCTGGACGACCCCAAGTATTTGCGTCGCTGGGTGTCCTCGGTGCCGCAGGTCGCGGAACAATTGGCCGCCAAATTCTGGCCGGGCCCCCTGACCTTGATCCTGCCCAAGGCGGACAACGTCAACGACATCGTCACGGGCGGCCAGGACAGCATCGGCATCCGCATTCCCTCGCATCCCATGGCGCAGCAGCTGTTGAACGCTTTCGGCGGCGGCATCGCGGCGCCGTCCGCCAATCGATACGGGCGCCTGAGTCCGACCAAACCCGAACATGTGCGCGACGAACTCGGTGACGCCGTCGGCGTCATTCTGGACGGCGGGGATTCACCGATCGGGCTGGAATCGACCATCGTTTCGTGCCTCAACAATGAGGCGCGCCTACTGCGGCCCGGCTTCATCACCCGCTCGCAGCTCGAGCAGGTGGTTGGCACGCTGGCGGTCGGCGGAGCCGCTCCCCGGGCGCCGGGAGATCGCGCGCTGCACTACGCGCCCTCCACCCCCCTCGAGATCGTCGAGTCGGACGATTTGGAGGTGCGGGCCGGCGAGATCACGGTGCGCGAAGAGAAGGTCGCGGTGCTCGCGATGCGGCCGCCGCTGCAGACCCAGCGCCACATGACTTGGATCAATGCAGGCAAGCGGCCGGACATCTACGCGCATAATCTTTATAACCATCTGCGCACGCTGGATCGCGCCGGCTGCCTGAAGATCTTCGTTCAGAGCCTGCCTCAGGATGAGCGCTGGGCGGCCATTCTCGACCGGCTGCAGCGCGCCAGCGGCCTGGGCGACGACTCCCTAGAGCTCAGTGTGAGCTAAAGCCGCAATGTGCTGAAAGCGAGTACCACCGCCGCCTACGCTCAGGAGCTGGACCCCGCGGCGGATCCATTTTCACGCGAATCGATCCAGCACCTGGTGGCACGCTATGGCTCGCCGCTCCTCGTCATCGATGCCGAGCGCGTGCGCCGGCAATATCGGCGGCTCGCGGCCGCGCTGCCCGGCGTGGATCTTCACTACGCCCTCAAACCCCTGCCGCAGGCGTCGGTCATCGATACGCTGCATGCGGAAGGCGCTTGCTTCGATTTGGCGACCAATGGCGAAGTGGAATTGATGCGCAGCTTGAAGGTGGCGCCCGAGCGCTGCATCCACACGCATCCGATCAAGCGCGACAGCGATATCCGCACGGCGTTGGCCTATGGCGTGAACCGTTTCGTCATCGACAACCCGGACGAGCTGCGCAAGTTCGTTAAGTTTCGCAATCGGAGCTCGCTGCTGATTCGGGTGTCGTTCAGCAGCCCCGAGGCCAGGGTCGATCTGTCGCGCAAGTTCGGCTGCGAGCCCGAGGCGGTCGCCGAATTGCTGCGATTGGCGGCTGAATTGCGCATCAAAATCGACGGCTTGTCGTTTCACGCAGGATCGCAGGCGGCCGGCCCGGCCATGCACGTCGAGGCCATCGCCCGATGCGGCGAGCTGCTGCGGGCGGCCGAACAAATGGGACATGCTCCCGGCATCCTGGACATCGGCGGGGGCTTTCCGGTGGATTATCGCGAGCGCTGCATGCCCATCGAAGAATTCTGCGCACCGGTTCGCATTGCCTTGAAGGAACTCGCGGCTACCATGCACATCATCGCGGAGCCCGGCCGCTATATCGCCGCGCCGGCGGCCGTGGCGGTGAGTTCGGTCATGGGCCGTGCGCTGCGTGGCGGGCGCTGGTGGTACTACCTGGATGACGGTCTGTACGGCAGCTACAGCGGTCAGGTATACGATCATGCGGTCTACCCGGTGGAGGCGCTCGGCGCGGCCGGCCCGACGTACCCATCGGTGCTGGCGGGCCCGACCTGCGACAGCATCGACGTCATCTGCGAACAGGTGGAATTACCCAAGCTCGACGTGGGGGACATCGTCATCGGTCGAACAATGGGAGCCTACACATGGGCCTCGGCATCGGAATTCAACTTCTTCCCGCGCGCCACGGTGTTGGCGCTCGATGGCGGGCGGCTGCTCGCCGACAGGAGCCGTCGATGAGCTGGAGCCGGCGATGACCTGGAGCCGGCGGCGTTTGCTGACAGCGGGCGGGCTGCTTGCCGGCCTGTCGGCGGCCGGCGTGCCGATGGGCCGCGCGCGGGCCCAAGAAGCGCCGGTGAGCCCGGCCGTCGCGGCGGACGGCGCCCCGGCGCAGAGACGCATTGCGCTGACGAACCTGCATACGGACGAGCGGCTGGAGATCGAATACTTCCGTGAGGGGATGTACATCCCGGCAGCGCTGTCGTCGATCGAAGTGCTGTTGCGGGATTTTCGCACCGGCGAGCGGCATGCCATCGATCCCACGCTCATGGATTACCTGCTCCAAGTCGCGCACGCCGCGGGCGTCGATCCCAAGTTCAGCGTGATCTCGGGCTACCGCTCGCCGCAGACCAATGCGCGCCTGCGTGAGCAGAGCGCGGGTGTCGCCCAACACAGTCTGCACATGGACGGCCGGGCCATCGATGTGCGTGTGGCGGGCCTCGACTGTGCGAGTCTCGCGACGCACGCGCTGGATTTGACGCTCGGCGGTGTGGGCTATTACCGGGCGTCGGACTTCGTGCACTTGGATACGGGCGCGTTTCGGACGTGGCGGGGATAGCGCCGCCGCAGCGAGCCGTGACTCAGCCGCGGCTAACCGCGGGCGCGCCGCGCCTCCAGCGCCTTTTGCAGCCGTTCATCGTGCCGGTAGATATCGTCGAAAAATAGGACATTGCCCTTCTCGGTGGCGATTGCGGTGCCGTAGACGATGAACACCCGGATGCGGTTCTTGAGGGTTACGGTGAGAGGCTTATCGCCGTTCATCGCGGCGAGTATCTTGTCGCGCGTCCACTCCGGCGAATCGCGCAGCACATATTGCGCCAACCCGATGGGGTCGCTGACGCGTACGCAGCCATGGCTGAAATCGCGGCGCGTTTCCGCGAACAGGGATTGCGCCGGCGTCGAATGCAGGTACACGTTGTAGGGATTGGGCATCATGAATTTCACCAGCCCCAGCGAATTACTGGGGCCGGGGCGCTGGCGAAGGCGCAGCGTTCCCTTGGCGACCAGCTCGACGTTCTCGGCGGTATTCGGCATGACGACGGCCGAGTCGCCGCCGCCGCTGACGATTTCCATCTGATGCCGCTCGATGACGGCGGGGTTGGCGCGCGCCGAGGGCACGATTTCCTTGAGCGCGATGCTGTACGGCACTTCCCAATAGGGGCGAAAAATCAGATAGCTCATGTCGGCCGCGAACACCGGTGTTTGCGTGGTGTCGAATGACTTGCCGACGATCACCTCCATCTGGCGTATTTGCGCTTCGGAATCGGTGGTCGACTCGAAGGCAAACAGGCGAAATTGCGGAATATTGACGATGATGGGCGCGGTCACGAGTTCCGAGGGCAGCCAGCGCCAGCGTTCCATGGTGAGCTCGATCTGCCGCACGCGCTGATTGAGGGGCCGGGTGAGCTGGGTGAATGTGGCGGCGCCCAGCACGCCGTCGGGCTTCTCGCCGTGCCGGCTCTGAAAATGTTTCAAGGCCTCGACGATTGCCGGCGAGAGATTTTGCGGCGGCGGCGCGTCCGCTGCGGGCGGGGCGACACCGGCCGCCGCGGGATCGCCCGCTCCGGCATCACCCAGGGCGAGCAGCAGGCGCTGCAGCTGCGGCGCGCCCGAATAGTCGTCCCCGGGTTTGAGCGACTTCGCAGGCAATGCCGGCAGGGCGTTGAGCCCGTCCTGACCCGCGAGTTCCCGATACCGCGACAATTGCTTCTTCAGCAGGGCGTAGTGACTGAACTGCGGTTCCAGCGCATCGACCGCGACGGTCACGTTGACCGCGGTGGAGAGGCGCGCGAGCGTGGTGGGGATGTCCAGATTGATGCGCCCCACGCTGAGGTCGTGGCCCATGGCGGAGGGATCGATTCGCCCGCCATGCAAATCCGACAGAAATCGCATCCCGGCCAGCGACAAGCCGGCGTCGAATAGCGCCCATTGCTCGATGCCCGCATGCGGGACATCGAGCAAATCGCTCACCAAGTACATCAATCGATTGCCCGGATAGTCCTCGGGATCCAGGCCGCGCTCGCCGGCGAGGCGCAGTTCCTGCAGCAGAGCGATCGCCGCCGGCGTGGGCTTTTCACCATCGCTCCACAGCAGCCGATAGCCGTTGGTGGCGTAGAGTTTGCCGATCTGAACGCGATCGCTCGCGGCCGTCGACCAATCGACATACGCGGGGTTGCCTTCCTCGATGATCTGCTTCAGCGCGTCCTCGGCCGGCGCCTGGGCGGACGCCGCGGGCGAGAAGGCCCACATGATGACGGCCACGCAGGCGGCGCCGAACTTCGCACCGGCCTTAGGACTCGCGGCGGGTCGCAACATTGAGGTACTCCGATGGGGCATTTGCTAGCATCCACCATAGATGCCACGAAACGTATTGACAATGGTTGCGCTCGCGGGCGCTCTCGCCGCCTGTTCCGCGAAAACTCCCGGCGAATCCCCGGCGGGTGCCGGTGTTCCGGCGGGCGCCGCCGCAACGACCGCGCCGAGCGTGGGCGAGCGAATTTACAACGGCAATTGCATTTCCTGTCATCAACCGACGGGACTGGGAATACCGGGGGTTTATCCGAGCCTGGCGGGTTCCCCCGTGGTGCTCGGAGACCCGGCGGAATTGGCGCGATGGGTGATCAAGGGGCAGAGACCCGCGTCGATGCCCGTGGGCCGATATCCCACGCAGATGCTGCAATTCGGTTGGCTGAAACCGGCGGACGCCGCCGCATTGTTCAGTTATTTGCGCTCGAATTTCGGCAATTCCGCGGCACCGGTCGATGCCGCCGCGGTGGCGCAAGCCCTCGGGCAATGACGCGGCCGACTGCCATACACGAGATGGTCGATCGCTGCCGCCGCGCCGATTATCCGGCGGCGGTCGCGAGACTGCGCTCGGGCTGGGCGATCATGGGCGAGCACCAGGTGCTCACGGGCTATTGCCTGCTGCTGCCGGATCCCGTGGTGCCGCACTTGAACGCACTGCCGGAGGATTTGCGCGGTCAATTCTTGTCGGATATGGCCCTGGTTGGGGACGCCTTGCTCGCCGTCACCGCGGCGCTACGCATCAATTACGCCATCTTCGGCAATGTCGAGCCGGCGCTGCACGCGCATATTTTCCCGCGCCAGGCCGCGGAGCCCGAGGCCACGCGCAGCGCGCAGCCGTGGGCGCTCGACTGGGCAGCGGCTCCGCGCTACTCAGAGACAGCGCACGGGGAACTCAAGCGACGCCTGGCCGCCGCTCTGGGAGCTCGACTGAACCGGGCTTGATGCGCGCCGCTCGGGAGGCCGCTGACGGCTCACTAGGGCTCCTCGAGCCGCGTCATGGCAAAGCGCAGCACCCGGCCGTCCCGGATCGCAACGCCTTCGGCGCGCAGGCGCCGGGCCTGTTCCCGGTGCTGCCGCGACGATTTTGGAAACACGATGCGGCCGCCGGCACCGACCACGCGATGCCAGGGCAGATTCAAGGAATCCGGCGCCACTTTGAGCGCAAATCCTGCCTGACGGGCTCGGCCGGGAAATCCGGCAATTCGTGCAACGGCCCCATACGTGGACACCCGCCCGCGCGGAATGGCGCAAACCGCGTCCCAGATCGCCTGAAGCGCGGGATTGTCCTCCGGTGCCGAAGCCATCACACAGTAATTCTAGGCGGACGCACGGGCAGCCTAAGATGAAACGTGGCACCGCGCCCTGAATTGCGCTCGGCCCATAACTTTCCTCCGTGGGCATTGATGATCGTGCGACAGACGGATAGCCCTAAGCCCAGGCCATTTACCTTGCTGGTGAAAAACGGTTCAAATACCTTTTCCAGTTTCTCCTCGGCAATGCCGGGACCGGCATCGCAAATGGAGATCAACACGAAATCATTGCCGTCCAGTCCGGTGCGGATCGTTACCACTCGAGCCTCGCCCGGCATGTCGGCCATCGCGTCGCAAGCGTTCGAGACCAGGTTAATCAACACTTGCTGGAGTTCCACTTGATCGCCCTGCAGAACCGGCAAATTTGATGCGAGTTCAGCGTGAACGGTGACGCCTCGCTCGATAAGTCCACTGCGCAGCAGCTTGAGCATCTCTTCGACGGTTTCGTTCACGCTGAGCGGCTGGAGTTGCACTTCGCCTCGCTTAAATAGCTGACGTAGGCGACGGATGACCTCTACCGCTCGTTGATCATCAGCCACGATGTCCCTGAGGATCTCGCGCACCTCCTCTAGATCTGGTTCGGGCTGCGCGAGAAGCAGTTGCGCCGCATGTGCGTTGCTGAGGCTGGCTGAGAGCGGCTGGCTGATTTCGTGGGCAATGGACCCAGACAATTCACCGAGGGTACCTAGGCGAGAAAGTTGGGTCAGTTGGGTACGCTGTCGCGCGATTTCAAGTTCCGCCTGCGCGTTCTTTTCTTGTTCCTTGACGATCAACCATGCCCTCGCCCCGAGCGTTGACAACACCACGCCGACAATGAAAAGAATGCCAACTGCCACCGCCAGCCTATTTCGGAAAGTCGTCAGATCAGCCAAAACGTCCTCTTCGCTCGAGGCCACGCCAATCGACCAAAAGGTGTTCCCTAAGCGAACAGGGACATACACCGCGTATTCCCTCATCGGGCGCACATGCCGGGCGCCAATTCTTTGAGCGATGAATTCCGCGGTGCCCTCGCGACCCTGGAGCATAGCGGTCACCAGGGCACCTGACGAAGGGTCGTCATTGTTGGCTTCCAAAATGGATTTGCCAATGAGACCCGGTACCGGCGTGTACAGGATGGTTCCGGCCTCGCTGATCACCCAGGCATACCCGGTTTCGCCGACCTTGATCACATCGAGATAGCGCTTTGCAAGGTTTTTAAAGTCGACCAGGATTTCCACCGACCCTTTGAATTCACCCCCCTGCAAGACAGGTACATGAAGGGCAATCGAATCAATTCCATCAATGGTTCTGAACACCTCACTAATTACGGGCTTGCGTTCCTGTGTCAGCGCAATAATGTGTTTTCGAGAAGAGATATCCAGCCCCACCGCGTTACTATCGGGGAAGTCGTCGCGGATCACGCCTTTTTCGTCCACGCGGGAGATCTCCATGATCCGCGCTTGGTTGGTCTCGTAGAATAGCTTCAGAACGGCTTTGCCTTCACGGTCGTCGGCGACGACTGTATTCATCTTTGACAAGGCGTTCAGGTTTCCCGTCCAAGTTGCAAAGTAATCTTCGATGCCCCGGGCCGCCTGCCGCGCGTAGATCATTTCTTGCTGATTCAGCTTCGCGATCGCGGCGCTCTTGGCCTCCTGGTAAATACCTTCGAAAATAAAGAAGCACGCAACCGCAATCGCAATTGCAAGGGAAATGAAGATCGCTTTACGATTGGCGTTCAATTGATTCCAGTTCACGCGCAATTTGGCTCAAATCGGAGACGGGTGCCGAGCACGTCATGCCGGTGCACACGTAGGCCACGGTATGGTCCAAGGCGCGCTTGGCGGCGAGGGCGGGTGGCAGCCCCGCGGCATCGCGCGGAATGGCGAATACCATTCGGGCCGGTGCGTACAGGGCGCCCACACTGGCGGACCAGCGCTCAACTTGCGCAGCATCGCCGCGAATGATGACGATCTGCAGCGGCGCGAGAAAATCCTCCAGCGCATTTGCCAGGCTCATATGTGCCTGGGGATATTGCTGGAGCATGGGCCATCCCGCCTTCAAGGTGCGCTCGGCGGCATCCAGGTACGGCATTTCGCCCAACAAGCAACCGAGGCGGCACAGCACCGATGCCGCGACGCCGTTCCCCGATGGCGTCGCATCATCGCTGGTAGTCTTGCTGCGATGGATCAGGCGTTCGTGATCCGCGGCCGTGAAGAAAAATCCGCCGGCCTCGGCGTCTTCGAATTGCGCCAATAATACGTCGGTCAATTGGCGCGCGAATTCCAAGTCGCTGCTGCGCCAGCGCGTCTGCAGCAGCTCGAGCAGGGCGTCGGCGAGAAAGGCGTAGTCATCCAAGTACGCGGGCAAATGCGCGCGCCCATCCTTGTAGGTCGCGAGCAGCCGGCCGTCGCGCCACAGCGTCCGGCGTATGAAGTCGACGGCCAACGTGGCGGCGTCGGCCAAATCGGAGCGGTGCAGCACTCTGGCCGCAATCGCCAGACCCTTGATCATGAGTGCGTTCCACGCGCTGAGAATTTTCTCGTCGCGCGCCGGCCAAACCCGAAGTTCCCGGACTTTCAGCATTTTGGCGCGCGCCGACCCGATCAGAGCATCGACGGATGCCCTCGATTCGCCGGGCGCCGCCGCGCCGGGCGCCGCCGCGCCGAGCGCCGCCGCGCC
>Ga0209656_10001433_pt1 | contig 15604 bp, 11 predicted proteins | sample BogFormECP12_OM2_FD_188239 | JGI IMG/M metagenome (GOLD analysis project Ga0209656, IMG submission 188239) | Bog forest soil microbial communities from Calvert Island, British Columbia, Canada - ECP12_OM2 (SPAdes) (version 2) | ecosystem: Environmental > Aquatic > Freshwater > Wetlands > Bog ... | reverse complement strand
CAACCCGGTGGCGCCGAGCTCCATCCCGAACATCTTCAGGTGCAGCCGGGCCTGCTCATCCGCGTCCAGGGACTCGAACCGCTCGAGGGTCGCCTGGTCGGCGCGCAGCGCGTCCGATGCCTGGGCCCGCGGGTCCTTGCCGTTCCAGCTGTCCCAGATCGGCATGAACTCCTCACGTCCCGGCGGTTCCTGCCCGGTCAGCCCGGCATCGAGGAACAAGCCGAAGATCTCGGCCTGCGACCCCAGGTGGGAGAGCACCTGGGCGATCGACCACTCGCTGTCGTATGAGCGCCGTTCCAGTTCGGCGAGGCCGAGGGGTTCGACGCTGGCTCGCAGGCGGTCGTGGGAGTGCCGCAGCGCGCTGATCCACGGGCCCGGGCTAGGTTCCATGTTCTCTCTCCGTTGCTCGCCGGCGTATCTCGAGGAAATCCACTGGGCAGCCTACCTGTGGCTTGGGTCATGTCCGGAGGGGACCAGCCGGGCAATCACCGGACACGCGGCCGATTTGACGCGAGCTCGCGTCTACTCGTAGCGTTTTGCTGCCTATACAAAGCAGCTCCAGCTCTGGTCATCGGGGGACCAGCTGACCCAGTACGCGAACGATGCAGGCCGCCCGGGAACCGGCGGCCGTACGAAGGACGGCCGGGCCACCAACGGCGGCGCGCTCTCGCTCGCGTCGGCCGGATCCGCGACGGGTCGCCACCTCGATCGTCCCTGGCTCGACCGGCGGCACCTCATGGCCGCCTACGCCGCGTTCGGAGCGTACGCGGTCGCCGCCGCCGTCTTCTCCGGCGGCCGGGATCAGGTCTGGGCCATCTGGGCCGCATGCGGCTACGCCGTCGCCCTGTTCATGCTGTGGCGCTGGAGCGGCCGGATCGCCGCCGCCGGAGTCTCGGTGGCGCTGGCCGTGCTCGCGCCGTTGCTCTGGCTGTCGGTCGCTTATCCGCTCGAAGCGGGGATGGCGGTCATCGACCGGTCCGCGACGCTGCTGCTGCACCACGGTTTGCCCTACCTGTCCGACGCGCAGGTCACCTCCTGGCTGTCCTACAACCCCTACCTGCCGGTCATGACGTTGTTCGGGCTGCCGAGCGCGGCCGGGCTTGGCGGTCTGGCGGGCAACTCCGGGGTGTGGATCGCCCTCGGCACGGTGATCCCGCTCGCGGCAGCGTTCTGGATCGCGATGCCGCATCGAGGTTGTGCCGCGTGCCGCCGCGACGCGCTGCTGGCCACGGCCGTTGCGGTGGCCTCGCCGGTGGTAGGGCTCAACCTGGCCGTGATCACCACCGACCCGCCGGTGCTCGCGCTCATCCTGCTGGCCCTGGCGCTGGCCGCGCGGCCCGACGCAGCCGCGCGGGCCGCGGGAACCTCGCGGGCTGTCTCGGCGGCGGTCGGGTCGGGCATCGCCCTGGGCGTCGCGTGTGACCTGAAGTCGACCGCCTGGCTCGCCGTCCCGGTCCTGGCCGCGATGTTCGCCGCCCGCGACGGCGCGCGGGCGGCGGGTCGCTTCGTCGCGGCGTCGGCCGTCACCGTCGTGGTCCTCATCGCCGTGCTGGCCCCGGCCGCGCTGACCTCGCTGCGGGGAGCCGACGCGCTGGTGCGGAACAGCGTGCTGTTCCCGCTCGGCCTCACCCGGTACAAGACCCCGGCCGAGAGCCTGCTGCCGGGTCACCTGCTCACCGCGATGGGCACGGCCGGGCACGTGGTCTCGGTTGGCCTGCTGCTCGCGGCCGGGCTGGGTATCGCGATCTCGCTGGTGATCCGGCCGCCGCGCGACGTCCCCGCGGCGGTCCGGCGGCTGGCCGTCGGGCTGGCGCTGATGTTCCTGCTCGGGCCCGACGTCCGGTTCGGATACTTTATCTACCCGCTCGGCCTGATCGGCTGGCTGGCCTTGTGAAAGGCTGATCCAGGGCAGCAGGCGGAAGGGAGAGTGGAAGCATGCGCATGGTGGTAGGCGAGCGTCTGGGCGGACCCGACGTGCTGAGGATCACCGAGCAGGAGGCGCCGCGACCGGGACCGGGGCAGGTGGTCGTGGACGTCGCCGCGGCCGGCGTTAATTACATGGACATCTACCAGCGAGAGGGCGTCGGCAACTACCGGACAGAACCGCCCTTCGTGCCCGGCGCGGAAGGCGCGGGCACGGTCGCCGCCGTCGGGCAGGACGCAACCGTCCCGGCCGTCGGTGACCGGGTGGCCTGGGCCGGGCAGGGCAGCAGCTACGCCGAGCAGGTCGTGCTGCCGGCGAACCGGGTCGTCCCGGTTCCCGACGAGGTGAGCCTGCAGGTCGCCGCCGCCGCCATCTTGCAGGGTATGACCGCCCACTACCTGGTCACCAGCACCTTCCCGGTGCGCGAAGGTGACGTCGCCGTGGTGCACGCGGCGGCCGGCGGGGTCGGGCTGCTGCTGACCCAGATGGTGAAGCGACGCGGCGGCATCGTCGTCGCCACCACGTCAGGCGGCGAGAAGGCCGAACTCGCGCTCGGCGCCGGCGCCGATCACGTCGTCGGCTACGACCGCTTCCGTGCCATCGTCGACGACGTAACCGAAGGCGCAGGCGCGCATGTCGTGTACGACGGCGTAGGCAAGGACACGTTCGACGACAGCCTGGCGGCCCTGCGCACGCGCGGCATGATGGTGCTCTACGGAGCCGCGAGCGGTCAGGTGCCACCCGTCGACCCGCAGCGGCTGAACAGCGGCGGGTCGCTGTTCCTCACCCGTCCCACCCTGGTGCACTACATCGCCGACGGCCAGGAACTGCGCTGGCGCGCGAGCGAGGTATTCGACTGGATCGCCAAGGGCGAACTCGAGGTGCGGATCGGCCGTACCTACCCGCTGGCCGATGCCGGCCGGGCGCAAGAGGACCTGGCTGGCCGGCGGACCACAGGAAAGCTGCTGCTCCTGCCCGGCCTGTAGCGGCGGCGATCACGCGTGTCCGGGGCACGCACCACGGTTCGTTCGGCCTGAAGAGAATTTTTCTTTTCATATAACTTTAGTTGCTGATGGCTAAATACCAGGCCGCCAACGGACGCCGGCCGTATGAGATCACGCTGCTCATCGTCGCGGTGGCGGCGGCCGGCTTCAACCTGCGCACCGCGATCACCAGCCTGCCGCCGATCTTCCCCGACCTGCAGACGCAGCTGCACCTGTCGTCGGCCACGCTGTCGCTGCTCGCGGCCACGCCGGTGATCTGCTTCGGCGTGGTCTCCGCCTTCGCCGCCTGGCTGAACCGGCGTTACGGCGAGGAAGCGAACCTGCTGGTCGCGCTGGTCCTGCTCACCGCGGGCCTGTTGCTGCGGGGCGCGGCGCCCGGGATCATGCTGTTCCCGGGTACGGCGCTGGCCGCGAGCGCGATCGCTGTCCTCAACGTGCTGCTCTCCAGCATGGTCAAGCGGCGCTGGCCCGAACGGGCCGGGCTGCTCGTCGGCATCTACCTGACCGCGCTGTCCGTGGGCGCGATCTTGTCCTCGCTGCTCAGCGTGCCGCTCTACCGCAGTTCGGGTGGTTCGGTGCGGCTGGCGCTTGGCGTGTGGGCGGTCCCCGCGGCGCTGGCCGCGGTGTTGTGGCTGCCCCAGCTCAGGTACCGGACGGCCGGTGTCCGGCTTCCGGCGTCTGCCTCCGCGGGCCCGCTCCCGGTGACCGCCGGCGTCAAGGTGTACCGGTACGCCCTCGCCTGGCAGGTCACCGCGTTCATGGGGCTGCAGAGCCTGCTGTACTACGCGGCGCTTTCCTGGCTGCCGACCATCTTCCAGGACCGCGGCGACTCCGCGGTCACGGCCGGCAACCTGCTCGCGCTGATGGGTGTCGGCAACCTCGCCACCTCGCTCATCGTGCCGGTGCTCGCCCACCGCAGCCCCGGCCAGCGCGCCCTGGTCGTGCCCAGCCTGATCGGGACCGCCGTCGGCCTGGCCGGATCGCTGTGGGGGCCGCTGGGGACGGCGCCGTTCTGGGTCCTGGTCCTCGGCGTCAGCCAGGGCTCCTGCCTCGGCCTGGCCATCTTTTTCATGATGGCGCGGGCTCCTGACGCGGGCGCCGCCGCCTCGTTGTCCGCGTTCGCGCAGTCGGTCGGCTACCTGGTCGCCAGCGTCGGCCCGCTGATGGTCGGGCTGCTGCACACGGCCACCGGCAGCTGGGATATCCCGGTCGCCTTGCTGCTCGTGCTGGCCGTCGTCGAGCTCGTAGTAGGCGTCCTGGCCGGGCGCCCGCTGGTGCTTGCCCGCGGCGACGCAGGCGCGGCGGGACCGGGCGGCCTGGCCGCCCCCAGGGGGGTACGGGGCGATGGAGTCCCCCCGTGAGCGGGGAGATCACCGGGGGGTCGCCCCCCGGGGGCTAGCAGTCCCCGACACGCGCGTCGGGGACCGGGCGGGCTCGACGAGCTATCTGACGCCCGACCTCGTAGACTCGGCTCGTTCAGCCTCTGCTCGACCAAAGTTCCCATCAGGCCCGCACAGCACATGAGGAGCACGCCGTGACCCTGCTGGAGTGCATCAACGGCCCCGAGGACCTGAAGGGACTCAGCCAGGATGAGCTCACGCGCCTGGCCGTGGAGATCCGCGATCTGCTGATCGAGACGACCACCCGGACCAGCGGCCACCTCGGCCCGAACCTCGGCGTGGTCGAGCTCACCATCGCGATCCACCGGGTCTTCGACTCGCCGATGGACCGCATCGTCTTCGATACCGGGCACCAGGCCTACGTGCACAAGCTGCTGACCGGACGGGTGGCGCAGTTCGGCACGCTGCGGCAGCGCGGCGGGCTGACCGGTTACCCGAGCCGGGCCGAGTCCGAGCACGACCTGGTCGAGAACTCGCACGCCTCTACCAGCCTGTCCTACGCCGACGGGCTGGCCAAGGCGTACAAGCTGCGTGGCGAGCCGGACCGGACCGTGGTGGCCGTCATCGGCGACGGGGCGCTCACCGGCGGGATGGCCTGGGAGGCGCTGAACAACATCGCCGCCGCCAAGGACTCGCGGCTGGTCATGATCGTCAACGACAACGGCTGGTCTTATCAGCAGACGATCGGCGGCCTGGCCGAGCACCTGGCCGCGATCCGGGTCAGCCAGCGGTACGAGAACGTGCTCGAGTACATCAAGACCACGCTGTCCCGGGCGCCGCTGGTCGGCGGGCCGCTGTACGGGACGCTGCACGGTATCAAGAAGGGGATCAAGGACGTCCTGCAGCCGCAGGTGATGTTCGAGGACCTGGGCCTAAAATACGTTGGGCCGATTGACGGTCATGATGAGCGTCTTGTGGAGCACGCGCTGCGGCGGGCCCGGGACTTCGGCGGGCCGGTGCTGCTGCACGTGATCACCAGGAAGGGGCTCGGCTACCCGGAGGCCGAACAGAACACGGTCGACTGCCTGCACCAGGTACCTGCGGCCGGCGCGCTGCCCGGGACGTGGAGCCGGGTGTTCGGCGACGAGATGGTGAGCATCGGCGCGCGGCGCCCCGATGTCGTCGCGATCACCGCGGCGATGCTGCACCCGACCGGCCTGGCGCAGTTCGCGCACGTCTACCCGGACCGGGTCTACGACGTGGGTATCGCCGAGCAGCACGCGATGACCAGTGCCGCGGGCCTGGCCATGGGCGGCCTGCACCCGGTGGTGGCCATCTACTCGACGTTCCTGAACCGGGCCTTCGACCAGACGCTGATGGACGTGGCGCTGCACAAGCTCCCTGTGACGATCGTGCTGGACCGGGCCGGGGTGACCGGGCCGGACGGTGCCAGCCATCACGGCATGTGGGACGGATCGCTCATGCAGCTCGTCCCGGGCATGAAGATCGCGGCGCCGCGGGACGCCAAGCGCGTGGCCGAACTGCTGAACGAGGCGGTCGGGGTGTCCGACGGCCCGACTGTGGTCCGGTTCCCCAAGGGCAAGGTGGGCGGCGAGGTCGAGGCCACCTCGAAGCTGGGCGGCATGGACGTGCTGCGGCCGCCTTCCGCTGGCCTGGCCGCCGACGTCCTGCTTGTCGGCGCGGGGCCGATGGCGCTGACCGGCCTGGAGGTCGCGGACCGGCTGGCCGGCCACGGGATCGGCGTCACCGTGGTGGACCCGCGGTGGACCAAGCCGGTGGACGAGGCGCTGGTGGGCGCCGCACGGCAGCACCGGATGGTGGCCGTGGTCGAGGACAACGGGCGGGTCGGCGGGTTCGGCGACGCGGTGGCCAGGCTGCTGCGTGATCACGACGTGGACGTGCCGGTCAAGACGTTCGGGCTGCCGCAGGAGTTCCTCTCCCACGGCACCCGCGACGAGGTGCTCGACGAGGCGGGCCTGACGCCTCAGCACCTGGCCAGGCAGATCACCGAAGCGGTCGCGCGCCGGTCATCTGGTGACGTACGCGACACCGAGCAGGCCGCGCCGGAACGGCGGCCGGTCGAGTAGCGTAAGCATTCATGCTGAACGTTGCCGTGGTCGGCTCCGGTCCTGCCGGGCTTTACGCCGCTGAGGCGCTGATCAAGCAGGCGGCGGCGCTGCCGGTGCCCGTCCCGCTCCGGGTGGACGTAATCGACCGCCTGCCCACGCCGTACGGCCTGGTCAGATACGGCGTCGCGCCCGACCACAAGTCCATCAAGTCGATCGCGCAGTACCTGCGCAAGGTGCTGGAAAGCCCCGACGTCCGGTTCGTCGGCGGGGTTCACCTCGGCGAGGACGTCACCCGCGACGACCTGCTGTCGGCGTACGACGCGGTGATCTACGCGACCGGCGCGATGCGGGACCGGCGGCTGGGCATCCCGGGCGAGGACCTGCCGGGAAGCTACGCCGCCACCGACTTCGTGAATTGGTACTGTGGCCATCCGGACACGGATTCCAGCGCGTTCACCCTGGACGCCGAGTCGGTCGCGGTGATCGGGGTGGGTAACGTCGCGGTCGACGTCGCCAGGATCCTGGCCAGGGACCCTGCCGAACTGCACGCCACCGATGTCCCGCAGCCCGTCCTCGAGGCCCTGCTCGCGAGCAAGGTTCGCGAGGTCCACGTGATCGGCCGGCGCGGTCCCGCGCACGCCAAGTTCACCACCAAGGAGCTTCGTGAGCTGGGTGAACTGCCTGGCGTAGAGGTCGTAGTGCACGCCCACGAAGCTGACTTGAACGCGTTCGACCTGGCCGGCAAGGGCGCCGGGCTCGTCGAATCCGACCGGCGGGTGCGCGGCAACCTGGTGGCGATCTCGAAGTGGGCGCAGGGTGGGACCGCCGAGCCCGCCGCTTCCGGGCACGCGCGACGGCTGATCGTCAGGTTCTGGCTGAGGCCGGTAGAAATCCTTGGCACCGAACGGGTCAGCGGTATCACGCTCGAGCGAACCGCGATTGCCGCTGACGGGGCCTTCGGCGGCACCGGCGAGTTCGAGACGCTCAGCGCGCAGATGGTGCTGCGTTCGGTGGGGTACCAGAGCGTGCCGCTCCCGGGCGTGCCGTTCGACCCGCGTGCTTCGGTGGTCCCGAACGCCCTCGGCCGTGTCCTCGACGAGGACGGCTCGCCGTTGCCGGGCGAGTACGTGGCCGGCTGGCTCAAGCGCGGCCCGACCGGCGTGATCGGCACCAACAAGTCCGACGCTGCCGAGACCGTCCGCTGCCTGCTCGAGGACCTGGCCGGCGGCCCCGGCCAAGGCGACGTCCCGCTGCCGCGGGCCGGCCTGCTCCGCTATCCCGACCGCCCCGCCCCGGCCGCGGAGGAGTGGCCGCTGGCCGGTGTGCTCGCCGGGCGCGGGATCATGCCGGTCTCCTATGCCGAATGGCTGCGCATCGAGACCGCGGAAGCCGACCTGGCCAAGGCACTTGGCCGGGGCGAGCGCGTCAAGCTGCACAACGCCGAGGCGATCTGGTCCGCGTGCCGCCCCTCGGGCGACTAGCTGTTCCTCATTCCAGGTTCATCGCGGTCCCGGCCAAGCCCGGCGTGCCGCTGAACTCGCAATCCCGGCAATTCGGGCAGCAAAAGCAGGCCGGCCAATTATCGTGTGTATTTACCCCCGCAAAATGGGGGGTAAATACACACGATAATGAATGCGCGATTTGAGCGCCGTACGTCGGCGGTATGTCTGATGTCCTTGGTGCGGAAGTCACCTCCGCGGCTGCGCTTAGCATGGCCGGGGCCGCGTCGCCGGCCAGAATGTCACTGCCTGTCTGCATCATGGATCCGAAGGCGGGACAGCCACAGTGGATGATGATGATGGAGGCAACCGGAATGCAAGACCACAACGGCGTCCTGATGATGCAGAGGGTGCTGCTCGCGGGGACACTCGGACTGGCCATGGCGCGGAAGGCGGCGGCGATCCTGGAGGGTGAGCCCAGTCACGCGGCCCCGCCGGTGCCGGACGGCGCCGGGTTCCCGTGCCCGCCGGGTGGCCAGGACCCGCAGGGCCAGGACCGGCAGGGCGCCATGAGCTTCCGGGAGCCCCAGGGGAGCGAGGGCGCGGTGCTGCGGGCGATCCTGGACGCGGCGAACGAATGCCTCGGGCATTTCGACGACCGGCCGGCCGGGGAGCGGTGGTGCGACACCCTGTTTCACCTGCTCGACCTAGCGGCCTTCGCCGCTGAGCTCGGCTGAGCTTACGTGCCGCCGGGGGCGGCCGGGGCCGGAGCCCGGGACGGCCGGGGCTGGTCGCGGCGGCCCGCCTGACGGATCGGCGCCAGGGCGGTGGCGGTCGCCGCGGTGACCGCCATCCCCGCGACGACCACGGTCATGGCGGCGGACGGCGACAGTGCCTGCAGCAGGAAACCGGCCAGCAGCGAGCCCAGCGGGATCACTCCCCAGCCGATTTGCAGGGCTACGCTGCTGGTCCGGCCGAGGAGATGGTTGGGCGTTATCCGCATCCGGTACGTCTGGACCGATACGTTCCACGACGGCCCGACGAAGCCGAACATGGTCACCACCGGGCACAGCCACAGCGGCACCCGGATCACCACGATCAGTGCGAGCAGCACCGTCCAGATCCACATGCAGCCGGTGATGGCAATGCCCACCGGGACCCTCTGCTGGAACCAGGGGGCGGCGAAAGCTCCGGCCAGGCCGCCGGCGCCCACGCACGCGACGATGACGCCGACCTCGGCGGGCGCGGCGCCGTCGTGCCTGGCCAGCGCGATGAGGCCGAGAGTCAGGACCTGCAATAGCACGTTCACCGAAGCGGCGAAGAAGGCGCTGTACCTGAGGAACGGCTGCCGCCAGGTCCAGGCGAGCCCCTCGCCGAGCCCCTCGCCGAGCTCGGCCCGCAGTCTGCCCACGCTAGCCCGGAACCGGCGCGAGCCAGCCCGGAACCCGCCCGAGCCGGCGTGCGAAACCAGGGGACCCGCTTGCATCGGGGCCTTGATGAAGGGGAGCGTCACCAGGGAGGCGAGGTAAGATACCGCGTCTGCGGCGAACGGTGCGGCCCTGGACAGCCCGAACAGCGCGCCGCCGAGCGCCGGCCCCGCCAGCTGCGCCGCGTTCTGCCTGGCCTCGTTCTGGCCGACGGCCACCGAGCGCTGGGACGGGTGCACGAGCATCGGCAGCGCGGCACGCTGCGCCGCGAATCCGGCGATACCCGCCTTGGCCGGCGAGCCGGTCATCGCGAGGACGAGCAGCGGGTAGGCGATCTTCGAGGTCTGGGATCCGAGCAAGGAGACCGCCTGGCCGCCCCAGAGCAGCTGGAAGTCCCGGTTGCGCCGCAGTGGGCCGACCCCTTGGACCCCTTGTTTCCCGTGGATCCCTTCCACCCCGTCGGAATCGCACGCTGACGCGCTCATGGCCCCACAATACGTGCGCAATAAGTGCGATCGCCGAAGCACTAAGGAAGCAGCGTGTTTCGTATTAAATGCGCTCTTACATGATTAGCGCGGTCCCATGCGGGGGAAATTAAAGTGTCGCCAGATGGGGACCGCGATGACCAGGTACGGCCAAATCGGATGGCGTATGGCTGCGATGGCGGCCTTTGCGGGCACGGCCGCGCTCGCCGTCGTATTGACGCGTGCCCCGGTGGGCCCGGACGCCGCCCTGTCCTCCAGCGTCACCGGCCGCGCATGCCCCAGGTCCGGGCTTGAGGCGTGGCTGGGGCCCGGCGCTGCGGGACCCGCCAGGCCCGCGGGCCCGGCCGGCGCCGGGGAAGGCCGCGCCTCGCTGAGCATGCAGGCCATCCCGGCCCGGTCGAGCGTCCCCGGCTACGCGATGTTGCCCTGACCGCGGACTGTTACCCGCGCCGTTCGGTAAAAGGCTTAATGGTCCTCACGTTTCCCGTTGAGCGCCGGGCGGGGACAATGGGATCCATGAGTGTCAGCCAGATGAGCCTCCCCGCCGCCGAGGGCCACGAGAACCACGAAGACCACGAGAACCACGAAGACCACGAGGGCCACAGGGCGCAGCCGGACGACGATACCGCGCTGCCTGATGAGCGTTACCTGGACCGCGAGGAGAGCTGGCTCAGGTTCAACGAGCGCGTGCTCGAACTCGCCGAAGACGAGTCGGTCCCGCTGCTGGAACGCGTGCGCTTCCTGGCCATCTTCGCCACCAACCTAGACGAGTTCTTCATGGTCCGGGTGGCAGGGCTGGTTCGCCGGATGGTGGCGGGCTTCCCGGTCGAGGGCAACGGGGTGCAGTTGCCCAGGCAGGTGCTCGAGAACACGCTGGAACTGGCGGGCAAGCTGACTGTCCGGCACGCCCGCGCGTTCAGCGAGCGCATAACCTCGGAACTGGCCGAGCACGGGATCGAGATCCTGCGTTGGAAGGAACTGTCCGCGGACGAGCGCGAAGGCCTCGGCGACCTGTTCGCCAAGCGCATCTACCCGGTGCTCACCCCGCTGGTGGTGGACCCGGCCCACCCGTTCCCGTTCATCTCCGGCCTGTCACTCAACCTGGCCGTCATGATCGCGGACGACAGGACCGGCGGCACCATCTTCGCCAGGGTCAAGGTCCCGCCGCTGCTGCCGAGGTTCCTCGCCCTGTCGCAGAACCGGTACGTGCCGATCGAGGACGTCATCGCCGCGCACCTGACCGACCTGTTCGGTGACGTGGAGATCATGGAGCATCACGCGTTCCGCGTTACCCGCATCAGGGACCTCGAGATAGACGAGGACCTTACCGAGAACCTGCTGCAGGCCATGGAGCGGGAGCTGATGCGGCGCAGGTTCGAGCCCGCGGTCCGGCTCGAGGTCGAGGACACCATGTCGGCCGACGTGCTCGAGAAGCTGGTCACCGAGCTCGATATCGACAAACGGGCCGTATACCGGGTACCCGGGCCGCTCGACCTGAGCGGGCTGTTCGCCATCGCCGACCTGAACATCGGCGAGCTGAAGTACCCGGCGTTCGTCCCGTCCACCCGGGCGGTCTCGAAGGACAACAGCATCTTTTCCGGCATCGCCGAACGCGACATCCTCGTCCATCACCCCTACGACTCGTTCGCCGCGTCGGTGGAGAGGCTGATCGACGAGGCCGCCGAGGACCCGCGGGTGCTCGCGATCAAGCAGACGCTGTACCGGACCAGCGGCCAGTCGCCGATCGTGGACGCGCTGATCGACGCCGCCGAAGCGGGCAAGCAGGTCGTCGTGGTGGTGGAGATCAAGGCCAGGTTCGACGAGCGCGCCAACATTACCTGGGCGCGCAAGCTCGAGGAAGCGGGCTGCCATGTCGTCTACGGCTACGTCGGCCTAAAGACGCACTGCAAGATGGCGCTCATCGTGCGTGAGGAACCCGATGGGACGCTGCGCCGGTACTGCCACCTCGGCACCGGCAACTACCACCCGACCACGGCCCGAATCTATGAGGACTTCGGGCTGCTCACCGCCGATCCCGCAGTCGGCGAGGACGTCACCGCCCTGTTCAACCACCTGACCGGGTACAGCCGCACCGGGGCATACCAGCGGCTGCTCGTCGCGCCGGAATCGCTGCGCACCGGCATCGTCAGCCGGATCGACCGGCAGGCGGAGCGGAGCCAGGCCGGCCTGCCCACCCGGATCGTGTTCAAGACCAACGCGCTGGTCGACGAGGTAGTGGTCGACGCGCTCTACCGGGCGTCCCGGGCGGGCGTCCCGGTCGACCTGTGGGTGCGCGGCATTTGCGCGCTGCGGCCGGGTATCCCGGGGCTCTCCGACACCGTCCGGGTCCGCAGCGTGCTCGGCCGGTTCCTCGAACATTCCCGGATCTACGCGTTCGGCAACGGCGAAGATCAAGACAGCGAGGTCTGGATCGGCAGTGCCGATATGATGCACAGGAACCTGGACCGCCGGGTGGAACTGCTGGTCCGGGTCGATGACCGCGGCCACCAGCGGCGGCTGCGCCGGTTTCTCGACATGGGCATGGACGACGGGACTTCCTCCTGGTGGCTGAACGCGGACGGGTACTGGGTGCGGCACAGCCGGGACGAGAACGGGAATCCGCTGCGCGACGTGCAGGAGACGCTGGTCAGGGAACGGCGGGTCCGTTCGGCCGATGACTGACGCCATCCTCGCGGCGGGCGCGGCGATCTGGCGGTCTACGGCGGACGCGTCCCAAGAACCCCGGGAATCCCGAGAACCCCAAGATTCCCAAGGAGCCGGAGGTGCCGAGGTCCTACTCGTGCACCGGCCCAAGTATGACGACTGGTCGATGCCCAAGGGCAAGAGCGAGCCGGGTGAGCACATCCTGCTCACCGCGGTCCGTGAGGTCTGGGAGGAGACCTGCGTACGGCCGGTGCTCGGCCCCCGCCTGCCGTCCGTGGAGTACATCAGCTGGGGCTATCCCAAGCGGGTCAGCTACTGGTCGGCGTTCAGCTCCGGTCACGAGGCCGCGCCCGGCAACGAGATCGACGCGGTGGCCTGGGTGCCGCTGGCTCAGGCTCGCGAGCAACTGGCCGATACCCATGACGATCCGGTGATCGCAGCCTTGCGGCCGCGCCAGACGGTGCCGTTGATGCTGGTCAGGCACGCCTCGGCGGGGCGCAAGGCGGACTGGCCCGGCGACGACGAGTCGCGGCCGCTCGATGCCCAGGGCGCGGCCGACGCGCATGCGCTGGCCCGCCTGCTGGCCTGCTTCGCGCCCACCGCCCAGGTGATCAGCTCGCCCGCGCTGCGCTGCACCGAGACCATCCGCCCGTTCGCGGCGGGCTTCGGGGGGACCGTCGAGGCTGAGGCCCGTCTGGCCCCGTACGGCCGCTCCGCTGGTATTTCCTCCCGAACGGACCTGGCTGACTCGCTCCGGCGCCTGCTTTCCGATCTGGTGGCGGAACGCCGTCCGGCCGTCCTGTGCCTGCATCGGGAGAACCTTCCCGATGTGCTCGCCGCGGTGTGCTCGGCACTCGGCGCGGCGGCCGCGATACCCGCGGATCCGTCGCTGCCGAAGGGGGGTTTCTGGGTCGTGCACGCGGCTGCTGGGGAACTGGCCGGGCTGGAGCGCTACGACGTATCCGGCGCCTGACGATCCCGGGCGTGCTGGCCGACGGCGTGCTCATCCGGCGCGATCTCGGCGGCTCCGAGCTCGTCGGGCGGGATCTCGGCGGTTCCGAGCTCGTCAGGCGGGATCTCGGCGGCTTCGTCCCCAACTGTTGCGGTCTCCGCGGTTTCGTGCTCGCCCGGGGCGGTCTTCACGGCCTGGTCCTCGCCCGTCGTGATCTCCGCGATCTCACCGGTACTTCTGGTCTCATCCGTTTCGCCGGCCCGGGTGGCCGCGGCAGACGCTCTCCGGTGCCGGCGCCGACGGAGCCGCAAGGCGATATAGCCGACGACCAGCACCGCCAGCGCGATAAGCACGTAGTAGGAGTAGACAGTTATGTAGTGATAGATCGTGGTGATGTGGTCTCCGGCGAGGTAGCCGAGGCTGACCCAGGTCCCCACCCACAGTGCGGCGCCGATGGCGTTGAAGATGAGGAAACGCAGCCAGTGCATGCCGGTGATGCCGGCGATTATCCCGTTCGCCTGACGTAGGCCCTCGACGAAGCGCGCGAACGTGATGACTATGGCGCCGCGCCGGTCGAAGAAGGCCTCGGCCTTGTTTAGTCGCTCTTCGGTCAAGAACACGTACTTGCCCCACCGCAGGGCCAGGGCGCGGCCACCGAAGTGCCCGATGGCAAAGCCGATGTTGTCGCCGATAATGGCCGCGATGAAGGCCGCGACTCCGACGGCCACGACGTTGAGCCTGCCCGCGCCCGCGTAGATGGCACCGGCGATCAGTATCGTCTCGCCCGGCACCGGAATGCCGAAATCCTCCACCATGATCAGCAGGGCGATGGCCCAGACGCCGAAGTGCTGCAGGGGTGACGAGAGCGCCTCGAGGAAGCCGGGCAGCGGCGGCGGGTTGCTCGCCAGCGCCGCGGCGGTCATCAGCACCGGTACGGTCACCCCTCGGATTCGGCGGAACCATCCAGCATAACCGCCTCCTTCGCGGGGGCTTGGGCATCCCGCAGCGCGCGAGTGACCGGTTCGGCGGTGAGCTCGATCTGCCAGGGTCTCGCCCCGTACCCGGCGAGCGCCTCGGCCACGGCCTGCTCGTCGGATGGCCGCGGGGGATCCCAGCTGAGCCTGCGCAACGCGTCGGGGGACAGCAGGTTCTCCACCGGCAGCCTGTTTTCCTCGGCCAGGGCCGCCACGACCGCGCGCGCCGCCGCCAGGCGGGCGGCGGCAGCGGGATCGCGCTCGGCCCAGCGGTGCACCGGCGGCGGCCCGTTGGGTACCGCTCCGCCGGTGGTCTCGGGCAGCTCGTGGTCGGCGCTGGTCCGGGCGCGCGCCACTGCGGCCAGCCATTCCTTCTCGTGTCGTCGGGCCTGACGGCCGGCGAACCCGCTGATCCTGGTCAGCTGAGCATGGTTAGCCGGGAGGTACCTGGCCGCCTCGACGATCGCCGTGTCGGGCAGGACACGGCGCGGGGACAGGTCGGCGATCTGGGCGATCTTATCCCTGGCCAACCAGAGCTCGCGGACCACAGCGAGCCCGCGGCGGGACTGCACCCGGTGGATGCCCGACGTGCGCCGCCACGGGTCCGCCCGCACCGGGGCGGGGCGGGTGGCGAGCACGGCCTCGAACTCCTGGCGGGCCCACTCCGTCTTGCCCTGGTCGGCTAGTTCGGCCGCGAGGGCGTCGCGCAACTCGACCAGCACCTCAACGTCGAGCGCCGCGTAGCGCAACAGTTCCTCGCGCAGCGGGCGGGCCGACCAGTCGGCCGCCGAATGGCCCTTTTCCAGGTGGAAGCCGAGCACCTCTTCGACCAGCGTGCCGAGGGCCACCCGCGGGTAACCGAGCAGCCTCCCGGCGAGTTCGGTGTCGAAGAGCCGCTGCGGCCGGAAGCCGATTTCGGCCAGGCACGGCAGGTCCTGCGACGCCGCGTGGAGCACCGCCTCGGCGTTACCCACGGCGGCGTCGACGCCGGACAGGTCGGGGCAGGCGATCGGGTCGATGAGAACCGTGCCTGCTCCGGCCCGGCGGAGCTGGACCAGGTAGGCACGCTGGCCGTAGCGATAACCGGAGGCGCGTTCGGCATCGACCGCGACGGGTCCCTCGCCGTCGGCTAGCCTGGCGGTCACCTCGGCCAGCGCCGCGTCCGTCTCGACGACCGGCGGTAGACCGCCGCGGGGCTCGAGCAGTGGGACGATCCCGCCAGCCTCACTGCCTGCCGGAGCGCGCGCGTCGGCCAAGCCGCCGCGCGGCCGCTCACTGCCTGCGCTCACCCGTGCCCCGGTTGCC
>Ga0209656_10001431_pt1 | contig 15615 bp, 16 predicted proteins | sample BogFormECP12_OM2_FD_188239 | JGI IMG/M metagenome (GOLD analysis project Ga0209656, IMG submission 188239) | Bog forest soil microbial communities from Calvert Island, British Columbia, Canada - ECP12_OM2 (SPAdes) (version 2) | ecosystem: Environmental > Aquatic > Freshwater > Wetlands > Bog ... | reverse complement strand
CAGCGGTCCGTGCTCGCGCACCGCCTCGGTCAGCGAAGGCCCGGCGACATACGCCGTGGCCAGCCACGGGGTCGGGCTGTCCAGGTCCGCGTCGACCACGAGCGCGGTGAACAAGCCGCTTACCTTCTGGGCCGCCGCGACCTCTCGCCGGAACCGGGCCCGGAACTCGGGATCGGTGGCCAGCTCGGTCCGGATGACCTTGACGGCGATAGGCCGGCCGCCCGCGGACATGCCGAGGAACACTTGTCCCATGCCGCCGCTGCCCAGCTGACCAAGCAGCTGGTAAGGCCCGATCTCGCGCGGGTCCTCGGGCTGCAGTCCCGCATAGCCCAATTTCCACCCCGAATGTCGGCAATGACTGGCTTTCATGGTATATCGCGCCATGCGATTCCAGGGACCCCGGTGTTCGCGCGTGTACGTACCGTAACGCTTATTTAATAACAATCACTTCGTGATAATGGCGGCCGCCCGGGTGGTCAGTCCCTGGCCGGATGATTTACGCCGCCAGCTGCGTTCCGCCCTTCCCCCGGCGTCCGCGGAGCAGGCCGGTGCAGCCCGCGGAGGTCAGCAGCGCCCCGGCGGCAATCGTCAGGAGCCACGGCGCGGGATCGGCGGGCAGGCGCGGCGCGGTGCCGCCAAAGCCCGCAGCGGCTCCGCCCTTCGGCATGATCTGGCTTCCCGCCGCGTCCACCAGGGCATCGACCTTCAGCCCGGAGGAGTCGTCAAGCACCACGATGGTGTGCACCGTGTCGGCCACTATCCTGACCGAGGTCGCGGCGTGCTCGCCCGACGCCGTGAACTGCACTGTCTGCGCGCCCGGCGCGACCGCCACGTACGACGTGGCCACGCCGAAGGCCAGGTGCCGCGCGAGAACGTCGGGTCCGTAACTGACGGTCACCAGGTGTTCCTTGAGCGACGCCTGGACGACCCGGACCAGAGCCTTTCCGTTGGGAGTGGCCATCTGGTCCTTCAGCACCTCCACCCGCAGGCCGGGGTCGGGGCCGAGGGCAGCCACGGTGTAGGGGGTGCCCACGGTCACCATGAAGCTCGTGATCAGGGCCGGAGGGCTTGATGCCGACGCGCCGAAGCCCCGCATGGCCACCGAGTACTGGCCCGGGCTGACGGCCAGGTAGGCGGACACGTCGCCGTAGCTGACGTCCCTCAGGACGATCGGATGCCCGGGCTCGCCGAACGGGTACAGGTACATGTCCATGGCGGGTGCCTTGGGGGACAGATGGGCGATGCGGACCCACGCCTCTTGCGAGGCCGCAGGGGCCGCAGATCCTGTGGGGGCGGCCGACGCCGCGGGTGCTGTGGCTGCGACGAAGGCGGCCGTGCCCCCGAGCACCATGGTGATCGCGGCTAGCCGGGCAAACTTCTTAACTAGTCTCATTAGCTAACTCACCTCTCATTTACTTAAAGACAGCGCCGTCAGCAGCCCCAGCGGGCTGGGCGCGGCGAATTCGATGCTCAGCACGGGCTGGCCGCCAGCCGACTGGACCGTGGCGTAAGCAGGCAGGTACGGAGGAGCCTGGGCGCGCGCAATGGCCTGAGCCGCGGCCAGGTCGGCCGCTGCGTTCCTGCCGGTACTGGTGATAGTGACCTCCCGGAAGGGCACCTGGGCCCCGGGCGAGGCGTCACCGAACGCGGTCACGCGGAAGGTGTACTGCGACGCCAGCGCCGCGAGCGTCGCCAGCAGACGGGAATCCACCTCGCCCGCCCGCAACCGGGCGGCATCGCCCGCGGAGAACTGGATACGCCCGTTCCTGAGCAGCTGAGATCCGGCCGACCTCCGGGCGGCGAGATCCGCCCGCAGGGCGGCCTGGTACGCGGCGGCTCCGCCGGCCTCGGCGGCCCGGACCTCGATCCTGGCGTCGCCCGAACCGAAACTCGCGATCAGCGCAGGCGCGTATTGGTCAACCAGCTGGCTGCGAACCGACGGGGAGGTCACCATCACGCTGGCCCCGAGCGGGCTGGCCGCGCTGTCCTGCAGCGGCATCAGCCGGCCCGCCGCGACGCCCCGCGCCTGCAGTGCGGCGCACATGTCGGGATAACACGCGATGATCGCGTTGCCGCTCACCTGGGCGGCGATCCAGGCCGCGGCCTGGGAGCGGGCCTGCGTCACGGCAGCAGGGGAGGACGTTCCCGCGCCTGCCGGAGAACTGCCCGGGGAAGCCGCCCGGGTGACCGCGGAGGGGGTGCCGGCGAAAGCACCGGTGACCCGGAGCAGGATCATGGCGACGAGCGCCAGGGCCAGCAGGAGGGCAGGCAGGCGCCAGCGCCAGGCGGCTAGCCGCCGCTGATGCCCGGCGCGCAGCCGCCGCAGCACCGACAGCTTGACGGTAGTGGCCAGGATCTGGGCCCATGAAGGCTCCGCCGCGCGGCGCGGGGCCGCTTTCTTCAGGACAACGCTCCCAGCTGGTGCTGGATCGCTGTTGCCCTTACTCACACCCCACCACCCCCCCGGCGCCGCAGAGCGCTCGGTCCTCGGAGACAGCAGAGCACACGATCTGGCTGGCCTCAACCGATATGACCATTTGGTAATTATTTGGTCCATATCGTCCCGAGCGCGGGAACGTCGGCTCAGCGGCCCATGGGTCACCGCGACCGCGCGCCGCCGCTGTCGTTCCGCACCGCGTTCGCGGAACCCGCACCCGTTCGGCCATTGAAGATTATTTAATTCCCGAACGGGCAGGATGTTACGTCACCGGTTCCGCTGCGAGCGTCCGTGATCCCTGCGGGCGCCCGAACGGTTGCGGCCGGACCTGCGATTTCGTGGCGCATGTCATAGTTGATGGTGACGGCTGCCCCGGGTCCCGTTCGAGCCGACCGCAGCAGACCGGCACCGCAGCGACAGTTATGGATGTACCGGAGACCCAGATGAGCTTGCCCGGCCGCCAGCAATTGGTTCTTGATCAGATCGAGCGGATTCTGGCGGCGGCTGATCCCCAGCTCAAATCGATGTTCGCCGCCTTCACCCGGCTGGCGTCGCACGAGGACTTGCCGGAAACCGAGGTCATCACCAGCAGGCCGAAGCGGCGGTGGGCGGTGCTGATCTCCGTCATGGTGATCGGCCTGCTGAGCCTGGCCGTGCTCTACGTCGGTGCCACCAGCCGGGCCTGCCCGGGCCTTTCGTCGGATCAGCTCGTCGCCAGCGCCGCGGTGCGGTACGCCGGCTGCAGCCAGGCCACGGACGCCTGGAGCAAGGGGGGCCGCTGAGCGAGCCGCCGCCGTTACCCGGAATGGCCGCGGCGAGCGGCTTTCTTCAGTTCTGAAACACCGTCTTCGATGCCGTGGGCCAGCACGGACAGGTCCGGGTTGGCGGCGAAGTCACCGGTGATCCCGAAAGTGACGTTATCGCAGTAGGTGAAGATCGAGATCCCGGTGCGGAGCGTCGTGGCGATCGGGACGTAGGGAATGATCTCCAACAGCCGGCGGCCCATCCCGTAGAGCGGCTGCCGTGGACCCGGCACATTCGTGGTGACCGTGACGATCTCCCGCTGGGGCAGCCCGAAGGCGAGCCTGACCCACCACGACGCGAGCGGGAACGGGGTGAAGCGGCCGACGGAAGTAAGGGCCTCACCCGCCATCGCTTCCTTGCTCGCCTTGGTGGCCAGCAGTTCGGCCCGGACGGCCGCGAGCCGTTCGACCGGATCGGCCAGGTGGACGGGGAGATCAGCCAGTACCGCCGAGACCTGGTTCTCGTACACGCTCTCTCCGCCGGGGGCGCGGAGAGATACCGGGACCAGCGAGCGGACCATGTGCGGCCCGGGCTCCTCGCCGCGGGCGATCAGGAGCGTCCGGAAGCCGCCGCTGATCGCGGCCAGGACGACGTCGTTCACGGTGCCGCCAAGCTCCTGCTTGATCGCCTTGACGTCATCAAGCGACACCCGGGCCCAGGTGTAGCGGCGTTGCCGACCGATGGGCCCGCTCAGCGAAGACCCCGCAGCCGGCCGAATGGCCGGGGCCAGCTTCGCCAGGGCGCGCGCCGTGCCGGCGGCCTGACGGACAGCAGCTGCCGGGTTCGCCACGGCGCCGCTCAGCGCGAGAGCTTCCCGGACCGGAAGCACGACCGCGTCCAGTGCGGCCCGGACCGCCAGCTCGGCGGCGGAGGGCTCGGCGCTCACCGCCCGGTCGTCGGTGGCGGGCGGTGCAGGTTCGGGCGAGAAGTCGAAGATCACGCGGTACAGGTCGGTGCCCGAGACCCCGTCGACCATGCAGTGATGCACCTTCGAGATCAGGGCCCAGCGGCCCTCGGCGAGCCCTTCGGCCACCCAGTACTCCCACAGCGGGTGATCGCGGTCGAGCCGCTGCGACATCACCCGGGCCATCAGCTCGGCGAGTTGCTGGTCTCCGCCGGGCGCCGGCAGAGCGGTGCGCCGGACGTGGTAGCGAAGGTCGAAGTCCGGGTCCTCCACCCAGACCGGCCGTCCCAGGCGGTACGGCACCGTGCGGAGCTTGTGGCGGTAGCGGGGCACGAGCGGCAACCGCCCGGCCAGGTGAGCCAGAAACTCCTCATGGGAGGGTGCCGGTCCCTCGAACACCGCAATCGAGGCGATCGCCATCGACACGTGCGGATCCCCGTCCTCGGCATCGACGAACATAGCGTCCAGCGGGTTCAACCTGTCCATGACCAGCATCGTAGGCCGCGCCGGGCCGGCTGGCCCGGGTCTGTCGTCGATATTGACTAGGACCTTCGGCTCTCCTCGAGCGCCATCCGCTGCCTTTCCCTCCTGTTCCTCTGGCAGGGTAAGTCCATGACCGCAGGTGCACGGGTGTCCAGGCTCGGGTAGCCGGATTTGGCGTCCGAGGGCGAGACAGACCTGACGGTCGCGGTGACCGGCCCGACCGGAACTTTCGGATTCGGCCTGATCCCCCTGCTCCAGGCCGACGACCGGGTGGCGCGGATCGTGGGCATCGCCCGGCGCCCGTTCGACCCGGCCGCCTTCGGCTGGACGAAGATGGAGTACCGCCGCGGGGATGTCCGCGACCCTGAGGCGCTGCGGGACGCGTTCGACGGCGCCGACGTGGTGGTGCACCTGGCCTTCCTGGTTACCGGGGCCGCGTCGGGTGAGGTGATCCGGTCGATCAACGTCGGAGGCACGCTGAACGCCTTCCGCGCCGCGGCCATGGTCGGCGCACGCCGTTTTGTCTATGCCTCGTCGGTGGCGGCTTACGGCTTCCACCCCGATAACCCGATCGGGATGACCGAGGAGTGGCCCGTGCGGCCCGCGGCCCGGCTGTTTTACGCGCAGGAGAAGGCCGAGCTCGAACTGCTGCTGCAGGCCGAGGCGGACCTGTCCGCCGGGCCCGCCCTGTACTTGCTGCGTCCACCCATCGTCCTGGGTCCGCACGCGGTGGGCGCGAAGAGCCTTCTGCCCGGCCCGCTCGCTCCGCTCGGCCGCAGCCTGGCCGGCCGAGTCGGCCGTCTCCCGCTGCCGGTGCCCGTGCTGGTGCCGCTGCTGCCCCTGCAGGTCGTGCACGAGGAAGATCTGGGAAATGCGTTCAGACAGTGCATTGTGGCTGCTGGACCGCCCGGCGCCTACAACCTCGCCGCCGAGGGGATACTCACCGCCGCCGATGTTGCCCGCGAGTTCGGCCTGCTCCCGCTGCCCCTTCCCGCGGGTCCGGCGCAGTTGGCCGCCCGGGCCATGGCGGCGTTGCCCTTCCTGCCGCCCGCCGCGAAGTGGGTGGAGGCGGCCAGCCATCCGGCGATCATGGACACGAGCCGGGCGAAAAGGGAACTGGGCTGGGCGCCGCGCTTCACGGCACTCGAAGCATTGCGGGACACCGTACGGCGGGGGCTTCAACCGGATACCGCTGGCTCGTGACCCGCACGGTCCACGCGCATGGGCTGGCCATCACATCCACCTGCAGGACCCGGCCAGGCTGGTCAGGAAGCACCGGCCTGATATGACCACAATAGCTTACTTTATTTTCCGGAAAAGAATTGCTCGTTATTAGTTTCAGGCGTAGCGTGAAAGCAGGCATCGAGGCTGATTTCCCGGTGTCCGTGGCGCCGGTCCACGGCCAGGCGGGTGCACCCGCGACCGCAGCACGGCCGACCGCCACCGATCCTGCTGCCTGCGCATCCGGCCCAGCAGGTGACTCACTAGAAAGGTGAGCCGCCCATGAGTACCGCCAAGAAGCTCGCGCCCGAGTCCGTGCCAGTAATTCGCAGCTGGAAGGATCGCGTGGCCGAGCACGATCTGCGTCAGCGCGTCGAGGTCAGCGATGATGACCGCACGGTCGCCACGGCCGAGGTAATCACCTCGGCAGGGTCTGGAGGCACCGCCCGGGTGTCTTTGCACGCCGAGTCAGGTCAAATCGCTCCAGGGCGCCGCGCGACCCTGGTCGATGCCGTGCTGGATCTTCCCGAGGTGCAGGAAAGCGCACGCTTGGAGGCGACATTCCGGCTTGGCGATAGCGAGTCACTGCACCGGCTCCAGGACCGCTGCCACGATGTCAGTACCCGCTCAGCTGGGTGGAGCGCGCTCTTCGATGCCAACCTGCCGTCAAGCGGCACTTGACAGCTACGCCTCGTCCTCGGCCCAGACCCGTACACTTTGCTGCGACGCATCAAGGATCAGTTGCGCGTCCGTGCTAACCCGCGTTTCGCCCGTGCGCCCACCGGGTACGCAGTTCGCTGCGGGCGCGGCGAGCAGGTAGGCGGCGGCCAGCGCGGGCAGGGCCAGCCAGGCCTGGATCATCTTCGCCTGGAACGCCAGGCCCACCCAGACGCCGACCAGCAGCAGCTGCCGCAGCGAGCCGGTGAGCAGCGCGGCGGACGTGGCGTCGGCGGCGAGCACCAGCAGCAGGATCAGCAGCGAGTCCGACACGTTGCCGCGGCTCAGCAGCACGGTGATGGGCGTGACGGCGAGCACGGCCGCGGCGGTCAGGCCGGCCGCAGGCCCGGCCAGCCGGCGGACCGCCCGGTACAGCACCAGGACGGTGAGCACGCCCTCGACCACTTGCGGCAGGACCAGGGCCCAGATGTGAAAGCCGAAGATCCGCAGCGACAGGGCCTGCACCCACAGCGCGCCGGGCAGCTTGTCCACGGTGACGGTCCCGGCTGGATCGAACGCCGCGAAGATGAAGTCGTGCCAGCTTTCCGACATGCTGCGGGCCGCCGCGCCGTAGAACGGCTCGACGCTGGCGCCGGCCATTCCCCAGCCATACCCGACCGCCGCGACGGCGGCGATGGCCAGCAACGCCGGCCGCGCCCAGGCGGGCTGATCCGCGGGCGAGCGCCACGGCGTCAAGAAGCGCCGCCAGCGAGGTGCTCCTGATGCAGGCGCTGGTGCCGTTTCCGGGATAACTGCCATTCGCGCCCCACCTGCCCAGTATGGCGGGAAACGCGTGTCGTGTCCGCCTGGCGCCGGGTGTGGATCATCACCGGCGGTATCATCTACCTGATACTCGTGATCACTCTTGGCGTTATGTCGATCAGGAAGGGTCATTGGGTGATGTTCATCATCGGGTTCTTCTTGCCATTTTTCTGGCTCATCGGCGCGCTGATGCCTTCGCGGCGGCTCGCCTACTAGGCGAGCCAGTTCCAGGGAGAGCGTTGCACGGGGGCGAGTATGACGAACCAGCACTTCCAGGCCCTGCCGGCGGCGAAGCGACGGCGGCTTATCTTCCGGGCGGTCCTGCGCAGCGTCCTGGTCGCGGCGGTGCTGGTCGTTCTGTACTATGTGCTTCCGCTGGACCGGCCATTGGATTCCGACACGGCGATCCGTCTGCTGATTGGCATCGTGGTCTTTGTGGGTGTCATGGTGTGGGAGGTCAGGGCGATCACCGGCGCGCGCTACCCGGGTCTGCGGGCGGCCGAGACGCTGGGGTTGATCCTTCCCTTGTTCCTGGTGCTGTTCGCCTCGACCTACTTTGTGATGGAGCGGGCCTCCGCGGCGAACTTCACCGAGCCACTGACCCGCACGGACGCCTTGTACTTCACGGTGACCGTGTTCTCCACGGTGGGTTTCGGGGACATCACCGCCGAATCCGAGACCGCCCGGGTCGTGCTCATCATCCAGATGCTCGCCGACCTCGCATTTCTGGGCGCCGGCATACGAGTGCTCCTGGGGGCCGTGCAACGCGGCCGGGGACAAAGCCCGGATACGGGCGATGACACCGGGTCGACCACCGGGTAACGGCCTGCCCGGCGCTTGGTATCCATGTAGTGCACGGGCCGGTCGTGATCCCGCTCGTGCTCGCCGTGGCTGCGATCACCGCCGCGTGCTTCTTCCTGAACGCCGTCTTCGCCTTTGCCATCGCCAGGCCGGGACCGCCGGTGATCCGGCCGGCGTTCACCCGGGCCCGGTCCAGCCTCGCCGTGGTGCTGGGATGGGGCGCCGCGGTCGGCCTGTGCCTCGGCGTGTCCACGGTGGTGTTCCCCCGCTGGGGGTCGTGGTGGTTCGCCATCTCGCTGAGCATCGTCATCGCCGTGCTGATGATCTGCTATGTCGCCGTGCCGGCCCGGCTCATCGGCATGAAGACCACTCATTCGAAACGGGACAAGTTCACCCTCGGCGCCGTGGGCGGCGCGATCGGCGCGGTGGTCTGCACCCCGCCCTATGCCCTGGGCCGCATCGGGCTGCTCATGCTCGGCTCCCGGGCGCTGTTCATCCCGGGCATCATCGTCATGGCTCTCGGCCTGCCAGCCGACGCACGTCGCTCGCTGCCAACGTCAACGTCCCACCACCCCGCGACACGAACCAGGGACCTAGGTCCCGACCCCATCAGGACCCGACCGAGGCTTTCCGGCACCTCGAAGGTTCTCCGAGCAGACCTGGACCGCTGCCCAGAGCCGGTACGCCAGCCAGCAGCCAGCGGCTGGCAGCGCCTCTTATTAGGCCATTTGCACAGGCAGGCTCCGCCTGATACCGCCGAGGTTTACGGTTCCGTGGACACAACGGTGCAGGCGGGCGGATCCTCGCGATCGTAGGCACGGTTGCGGAGAGTGTCATGGTGTCAGGATCGGCGGTCGTCAAGGGTGCGTGGGGTCGGCCTGATGGATGCTGTCGCTGCTGCTGTCAGCATCCTCCTGGACGAAGCGCCGGGTCCGCACCCCCGGGGGGTGTCCAGCGGTCAGCTGCCAAGCAACGCGGATCTCCGCGTCCGGTGCTCGTGCGCTGGCTGGCTCTCCATCCCGGGAGGGCTAGTGTCCGCGGCGGCTTGGTACCAGGTGGCATAGCGACCTACCAGCGGCGCCGCCGAGAGCCCGTGTACCAGGACCGACAACCCGACGGTCAGGTAGGTGGCCGCGACGATCGTCCCGGCGTGCGGGAGATGCGCGTCCTCCACGATCACCGCGAACACGATGGACGCCAGCCCGCGTGGCCCGAACCAGCCGATGAACGCGACCGTCGGAGCCCGCGCGTGGGTGCCCCACAGCGAGATCGCCACCGGCACCATCCGCACGACCGTGAGGCTCAGCACGGCGTACAGCGCGATCTGCCAGCTCATGTGCTCCAACGCCGGGCCGAGCAGCACGGCGCCGAAAACCAGGAACGTAACGCTGTCGAGCGCCGCCCCGGTCTGCTCGGTGAAGCCCATCATTCCCGCGGTCTTGCCGCCGGCGAGCAGGCCGAACAGCGCGCCGCCCACGAACGCGGCGATGAACCCTGAACCGCCCAGGGCGGTCGCGATTCCGTACCCGAGCACCGCCGCGGCCAGCGGGATGATCGGCCGCCACGCGTCGTCGATCAAGTGCCGTCCGCCGGCGAGGATCACCACCGCCGCAGCGAGCGCGCCGGCGGCGAGCCCGCCGAGCAGCCCGTAGCCGATCTGCTCGGCGACCACCCGCACCGGGTGGGACTCGGCGCCGGAGACGGTCGCCAGCAGTATCAGCAGCAACGGGACGCAGATCCCGTCGTTCAGGCCGCTCTCGACGTTCAGCGACTGCCGCACCACTTGCGGAAGCCTGGTGTCCGTCACGACCGCGCTGCCAAGCCCGGCGTCGGTCGGCGCGAGGATCACGCCCAGGATAAACGCCTCGCTGAGCGAGAACGAGCCGAACATGGCCACCGCGACCAGCCCTCCGAGCACGACCGTCAGCGGCAGGCCGACGCCGAGCAAGCGGACAGGCATCGAAGCCTCGCGCCGCAGCGCCCGCAGCTTCACCCGCGAGGAATCCGAGAACAGCACCACCGCGAGCGTCGCCTCGGCAAGCGTCCGCACCGTCGCGCTCGTGGGCTGCACCGTCAGGTCGTCAAGCACAAGCGGGCCGACCAGAACGCCGACCGCCACGACCACCATCGCGGGCGTGACAGGCGTGCTCGACAAAGGCCGGGACACCGCCGCGACGAGCAGCAGCGTCAGACCGACAATCACCAGGCCAGCACCCACCGCCAACCCCCCTTTGCTAAAAGCCGTCCCGCCGCCCGCTCACTCATCGAGCCGCCCGGGCGATAGGGCGGCCGGCGGAACGCCGCGCCAACCACACGCTGCCGCGCCTGCTGGCCCTGCGCCTCATCCCGTGACCGGTGACAGGCCCAGCTCTTGCCGTGCGGGGATGCGTTGCTGTCTTGGTTCAGGCGTGCGTCATCTTCTCTGCGGCGCGGAGCTCGTGCCGCAGGATGAACCCGCCGATGATCTCGAAGATACCCATGATGACGAACCAGATACCGAGCAGCACGGCCAGGACGTTAACCGAGGAGGTCGGGGCCGACACGACCACGATCCCCGCGATCAGGCTCACCACCCCGAAGATGATCCACCAGGCCCGGCCCTCGCGGGCCCCGCCGGAGATCCCCCCGATCAGCGCGGCCAGCCCCTGGACGATCCAGGTGATGCCGATCACCAGGCCGACGATCGCCACGGTCAGGTGCAGATGGCGGATCAGGACCACGCCGATGACGATGAACAGCAGCCCGGCGATGCCGAGCCAGACCCGGTGGCTTTCCGCCGGATCGAACACCCGGATCAGGTGGAAGATGCCGTGACACTCCCTCTATTTTTTCCTATTTCGTTCCTTTAGGACGAGCAGTCCAGCCGGTAGCTCTCACCTCACCTCGCGCCGAATCGCTGCCCATCTCGTACAGGCTCGCACTCTGGCAGGGGATCCGTCATCCCCTACCCGACCGATTCCCTAGGGGAGACGGCTGGGCAAAGACCGGCCCGCGAGCCTGTCTGAGCGCCGGCGAGGCACCGGAGTGCGGCCGATCGAGCTGTCCGTGAAACGGGGGTACCGATGGTCAGGCAAAGACGTTGACGGCCTGCGGTCGACAGCGGGCACGTCTTCGACTTGAAGTCTCCGGCAGACACTGTGGTGTGACTGCTGTCTGTCGGTGGGCGCGCTTATGCTGGGCAGAACATCGACTCGCAGGAGAGCTACCGATGACTGCGCCGCATGCCAGGCAACCACAGGTGCTGCCTCGCCCGGCCTGCACGCCGGCGGCGATCCGGGCCGTGCTGGCCGCCAACGCCGGCAATGAGGTGCTGCAGCAGTATGACGAGGACCTCGACACGGCATTCGAGCACGCTCGTGAGCAGGGCGATCTGACGCCGCTGGTGCAGACAGTACGACGCTGGTGGTTCGAGGCGGACGCCTGGCGTGATCCCGAGGCCCAGCGGGAGTTCGTGGCGCGTGTGGAGACCTACCGGAACGAGGGGCCGCCGCCTGCTGAGCAGCGGATGACCCGGGAAGAGATCCAGGCCCGGTTCGGCGTCTGAGGCGTGTACCGGTGGGAGCTGGACGGCCCGGCTCAGCAGCAGTTCGCCGACCTGAATCAGGTCGTGCGGGCATCGCTGGCGGCGTTCATGGATGCGGTCAGCCTCAGCCTGGAGCTTCTTGAGCTTGTCGCGGACCTCGGTCTTGGTCCGCCCGGTCACCTTGCGCCGGATGGGCAACCGTCCGGGCGCCAGCCGAGCGAGATCGCCCCGACCCAGGTGCCGTTGGCTGCATCCCGGTAGACCGAGCCTTCGCCGTGCCCACGCCGCGCTACCGGACGATGCCGACTAGCCGCCCGTTGCTGTATCCCTGCTGCTGTACATGGGGACATGTGTTCGAAAAAACCTGTGGAGCTAAGGGGACTCGAACCCCTGGCCTTCTGGATGCAAACCAGACGCTCTTCCAGCTGAGCTATAGCCCCAAGATGTTTTCCAAGGTTACCCGCTGCGCGCCGGTTAGCGGGCGTCCCTGATAAGGATGAGGCCCGGCGGGTCATTTCAGCAGGCGGGACAGGCGGCGGTCGGCTAGGGGCTTGCCACCGGTCTGGCAGGTGGGGCAGTACTGGAGCGCGGAGTCGGCGAACGAGACCTCCCGGACGGTATCGCCGCACGCCGGGCAGGGCTGGCCGGTCCGGCCGTGCACGCGCAGGCCGCTCTTCTTCTCGCCCTTCAGGTCCGCGGCGGCCAGGCCCGCCGACCGCTCGACCGCTTCGGCCAGGGTCGTCTTGATCGCGTCGTACAAGGTGGCCACCTCGGCCGGCGTCATGCTGGCCGCGATCTTGAACGGTGACATCTTGGCCACGTGCAGCACTTCGTCGGAGTAGGCGTTGCCGATGCCGGCGATGATCCGCTGGTCGCGGAGCACGCCCTTGACCTGGGTGCGGCGTCCGGCCAGCAGGCCTGCCAGCGTATCCACGGTGAAGTCGGCGGCCAGCGGGTCCGGCCCGAGCGTGGCCACCCCGGGTACCTCGTCCGGGTCGCGGACCAGGTATACCGCCAGGCGCTTGTGCGTGCCCTGCTCGGTCAGGTCGAAACCGGAGCCGTCGTCGAGCGCCAACCGGAAGGCGAGCGGGCTCTTGCCCGGCTTCGGCGGCGCCGAGGGGAGTTCCTCACGCCAGCGCAGCCAGCCTGCCCGGGCCAGGTGCATGATCAGGTGCAGGCCCTGGTCGGTGGCCAGGTCCAGGAACTTGCCATGCCGGCCGACCTCGGTGATCACCTGGCCGTTGAGGCTGGCGAGCGGCGGGTCGAACGTCTTCAGCACCGAGAATGAGGCCGCGTCGGCCCGCGCCACGGCGTGACCCGTCGCGTGACCGCGCAGGAAGGCGGCCAGCGACTCTACTTCCGGCAGTTCCGGCATGATTAACAGTTTTCCACGAGAAACGCGATGTTAGTCTCTCGCCGTGGCGGGACCCGCGGTCGTGATCCCAGGGTGAGACGCCAGTAGATCGGGCAGTTCGCCGATGTCGGCCAGCAGGTGCGTCACCCCGGCCCGGCGGAGCCTGCTCGCGTCCTCGATGTCGCTGAGCACGCCGACGACGAACCGGGACCCGGCCCGCTGGGCGGACAGCACCCCGCCTTCGGTGGCCGTGACCACCGCCAGGTCACGCACGTCGCCGATGCCCAGCCGCAGGACCGCGGTGAGGATGAGGTCGGGCCAGGGGAAGCCCCTGGCCACGTCGTCCGCGCACAGGACCAGGTCCGCGCGCTGCCACCAGTCAAGACGTTCTACGATCAGGCTGAGCGCGGGCCTGGACAGCGAGGACACCAGGCAGACCTTGATGCCCGCCGCGGTGAGCTTGGCCAGCGCATCGTTCGCACCAGGCAGCGGCAGCACCCCGAACCTGTCCAGCGCCGCCTGGAAGGACCGCTCGAAGGCGAGGCTGGCGGCCTGCGCCCGGATTTCGTCCTCCGGGAACAGGATCCGCATGACGTCGGCGGGCGGCCAGCCGCGCGTCCGGTCGAACTGGACCATCGACCTGACGTACGCCGCGGTGCCGGTGACCACGCCCTGAGTGGCGATAGCTTCCGCGAACGCCCGCTCGAGGACGCTGTCATCGACGGCGGCCGCCCCGACCACGTCCCAGCAGACCAGCGATACCAGAGATGCATCGCTCATCTGCGTGCCTCCTAGTGCCGGATCAACTGTCGGACATTACCCCGACCGCGCGGGTCAGTCCTCGTCGGCTGCGGTGGCCTCGGTCCACAGGTCGAGTTCGGCACGGTCCGAGGCGACCTTGCGCCAGACGGCAAACGCGCCAACTCCGAGCGCGGCGAGCACGATGAGCTTCTTCACAGCGAGGAACCCTCCACCTCGATGAACATCGGAGCGGAAGGCGGATCAAGTATTCCGCCGACCGCAGGTGTACCGCAGCTTAGCAAAGCCGCCCGGTTAACCTGTCCGGCCAGCCGACGCGCCGCACCGGACGGATTACCGGCGAGGGAGGTGTTGTGGCTGATGAAGGAGTGCCTTGTGGGGTTACGTGGACTTGAACCACGGGCCTCGTCCTTATCAGGGACGCGCTCTAACCGACTGAGCTATAACCCCATGCCATGGAGCTGACCTGCGCAAACAGGCACGACCAATATCCTACCGTACCGGTCCGGCGGGTTGCGTCGTGGTTTCGGGACCTCAGGCCCGCATCGCGGGAGCGGTCCGCCCGCCCCCGCGATGCTACCGTGCTTTCCCGCCGGTACGTATCCGGTTTCCTGCTGCGCGTTACTCGGTTTCGCGGAGGGTCACTTCCACGCCGCCGACGAGCCGCGAGGTCAGGTTGTACACCACCGAGCCGATCGTCGCCATCGCGGTGATCAGCACGATGTTGAGCGAGCCGAGCAGGGCCGTGTAACCGAGCACCTTGGACTCAGAGAACCAGGCCTTCGCGTTCACGCCCGCCGAGCCCTGGCTTGACGTGACGCTCGTCACGACGCGCTGAAGCGAGTCGAACACGCCGAGCCCCGACAAGACGCTGTAGAGCACGATCACGGCCACGAACAAGATGACGAAGGCGACTAGCGAGACCACGAAGCTGAACTTCATCACCGACCAGGGCTCCACCCGGGCGACGGTCAGGTGCGCCTGCCGCGCGTTGCGCTTCGACTTCCCCTTCTGCGGCGCGTTCCGCATCGTGACCGGGCCCTCACCCGCTGTGGTCCTCCCCGCCCCGGTCCTAGCCCGGCTGGCCGTAGCCGCGCTGGCCGGGCTAGCGGCGGAGGCCGCCGTGGCCGAGGCGGAGGCCGCCGTGACCGCGGCAGCGTCCTTCCCGGTCGTGCCTGACCGCAGGAAGGACCGCGCCGGGGACGACGGCGAGTCGGGCGGCGGGTCGGGCATTTCCCACGCGAACGCGGCCGACGACACGGACGGCGGTTCGGCCGGCGCCGGCGGGACGCTCGACGACGGCCGCCCCGAAGGCGCGGCACCTGAAGATTCCACACCCGAAGACCCCACACCCGAAGACGCGGAACGCGAGAAGACACTAGGCGAGAAGACACTAGGCGAGGCGTCGTCCTCCAACGGCTTCCCGGCAGATCCCGCGGGATCGGCGGTGGCCGGAGCCGGCTCAAAGCTGAACGCGGGCGGATCAGCCACAGGGGACTGCTCGCCGGCCTTGCTGGCCGTCGTTTCCCTGTCCGGGTCATTTCCCTTCGGATTGATGCCGCGCGCTGCCCCGATGCTGTCGGCGGGCAGGGCCGGCACGCCGTCCGCGATGGTGGCGTCCGCGGCGCCCGGGAAGGCAGCGTCCTTGACGGTGGCCGGGCTGCCGTTAGGCCCGGCGTCTTTGCCGCCGTTGGCCGACGCGTCCTTGGCCCCGTCAATCCCGTTCCCCGCCGCCGGCGCGCCGTTGGCCGCCGGTCCGGCGTCTGGCGTACCGTCGGATGCGGCATCGTCCGGCGGTCCGGACCTGGCCGGAGCGGACTTGGCTGCGGTCGGCCGCTGCGGCGACCGCC
>Ga0209656_10001430_pt1 | contig 15621 bp, 11 predicted proteins | sample BogFormECP12_OM2_FD_188239 | JGI IMG/M metagenome (GOLD analysis project Ga0209656, IMG submission 188239) | Bog forest soil microbial communities from Calvert Island, British Columbia, Canada - ECP12_OM2 (SPAdes) (version 2) | ecosystem: Environmental > Aquatic > Freshwater > Wetlands > Bog ... | reverse complement strand
GGTGGGTGAACATGCGTCGGATCTGCTGCGGCAGGACGCGTCCTAGCGACAGGTCGGCGGGAATGTCCGCCTCGTGAAACCAGCCGACCTCCGAGGTCTCGTGGCTGGTCGCCGCCCGGCCGCCGATCAGCGCGCAGACGAAGAAGAATTTGCAGCAGGAGAAGACGTGCGGGGCGTGGCCCTGTTTCGTGCGGTCCCAGACCGCCGCGAGCTTCAGCGGCTCGACCTCGAAGCCGCTCTCTTCGAGCGCTTCCTTGGCGGCGTTTCGCGCCGCGGTCCGGTTCACGTCGGCCCAGCCGCCGGGCAGGGTCCAGCGGCCGCCGTCGGAGGTCTCGCGCACCATCAGAATGCGGTCGTCGTCGTCAAAGACAGCAGCGCGGACGTCCACCTTGGGAGTCGCATAACCGGTCTCGCCGGCGAACAGCGCCTCGATCTGTTCGACCGGCGCATCGGTGCGGGCCGCGAACATGCGGGCGGCGAGTTGGCGTATGGCCTCGTAGCGCTCGCGATCGTAAGGGTCGCGGCAGAACGCGAGGCCGATCTGGGCGATCGCTTGCAATTCGCGCGCCCACGCGAGCCAGTCGGGGTCTTTCATCGGCATGGCGCGGTTAGATGCCGGGGGCCGGGCGCCGGTCAAGCGTCGCGGGGCCGATTGGACACACTGCGCGGCGTGGCCCAGCTCTACGTCGATCCGCCTGCGCACGCCATCGAACTGTATTCCAGCAGACAGCTGCTCCCGACGTAAACCGGACATTGTGAAGCGTTCGCCCAGCACTCAGTCTTGCGGCGTGCCAACCTGACCGCGACCGGATCCACCGTTCTGAGTTCTCCAGGTCCAGTGAGGGCGCTCGGGGGAGACGCTCAGAGTGATGCGGGGCGCTCCGGCCAGAAGATGGCGAACCCGATTGATGAGCATTTCGTCGGCGTTGCTCACCCGCTCGCGCAGATGCATGAGTTCGAGCCACGATTCAACGGTGAATGTCTCCAGGAATCGCCCGGCGTCGGCGACGTCTTCATAAACGCCCCAGGCATAGGCGCCGTCGCGCCTTCGCGCATGTCCCAGTTCGTCGACTGCGCCGAGGAACTCCGCGCGGTTGGCGGCGTCGACGCGGTATTCCACCACCGCGAGGACCGGCCCCCGGTTGTTCTCGACGTTCCGCGTAATCGTGGCCGCCCGCCAGTGCGTCGCAGGGGAGAAGTCGATTCCGACGCCGGTCTGAAGTTTCCACCGCCATGTCAGCGGAACGGCGAGCAGCAGGCACGCCGCCGCCACGAAATAGGCAATCGGCAGCCCCTCCATGGCGGAGAGTTTGCCCCAGACCGCGCTGCCGACGGTCGTCGCGCCGAAAATGAAGGTCAGGAACACCGCGAGTCCGCGGCCGCGCGCCCAATCGGGCAGCGCCACCTGCGCCGAGACATAGAGCTTCGTCAGCACCAGCGTCCACGACGCGCCGCCGAGGAGGCACGCGCAGATCGCCGTGATCGGCTCGCGCGCGAGCCCGAACAGAATGAGGGCGAAAGCCGCGCCGACCGACCCCGTCGCGACGAGACGGTCCGGACCGAGCTCGTCCTTCAGCCACCGCAGCGCCAAGGACCCCCCGACGGCGCCGACCCCGATCGCGCCGAGAAGAATGCCGTAGGTTTGGGGGCCCCCCCGATATCTGATGCCGGGCCAGGAGCGGCAGGAGCGCCATAAAAGCGCTGGCGAAAGGAAAGAAAGCGAGCACGCGCATCAGCGTCGCGCGCAGCCATTCATTGTTGACGGCATGGCGAACGCCCGCGCGAACGGCGCTGACCAGACGCTCGGCAGGCAAGCTCTCGGCGGCCTTCCGCGGCTTCCGCCACCAGATCAGGGCCGCGATGATGACGGCGTTGCTGGCCGCGAAGATCCAGAAGGGGACGGCGATGCCTGCGGCCGCGATGACCAGGCCGCCGAGCGCCGGCCCGGCGGCGCGCCCGACATTGAAGCCGACGCCGTTCAAGGCCGTCGCGCTATCCAGATCCTCCCTGGGCACGAGGAGCGGAGTCGTCGCCCCCCATGCGGGCGAGGTCAGCGCTCCGCCCACGCCGAGCAAAAAGGTCGTCGCCAGCAAAAGCGCCGGCGTCGCAAGGTCCAGGGAAACCAGGGAGGCGAAAATCACGGAGACCGCCAGAATCGCGGCTTCGACCGCGATCAGCAACCGCCGGGAATCGATGACGTCCGCCAGGGCGCCGGCCGGCAGGGTGAACAGGAACAGGGGGAAGCTGACGGCGACCTGAACCAGGGACACAGTCATCGGATTGGCGTCGAGGCTTGTGATCAGCCAGCCGGACGCCGTGTCGAACATCGCGGTCCCGACGTTCGACATGACGCTCGCAGTCCAAATCACCGTGAACGCCACAGAGCCGAATGCCCCCCAGCGCGAGGGAACGGGTTGTGTTGGAGTCGCGGAGGGACTCAGGTCTGCGCTCAAGCTAGTCTCCTCGGCGCAGCACGTTCGGCTGGGCAAGGCGCCCTCAAGTGGTCTATCGATCATTCAGACAACCTGGCGGCATCATAGGCGAGTTCAGCGACGGCGTGCTCGGTGATGACGCCCAGCACCTCCGGCTCTCCGCCCGCGACCTGGCGCATGACGAGCGCGAGCCGCGCGCCGGCCTGATCTATCGCGCGCAAGACCGCGTTGAGCGCCTGCTCCGGCTCCACGACGACATAACCAGTCGCCGACTCGAGCCCGCATCGCTCGTCGATAACGCCACGGATCCGATGGCCCTGCCCGGTCACCACAACGACCTGTCCGCGCAGAATAGCCTCGCGGACGATCATGGGCTCGCTGGCCTCTTGCTGCGAGACCAGCCGGAAATCCGCCGTCATGATTTGAGCGCACGTTCTCTCTTCCATCCGGGCTTGCAACCCCTGCGGGGCGACCACGCCGCGCCGCAGCAGCTTGAGCGTATAGATCGTCGCGGGCGACAGCCAGCCCCGCACCGCGCATGCCAGCACGACGGTGAGGATCACCGGCAGGATGACGCTGTAGTCCCGCGTCATCTCAAAGATCATGATCGTTCCGGTCAGGATTGCCCCGGTCGTGCCGCCGACCATCCCGGCCATGCCGGCGTAGGCGAAATGCGCAGGCGTCATCGGCAGCCCGGGAACAAAGTGCAGCACGGCGCCGCCGAACGAGCCGCCAAGCGCGGCGCCGAGGAACATGGCCGGGGAGAACACGCCGCCCGACGCGCCCGAACCGAGGGTCAGGCAGGTCAACAGCAGCTTGGCCGCGACCAGCAGCATCAGAAAGCCCGGCGCCGTCAGGTCCCCGCGCAGGATGTCCATGATCGTTGCGTATCCGACGCCCTCGACATAGTAGTGATTGGGCTGACCGGAGAGTCGTTCCGATAGCAGGACGAATCCGTACAGGATAAGGCCGACCAACAGCATCCCGGATATGTGTCGCGTGTAATAATTGCCGGGCATCGCGTCGAAGAGATCCTCGAACCAGTAAACGCCGCGCGTCAGAGCCCACGCCAGGACGCCGAGGATCAGCCCGAATAGGACGAACCAAGGGAGCACTGAAAGCGCCGCCGCCGGACCTGCGTCGCGCAGGAGGGATTCGCCTTGCATGAGGGACGGAACGTTGAAGGAGGGCAGGACGCCAAAAAAGGAACGGCCGATGAATGTCGCGGTGACGCAGGAAAGCGCGACGCTGAAAAGGCTCATTGCCGTCACGGCGGGCAGCATCAACTCGACCGCGAACACGATGCCGCCGATCGGCGTGTTGAATGTCGCGGCGATGCCGCCGCCGGCGCCGGCCGCGATCAGCACGGCGCGCTGCCTTGCCGGCATGGCGATCACTTGCCCAAGCGTCGAACCGAAGGCGGCGCCGATCTGGATGATTGGTCCCTCGCGTCCCACCGAGCCGCCGCTGCCGATCGACACCGCCGAGGCGAGCGACTTGATCACGGCCACAATCGGACGGATGCGGCCATCATGATGGTAGATCGCATCCATGACCTCGGGCACGCCGTGCCCCTTCGCCTCGGGCGCGAAGGTCTTGACCAGGAATGCGACGACGACGGCGCCGAGGACCGGCGCCATAATGATCCAGGCGCCCCAAGGGGAGGCCGGCGTGTGGACGTTCGCGTCGTAATCGAAGGAGAACTGGCCCAGGAACAGAAGGTTGTGGATTGCGCCGATCATGGCGCGGAAGACCACGGCGCCGAATCCAGCGATGACGCCGACCGCCAGCACGCAGGAGACCATGCCCCACCACGCGACGGGCTCAGGCTCAGGCGCGCGGCGGCTAGGTTCCTTCGGTTGCTCGGGTTGTTTTGCTTGCATCTTGCCGTCTGACCTCCGATGGCCCCGATACGGGGATCACGCTCGAAAAGGGTAGCTTTAATTGGAGCGCGAGATGTCCGCCGAGTGATACTGCGCGAGCAGCCGCTCCTCCTCGTCCTTCCCCGGAAAGAGAAAGAAGACGAGCGCAGCGCCGAGCACGATCGCGAGAATCCCGGCTATGTAGGCCAATTGATCGCCCGACAGGAACGCCGACTTCGCCGCTTCGGTGATCTCGCCCGCATAGCGCGGATAGCGCACAGCGATGTCCGCGGCGCCGGCGAAGGATTTCAGCAACTGATGGACGATGCTGTCCGTGAGGAGACGCTTGTCGGAGCCCGATGCGTTGGCGATGGCCGCCCCGAAAGCGGCGCCGTAGCCGGCGGTGAGCAGCGCGCCGAAGATCGACTGCATGACCGCTCCGCCAAGATCGCGCTGCAGATCCGCCGTCCCCGACGCCATTCCGGCGCGATCGACCGGCACGGATCCGGTTAGTGAATGGGAAGCCGGCGTGCCGGCAAACCCGACGCCGACGCCGATGAACGCGTAGCCAAGCGCGACCTTCCAGTAAGCGACGCCCTCCTTCCAAAGCACGAGCATCGCGAGGAAGCCGAGCAGGCAAAACGCATAGCCCGTGAGCAGCGTGAACCGGGCGCCGCGCGCATTCACGAGCCTCGCGGAAAACGGCGCCGTCAACACCATGAAGATGGCCGCGGGCAGTATCGCGAGCCCGGCCTCGAGCGTCGAATAGCCGAGCACGTTCTGCAGGAACTGCTGGCCGACAAACATCGCGCCCATCAGCGCGCCGAAGACGATGCTGCCGGCAGTTGCAGCGACCCAAAATATCCGTCTAGCGGCGACATGCAGATCGTAGAGCGGGGCGCGCGCTCGGCGCTGGCGGACGATGAATGCGGTCCCGGCAGCGAAAGCCACCGTCGCCAGTCCCAGCGTCGGAGCGCCGCCGTCCGGGGTCGCGGCAAGGTTGATCGCCATCACGAGCGCGGCGACAAACAGAACCGACAGCACGCCGCCGAGATTGTCGACCGGGTCGCTCGTCTCGTTGACGTGGCTCGGCACGAAGGCGAGCGCCATGGCGAGGGCCACCGCGGCGAGAGGCAGCGTTATCAGGAACACCGAGCCCCACCAGAAGCGCTCGAGGAGCCATCCGGACGTCAGCGGACCAAGCGAGGCGATGGCGCCTCCGGCGCCCGACCATATTGCGATCGATTTCGTGCGCGCCGGCCCGGACCACAGCGCCGCAATCAGCGCGAGCGTGGTCGGAAACGCCATGCCCGCCGCCACGCCGCCAACAAAGCGCGCCGCGACGAGGACCCACGCGTTCGGGGCGAAAGCGGCGGCAACGCACGCCGGCGCCGAAACCATGACCCCGAGCACGAGCATCGTCTTGCGCCCGTAACGGTCGCCGAGCGCCCCGAGGTAGAGCACCGAGGCCGCGAGCCCGAGCGAATACCCGACGGCGACCAGATCAAGCGTCGTCTGCGAGGTGTCGAACGCGGCGCCGATCGACGGCAGCGCCACATTCGCTACGGCGAGGTTCAAGTTGGCCACGGCCGCGGCCAGGATCAACGCGGCGAGGACAAGGCCAGAGCGCTCGGGACTGGTCTTGCCGACATGTGACTCTGTCGGTTCGATGGTTCCTGCTCCAGCGCTCGTCGTCATCATTGGCTTCCTTGAGCTAGGTTGAGCGGCGAGGAATCCGCCGCCGCGTCGGGCAGCTTCGACTGGCTCCAGCCGCCACCGAGCGCGACGATGAGGTTGACCGCGTCCGGTCTGGATCTGCGCCCGAGTGGACAACTGGGCCTCCTCCGCCGCCAGCTGCTGCTGCTCGGCGGTGACGACGGCGGTGTAAGCCTGCGTTCCGGCCTGATATTCGTTGATCGCAATCTGGGTCGCCTGTCGGGAAATACGCACGTCTTCCGCCTGGACAGTGGCCTCCCGGGATAGAATGCGAATTCCCGCCAGATTGTCCTCCACCTGCTGGATCGCCGTCAGAACCGTCTGGCGATAGGTCGCGACGTCGGACTGATAGGTTTCGCGTGCCGCCTCGACCTGCGCGCCGGTGAGACCGCCGTTGAACAGGGGCTGAGCCAGCGAGGCGCCGAATGACCAGACCGGATTGGCCGCGCCGATCTGCCTGATCCAGGGATCGCCGGAATAACCGAACAAGCCCGACAGCGAGATGGCCGGAAAATAGCCGGCGAAAGCCACGCCGATCTCCACGTTGGCCTGGCGCATCGTCTCCTCCGCCGCCGCGACGTCAGGCCTGCGCTCCAACAGCGAGGACGGCAGGCCGACCGGGATCGACGGAATGCCGCTCGCCAAGAGGCCACGCGGGATTGAAAGCCCGGCGGGCGGGCGGCCCATTAGCACGGCGATCGCATGTTCGCTCTGGGCGCGCGAAACGCCTGCGGCGATCAGAGCGGCCTGAGCGTTGAGCACCTGTGCCTCAGCGGTGATGACGTCCGACTTGGCCGCTGTGCCGGCGTTGTACTGGTTCGTCGCAATTTGCAGCGAGTGCTTGTAATCCTCAACGGTCCTGGTGAGCAGGGTTTCAAGTGAGTCGGCCTCGCGCAACTGCACATACGCAAGCGCCAGCGCCGATTGCGCCGCGAGCAAGGCGTTGGCAAGATTGGCCGCAACGCCCTCCGCGCCGGCCTGCTCTGCCTCGATCTCGCGCCGGACCAGCCCCCAGACGTCGAGCATCCACTGGCCCGTCGCCTCGGCGGTGAGGGTCGTCACGTTCGGCGAACTGTGGACCGCCGAACCATTGCCGTTGATGGTCGGAAAGAGCCCGGCGCGCGCCTCGTTGATGAGCGCGAGCGCTTCGCGGTAGTTCGCTTCGTCCGCCTTGACGGTCTGATTGGAAATCGCGACGGCGCTTTCGAGCCGGCTCAACTCCGCATTATGGAAAACGCTCCACCACTCGCCCTTCAGCTCGCTTTGTCGCGGGGTCGCGACCTTCCAGCCGGCGATCTCCTTGAATTGCGGCGAGACGATCGCGGCGGGACGCTCGAAATCGGGCCCGACTGGCGCGCCGCCCGAGAGCTCGATCGCTAGGACAATAGCGGCGACGGACGCCTCGCCGCGACTCAACGGCGCGCGCCCGCAAGCGGCGTTCCCTCGGGGCGCAAATAGTACCGGCTCCGAATCCGCCCCATCCCGGCTCCCGAATCACCTTCGGTTCTGTAGATTTCCTTCCCCCTGGCGGCGCCGCCAGGGGTCCGGCTGCGCTCACGCTTCAATGGGTGAGCGATATGACCGGCCTTGTTCTCCTTCACCTCGCGCCGACCTCGTTTTTTCGACTTGGGGCGGCTAGGCGACAGCGCGTCGCTTCTCGCGTCGACATCAGAGATTGAGCGGATAGAGCCAGGCCAGCCAAGTTCGCGAATGGATAGCGATCTTGCGCAGCGCCGCCCAAGAGCCATTGTCGCCGTCGACGTAGATGGCCGCGACGCCCTGCGCGCCGATCGGAAATTTCGATTGGTCCGGATCGTCGACGATGATCTTTACGGCGTACTGGCCCTGCGGGACGGTCGGCGGCGGCGGCTCGTATTTGGGGATCTCGTCGCTCGGCAGATATTGCCCTTCGCCGTTGGCCTTCCAGATGCTGTCGACGTGGCCCTTGTAGATCTGGCCTGGATAGAGATTGAACGCGATCTCGACGAACTGACCAGGGCGCACGTATTTGAGGTTCTCTTGGAAGTAGGTCGCGAGCAGGTAACGGTCGGCGCTCGCGATCAGGGCGGCGATGCCGCCGACGCGTAGGATGCCCGACACCATGCCGGGACGCACCTGAAGGTTGACGATGCGGCCGTCCTCGGGCGCCTTGAGCGTCGTGTTGTCGAGGTAGAATTGCGCCTGCTGCAATTGCGCCTCGATGTTGGCGACGCTTGTGTTGACGCCGTTGATTTCGGATTCGTAAGAAAGCACAGCGGCGGCGAGCTTCGCTTCGTCCTCGGCCTTGGCCCCTTGAGCCTCGCCGACTTTGTCCCGCCAGAGCGTGACATCGTCGCTCCGCGTCGAGTCCTCGCGCACGAGCCGTTCGTAAATCTTGACCTGGTGCTCGGCGTAGTCGAGATCCGCCCCCGCTCTTGCGACCGCGCCCCTCGCAGCTTCGACGTCGGCCTTGAGGATGGCGACATTCTGCTTCGCCGCAGCGAGCTGGGACTCCAGCTGCACGACCCTGGCTGCGTAGACGGTGCGGTCGAACTGGAAAAGCGGCTGATCCTTCTTCACTTCCGTGTTGTCTTCGACCAGAACCGCGGTGACCAGCGTCGGCTCCGAGAGGCGCGGAATGAGCTGGATCGTGTGCTGGACGATCGTCGCGTTGGTGGACTGCGGGGTCACGAACCGCAGGCCGATGACGAAGATGAGAAAGAGATGGAGGACGACGATGCTGAAGCCGAACACCCATCCCGGCGTCGGCCGCAGAAGCTTGAGCTTCAGGAACACAAGCCAGAAAACGAAGCACGCGATGGCCATGACAAGGAATCCGACCATCATGGCGCGGCACCCCCGCCTTGCGATGCAGCCGGCGGTTTGGGCGGCGGCTCGCCCTTCAGCCGCGCGACCATCGCTTCGGTCTCGCGCTGCACGTCCTTGGGCAAGTAGCGCAAGTCGACCACGTCGGTCGGCTTGAAGGCCCAGATGATCGCCTGAATCCACGGCACCACCGCCAGGAAGCCGACCCAGCCCATCCAGTAGACCGCGTCCGCCTCGGGATGGTTGCGGGCGATCGCGATGCGGCCGGGCAGACCGAGCAGGAAGATCAGGACACCGAGAAAGACGACACCCATGAAGAACAGGACCGCGAACGTGACGTAGTCCCAGAAGTCGAGGGGAAAGCCGAGCATCGCTTCCATGCTGATTGCCTGCCTACTAGATCTTTTGCATGAGCTGAGCGACGAATTGATCCAACCGCGCCTTCTTCTCCGACTCGCTGAGTCCGGTCAGCCGGTCGACCACGGGGGCAATAGGCGGTGACGATGTAATTCGCGAGTTCGGCGTTGTCGGCTTCAGGATAGCGGCTTCTGAGATCGGCGATGATCGCCTTTGTCTGCTGGCCCACATCGCCGCTGGACAGCATCTTGCCGGTCTCTTCGATCTGCGCCGGCGTCTCCTGCAGCACGCCGGGCTTCGCGAGCGGCTGCGGCGTGGGGCATTCGAGCGCCGAGGCCGGCAGGGCGAGGCCCAAGCCGGCCAGGAGCGTGATCAGGACGGAAGCCCGCAGGCGCGCTTTCATTAGGCCTGCTCGAACGCGAAGATGCGCTTCCAGTCATCCTTCATGCTGACGACGATCCAGCCCTGCTTCTTGGCCATGTCGTACATCTCCTGGCTGAAGGTTCCGACCGACGTGTTGGGCAATCCCTGCGCCGGACCGTAGGCATATTCGCGCTTCGCGTCGTCGTGCAGCACCGCGACCGAAAGCCTCGCGCCGCTGCCCGCCTTCACGTACTCCAACATCTGCTGGTCGTCCGACGAGGAATTGCCGAAGGCCGGATAAGGACGCCGCCCGTAGATCATCCAGAAAGTCTGGATCTTTCCCGCCTCGAGGTTGTCGAGCACCAGCTTGGGCTCCCGGGTGAGGATCGGCCGGTGGTCCTTATCGTAGCCGTACTTGAACGCCTGCTCGGTGCCGGCGACCTGCTGGGGCGGGACGCCGTAGACCTTCTCGGAATATTCGCTGACGAAGCCCGCGCTGCCGCCCGTGGCGATGAAGGTTCTGTAGCCGTTCGCGCGCAGGTAGTTCAGCACCTCGATCATGGGCAGATACACCAGCTCGGTGTAGGGGCGGTCCCAGCGCGGATGCTTGGCCTCGGCCAGCCACTTTCTCACGTCGTCGCGGAACGCCTCCACGTCCATCCCGCTTTGGGTCCCCAGCACGATCTCAAAGAAGTCGCGCATCGAGAGCTTCGCGATCGCCTCGCGGTCGCCGGAAAGGACGGTCTTGAACGGCTGGCGGTTCTTCAGTTCGGGCTTCGCCTTGACGAGGTCGCCGACATGGTCGAGGCAATAGACAATCTGCGTGTACACCGGATGCTCGACCCAGAGCGTGCCGTCCTGGTCGAACTCGGCGATGCGCTCTCCCGGCGGCACGAACTCCTTGCTCGACGGGTCGGTGGTGACGCGGACGAAATCGAGGATCGCCAGCTTCGCTGGCCCGTCGTTCCACGAGGCGAGCGCCGCCCCGGTCTGGGCCTCAGCCGCAGTGGCTTCGAGAAGCCCAGGCAGCGCCGGCATCGCCGCAAGCGCGCCGAGCACAAGGCGGCGGCTCAGACCGTCGGAACCTGAGGGTGACATGATGACTCTCCTTTTGGATCTTGCCCTTTCTTGAAGAAGGCCCGGCTCGAGCCGAGGGCTCGCCGTTTCATGACCCTCGGCGCGCATTAGACACGCGTCGACCCTTCTTCGCGCGGCTTTCCGGCACGACGTGACAGCGCAGCGCGCGCGGGGAAACAATGCCGCCGGACCAAGCGGCCCGCTATGCAAATTCCGGCAAATGCGGGAATTTTTTCGGGCGGAACTTAACGAGGCCGCGGGCGCCTATCCACGGACGGCGCCGTGCAGGGCGGCAACGCCGCCGAGCGCAAGACGGTGGGCGCTTCCACGCATCAGATTTGCAGCCATCATTGCTGGATCTGACTCAAGAAACGCTGGATGTCCGGATCATCGGGCTCTAGCTGCGCGAGGCGGGTCGCGTAGCCCACCGCCTCCTCGCGAATCGCGACGCCCAGACGAATCAGGCTATGAATCAATTGTTTGGCGCGTGTCCCCGACGACTCCCCCGTTCACCGACAAGCAAGGTCAATACCTAGCCTTCATCTACGCCTATAACCGTATCTTCCGCCAGCCGCCCGCGGAAGCCGACATGCAGCGGCACTTCCAAGTCTCACCACCCAGCGTGCACCAGATGGTGCTTAAGACGCCGGCGAACAGCAAGAGTGTGACCGCGCCAGCAATGGCCCAGACTCTTTGCGCATCCTTGCCATTCCCGGAGCAATCACAGCTCGGGCCACAGGGCCAGCTAGGCCACCCGCTCAGGTTGCCGCAGAGCGCCTCGGTAACCCCTCCTCGAGCCATGAGAGCCCTCGGGCCACCCTGCAGGCGCGGGAGCCCTCGTTCCGACACGACAGGTTGTGGTTGAGCCGACCTCGATCGCGTTCAACCTACGCGGGTGCGGACGGACGGGGATGTTCCCTGGGGGTTCGGAAGGACGCCCGTCTTGCGACGGGCTATGGCCAGCCATGACGCGCTCAACCTCACGCGATCGCCTTCGAGGGCGCCTTGTCGCCGTGGCAGAACTTGAACTTGCGTCCGCCGCCGCAGGGGCAAGGCGCATAAGGATCGCGCTTGGCGTCCTCGGCCCTGACCCAATGCATCACGTCGGCGGGCGCGCGCCCGCGCTTGAGGAGCTGTCCCATCACGCCCATCAGCGGGCGCGTGTGGGTGAAGAAGAGCTCGAGCCCGGCGCAGAGGTAGTTCTGGCCCGGCTCGCCGTCCTTGGACAGCGCAAAACGGTCCTTCGGGCAGCCGCCGTTGCAGAGGAACCGCACCTCGCATTCCTGGCACTGTTTGGTCAGCGTATCGCGTTTGTCGTTGCCGAACTTGCGCATCTGCGGCGAGGCGACGAGGTCGATCAGCGGCGTCGTCGTGATGTTGCCGAGCTTCTGCCCCGGCTCGACGAAATGATCGCAGGTGTAGAGGTCGCCATTGTGTTCGAGCGCCGGCCCATAGCCGCAAGTCGGCGCATGGATGCAGAGGAGATGGCGCCCAAAATAGGCTTCGAGCGTGACGTCGAACAGCTGGACGAACACGCGCCCCACGTCGCGCCGCACCCATTCCTCGAAAATGTCGATCAGAAAGCGGCCGTATTGCTCGCTTTCGACCGTGCGGTCGGTGACGAGATCGCCGGTCTGCGTATAGAGGAGGCGCTTGCCCGCGCCGGGTCGGTCGCTCCAACCCTGGTTGGCGATCGCGAGCGTCTCCGCCGTCGCCCGCTCGACGATCGGAATGAACTGCACCCACTTCGCCCCGAGTTCGTCGCGGAAGAAGCGGTAGACCCTTCGGCCATGCTTCTCATTGGCGGCGTTGACGGTGCAGAGAATGTTGAACTCGACGCCGTGACTCTTGAGGAAGCGCCAGCCGCGCATGACGAGGTCGAACGTGCCCTGGCCTTTCCGGTCGCGCCGGTAGGCGTCGTGCAGGTCGCGCGGCCCGTCGACGCTGAGGCCAACGAGAAAATTGTGCTTCTTGAAGAAGGCGCACCAGGCGTCGTCGAGGAGGAGGCCGTTCGTCTGAAAAGTCTGCTGAACCGCCTGGCCGGGCTTGCGGTATTTTTCCACCAGTTCGACCGCGCGCTCGAAGAATTCGAGCTTCATCAGCGTCGGCTCGCCCCCCTGCCAGGCGACTGTCACCTCGGGCGTGCGGTGGGCTTCGAGCAGCTGGCGGATATAGCTCTCGAGCGTCGCCGACGACATGCGATGCTTGTCGTTGGGGTAGAGCGCCTCCTTCGACAGGAAGAAACAATAGGCGCAGTCGATGTTGCAGGTCGAGCCGCTGGGCTTCGCAAGCAGGTGAAAGCTCGGCGGCGCGTTGGCCGGCCTCGTCTGAACGGCCGGCGCCGTTTCACCATCCATGAGAAGCCGCCTTCATCTTGCGCATCCTGATCCGCCCGCGCCAACCTTCTCGCAATCCTAAGTCTGTTTGCCGCGCGACGCCACTCCATAGCGCAGGCCGATCAGCAACCGTCGGACCGCTTCCGCTTTAGTACGGCAACACAGCATCGATGCGCGGTTGACAGCCGTTTCTAGGGCATCCCGGAGCAGCGGATGCGTCATTCCCGCGTTCGGGCGCGTGAAGGATTCATCGTTTTCGCTGTTGATTGGGGTTTGGCGAGGCTGCGGTGCGCGGTTGGTGCTTGTTGAGGCCAAAATAGCGGCGAGCGCGATGGCGCATCTGGAGCGGATAATGCAGCGCGCACGGGCGCATTTGGGTCCTCTTTCCGAGGGTTCATCGCGTCCGTCAGGCCGCCTTCGCCCGCAACCGTTGACCGATCATGACGTTATGGGCCAGCGCGTGCCACAGCGCGAAGGTTTTGGTGTTGATCAGGCCGCGAACAGGGATCAAGCCGAAGCCGTGGTTCTTGCGATCCGCATGGATCCGCCCAATGGATCGATAAGATTCATAGCCGGCGTCCGCCGCGAGGCGTCATTCTCGATATTGATTCGAGCGTGAGCCCGACGCGTGGCGAACCTCAAACAGCATGTCTCAGGTGTTGAATTCCCGGGTCTCGCCGCCGCTGAGAGCTGTCGTCGAGGCATTCGGCGGGCATCTCCAAATAGTCCCAGCCGCGTTCGTCGCGAAAGCCGGCCGACGCCCTCCCTAAATCCCCACAGATAGCGTCTACGGCCCGGTGCCGTTCCCACACGCGGTTTTTTTCTTGGGAGGCTTTCGAACGCCGGCCTCAACCCGTGCGAGACGATCCGGATACGCCGGAGGCCGGCGTCCAAAACCCACCCAAGTCGGCAGTCTGATATGCGTTCATCGGCGGAGAACGCGAATTCTCGGTGCGCGAATTCTCTGCAATAGGTAAGTGGCTTAGAGTCCCTGACGGACAGAGGGCCGATCGGGGATGCTGCGGCGCATCACGCACCACCGTCTGAGCGCGACCTTCGCCACAGCTCGAGAGCGATGGGCAACGGGTCGATGTTGACTGCAGCCCACCATGAAGCTTCATCGCCGTAGGCGTGCAGCTCCCGGTGATGGAGACGGCAGACGGGAACTGTGTATTCGTCGCTGACTTTTCGGCCGAGCGCCCGCGGTTGGGCGAAGCGAATGTGATGCGCCTCGGAGGGCGTCCGGCCGCAGACGATGCAGGGTTGAGAGGCGACGAACTTGCAGTGTTCCTTGTCGCGCAGGCGAATGATCTTCGTCGCAACACGTCGGCGGCGTAAGCCAGGGCTCGAGGGCAAGATGATCGGAGGCGAGGCGGCGGCGTCCATCGCGGTCAGGAAAGGCTCCCCGACCGGAGATGCCGGTTCTATTGCCGGCCCCGAATTCGCCTGTCCCTGACGATCGGCTGCCGCAACTTCGATCGTTGCGAGCCTTTCCCGGAAGCCGGCTTCGACCACGTCAGCATCGGCGGCGATCAGCGTGTTCTTGGCGGCAAGGCTCTTGTGGACCCAGTCCGCGGCTTGGTCGGCAGATTGCAGCTCGCATATGTCGGCGAGCAATTGCTCCCGCAGCGCCGCTGATGGTTCTAGCCCCAGAACGGTCCCAGCAGGACGGACGGCTTTCTCCCTTCGACCGGAAGCCGACGTCGCGGGCGCCCCTTCCTCTACCGCCGCCTTGGGTCGCAGTCGCGCGGCTACACGGTCTTTGTCAGCGGCGCCGCCCTTGTTGGTGGCATCCGCCTTCGCGCCGCCGGCAAGGTCCGGCGCGTCGAGATCGTCTTCTCCGGCAATGCCGACAAGGGTGAACAAGGCATAGCGTCGCGCGTAAGTGAGCGCCGCTCCCATCCGACGCGGCGCGGCAGTCTCGGCGATCGGACAGACCGGCCATTCCGACGACAGCCACTCCCCTGACGAATGGGCAAGCGTCGTGGTGAGTCGGATCAGCCCTGCCTCCTCGTCGATCGCCGTCGTCTGGACGGTCGCAATCTCATGACCGCCGAGGATCTTCCGCACGATGTCGAGGCCGCTCGAGAGCGCCGCATAGCGAAAGATCTGATCATGATCGCGCGGGTTCGACGCCCGAATGGTCGCGGTCAGCGACTTCTCCGGATTGGTGAGCTCTCCTTGAGCCTTCGCCAGCGCCGCGGCGATCGCCCCAATGGTTTCGCTAGACCGCTGCATGGCCGCCTTCCTCATCATGGGCAAGTAGATCAAAGCTGACCGCGCCCGACTTCGACCGCTTGGCCCGGACGCCATGGCCAGAGGCTTCCTTGGCGTCCTCCGGCATCAGGGCCTTGAGCTCGGACTTGGCCCTCTCATGGTCGAGGAAGGCGGAGCGGGTGGCGCAGAAGAGACCGGCGAACTCGGCCCAGGAATTCGACTCGCTCATGTCGACGACGCGAACCCCTTCGATCCTTGGTCGCGGAGGCTCGATCCCGTACGGTCGCGGGGTATCCCCGGTTTGAACGCAGCGCCAGAACCGGCGCTCGGCCGTCACCAGAAAGTGCTGGTAGAGCGGGGACTGTCAGGAATCTTGTGTGCGGGGCCATACTGACGCCGATGGAGGGCGCATATGGCAATCAAGAAGGACACCCTGGACGGTTTGCTGGCGGGGTG
>Ga0209656_10001428_pt1 | contig 15627 bp, 10 predicted proteins | sample BogFormECP12_OM2_FD_188239 | JGI IMG/M metagenome (GOLD analysis project Ga0209656, IMG submission 188239) | Bog forest soil microbial communities from Calvert Island, British Columbia, Canada - ECP12_OM2 (SPAdes) (version 2) | ecosystem: Environmental > Aquatic > Freshwater > Wetlands > Bog ... | reverse complement strand
GCCGCCCCGGCCGGGTCGGCATCCGCGGGGTCCGGGTCGGCATCCGCGGGGTCCGGGTCGGCATCCGCGGGGTCCGGGTCGGCGGTCAGCCGCCGGACAACGGGCCCCCGCGGTTCCCGGCGGACCAGCGGCCGGTCGGCGCGCGGTCGGCTCGGGGCGGGACTGGTCGAGATCCCGCCGGTGCCCTACCGCAACCCGGCCAGCGCGGTGCTCGCCAACCCGCAGGTGCCGGAGAGCCGACGCTTTTGCGCGGGCTGCGAGCAGCCGGTCGGGCGCGGCCAGGACGGCCGGGCGGGGCTGACGGAGGGGTTCTGCCGGAACTGCGGCACCCGGTTCTCGTTCAGCCCGAAGCTGGCGCCGGGCGATCTGGTGGCCAGGCAGTACGAGGTGCTCGGCTGCCTCGCCTTCGGCGGGCTCGGCTGGATCTACCTGGCCCGGGACCGCAACGTCAGCGACCGCTGGGTGGTGCTGAAGGGCCTGCTGAACACCGGCGACGCGGACGCCATGGCGGCCGCGGTCGCCGAGCGCCAGTTCCTGGCCCAGGTAGAGCACCCGAATATCGTCAGGATCTACAACTTCGTCCAGCACGCGGACCGGCGCACGGGAGAGTCGGCCGGGTACATCGTGATGGAGTACGTGGGCGGTAAGTCGCTCAAGGAGATCCTGCAGGATGCGCGGGCCGCTGACGGTTCGGTGCCGGTGGAGCACGCGATCGCGTACGCCATCGAGGTGCTGCCTGCCCTGGGCTACCTGCATGACCGGGGCCTGGTGTACTGCGATTTCAAGCCGGATAACGTCATCCAGACCGAGGAGCAGCTCAAGCTCATCGACATGGGCGGGGTGCGCGGGATCGACGGCGACGGGCCCATCTACGGGACGGTCGGGTACCAGGCGCCCGAGATCGGGACTGACGGGCCGTCGGTGTCATCGGACCTGTTCACGGTCGCGCGCGCACTGGCCGTGCTCACGTTCAAGTTCAAGGACTACCAGAGCTCGTACAAGTTCACCTTCCCGGACGGGGTGCCGCTGCTCGAGCAGCAGGAGTCGTTCGCCCGGCTGCTGCGCCGGTCCACCGATGCTGATCCTGACCGGCGCTTCGGCTCCGCAGGGGAGATGGCCGAACAGCTCACCGGCGTGCTGCGCGAGGTGCTCGCCGTGGCGGACGGTACCCCCAGGCCCGCGTTCTCGACGGTGTTCAGCCCCGAGCTCCAGGCGATCGGGACCGGGGACGACGTTGCGGGGGCGGCCCTGTCCGCGCCGGGCGCCGCAGAGATCATCGCGGGAATGCCGATGCCGCAGGTGGACCGGGCCGATCCCGCCGCCGGCTACCTGGCCACGTTCGCCGGGCTCGATTCCGGCCAGCGAGTGGCCGCGCTGTCCCGGGCGGTCTCGGGTGACCCGTCCGTGCCGGCCGAGGTGACCACTTCCGCCGAGACGCGCCTGGCGCTGGCGCGCGCCCAGCTCGACGTCGGCGACTATGACGGGGCCGGCGTCACGCTGTCCGAACTGGCCGCCGAGGACCCGTCCGACTGGCGGATCGCCTGGACCGACGGCCTGCGCTGGCTCGCGGCCGGCGAAGCAGGCGCCACGGGCACCGCAGGCGCCACGGGCACCGCAGGCGGTGCCGCCATCGCGCACAACGCGTTCGACGTGGTGTACGACGAGCTGCCCGGTGAGCTCGCGCCGAAGCTCGCGTTGGGCTTCGCGGCCGAGGCCGCCGGGGACGCCGCGTCGGCCGGCCGGTATTTCCGGCTGGTCTGGACGGTGGACCGGTCCTGCATCAGCGCGGCGTTCGGCCTGGCGCGAGCCTGCCTGGCGGCGGGCGACCGGCCGAGCGCGATCGCGGCGCTCGCGGCGGTGCCCGAGACGTCCAGCCATCATGCGGCGGCGCAGATCGCCGCGGTCCGGATTCTGGTGTCGCCCGGCGTGACCGGCGACGACTTGCGCCAGGCCGATGGCCGCCTCGGCCGGCTGCCCCTGGACGAGGCCCGCCGCCAGCAGCTCACCGTGGAGATCTTGCGCGCCGCGCTCGGCTGGGCCAGCTCCGGGCAGGTTTCCGCGTCCGGGCGGCACGTCTCCGCCGACGGCCTCATCCTCGGCTGCGAACCGAACGAGCGCGCGCTGCGCTTGGGCCTGGAACGCAGCTACCGGACGCTGGCCCGGCTGACGTCGGACCGCGGCCGCCGGATCGAGCTGGTCGACATGGCCAATGCCATCCGGCCGAAGACCTGGTCATGACGGCGGACCCGGCGCGGGCCATGGGCGCTTCGGACCGCGGGCAAGATAGTAAAGGTCATGGTTCGTCGGTTTCGATGACTTGGAGCGGCATGGCGGGTCGGCCCAGGATCAGGTGCCTGGCGGAGTACCGATGACCGTGCCGATGCTGACCAGGGACCAGGCCGGGGCCGCGGTCAAGGCCGCGGTCGTCGAGCGCGACGCCATCCAGGCCAACCTGCTCGAGCTGGACTCCAGCTTCGGCAAGCAACTGCTGGCGGGGGCCGAGCTCACCGGGGACACCAAACGGCGCTGGGACGCCACGGCGGCCACGCTAGCCACCCTCTGGCAGGTCTACTCGGCCTACTCGGCCGTGGTCGACCAAGCTGCCGAGGCGGCCGCCAGACGCCTCGGCACCAGGGAGCTCGCGGCGCTCACCGGGCTGCTCACCGGGCGCTCGGTGCAGCTAGCCTCGGGTCCCGCCCCGCTGGCCGGCCGTGATCTGGCCGACTCCGGCCGCGAGGACCTGACCATGGCCACGGCGGTGGCCCGGATGCGCGGCGCGTTCGCCGCCGTGACCGAGGTGGTCGCCGCCGCGGAGCAGGTGTGGACCGAGGTCGCGGGCCGCCTGGACGCGGCCGGCGCCGAGTTGGCCCGGGTGACGTCGCTAGCCGCGACGCTCGGGGACGAGGCGCTGACCGGTGACCTGGCTGCGGTCCAGAGCAAGCTGGCCCGGCTGCGTGACACGCTGAACTCCGATCCGCTGGCCTTGTGGCTCGGTCGTTCGGGGCCCCGTCGTTCAGAGCAGGGCGGCACCGCGGTCGATACCTCGGGGGCGGACCGGCTGCAGCAGGAAATCGCCGCCGCCGCCACCAGGGTGGATGAGCTCGTCCGGCTGCGGGACGACGCCCGCCAGCGCATCGCCGGGGTGACGGCGGCCGCGGCGACGGCCCATGCGGCACGTGAGGACGCCGTCGCGGCCTGGCGGCAGGCTGCAGCGAAGATTGCTGCCGGGGCACTGCCGCCCGAGCCCGCCGCCCTGGCCGACCTGTCCGCCCGGCTGGCCGGCCTGGACCCGCTGCTGGCCAGCGGCCGGTTGACCCGCCTGGCGTCCGAGCTGGACCTGCTCGGCCGCGAGCTGGACACCGCGACGGCCGCCTTCAAGGAGGCCGAACGGGCCGTGGTGGCAGCCATGGCCAACCGTGACGAGCTGCGCGGACTGCTTGGCGCCTACAAGGCCAAGGCCGCCCGGCTCGGCGGGGCCGAAGACCCAGGCCTGGCCGAACGGTATGACCAGGCTCGTGACCTGCTCTGGACCGCGCCCTGCGACCTGGCCGCGGCCGCGGCCGCCGTGGCTGCTTACCAGCAAGTCGTGCTGGGGGTGCAGCCGCGGTGACCCGGGCTCAGCCGGGCCGCCGGATAGAACTTGCCAACAAGGCCAGCACAATCCGGCCCCAGGCGCTGACATGACGGCCCGTGACCTGGATGATGGCCTGATGCACGAAGGCAACACGGGAGTCACCTGTCCCGCATGCGGCGGGCCAGCCGGCGCCGCGGACAGCTTCTGCGAGTCGTGTGGGACCGAGCTCGCCCCGCCCGTCAGCAGCACCGGCCCGGCTGGGTACACCGCGCAGTGCCCGGTGTGCTCGCTCGACGAGTCGGCCCCGCCCAGCGTGATCAGCGCCGAGGGCTATTGCGAGTCGTGCGGCCGCAAGGTGCCGTCCGGCCGCGACCACGTCGAGCTCAACCTCGAGCTGCTGGCCGGGGTCACCGACCGCGGCCTGCGCCATCCGCGTAACGAGGACGCGATGGCCCTGGCGACGACGGAAACCCCGGCCGGCCCGATGGCGATCGCCGTCGTCTGCGACGGTGTGTCGTCCTCGCCACGCCCAGATGAGGCGTCGCTGACCGGAGCGCAGGCGGCGGTGCGGGTGCTGCTCACCTCGATCAGGCGCGGCGACGATCCGGACGAGGCGTCCCTGGCGGGCGTACGCCAGGCGCACGAGGCCATGGCCATTCTAGGCTCGCCGTCCCAAGCGCCATCTTCCACCTATATTTCCGCGATCATCGGCCTGGACGCGGTCACGGTCTGCTGGCTCGGCGACAGCCGCGCCTACTGGCTCGCCACCGACTCCGAGGCCAGGCGACTGACCAGGGACGACTCGCTCGCCGAGGAAATGGTCGCGCAGGGGGAGCTAACCGAGGCCGAGGCCATGGCCTCCCCGCAGGCTCATGTGATCACCCGCTGGCTCGGTGCCGACGTCGGCACGGCGCAGCCGCACGTCACCCGGTTCGAGCCGCCGGGACGCGGGGTCGTGCTCGTCTGTTCCGACGGGCTGTGGAACTACCGGCCCGAGGCGGCAGGCCTGGCGGAGCTCGCGCTCCCGGCCGCGTTCCACGACCCGGCCAGTGCCGCCGACGCGTTGCTGAAGTTCGCCCTGGACGCCGGCGGCATGGACAACATCACCATCGTGCTGGTCCCGTTCCCCCTAGCGCGGCCTGCGCCGTGACCGAGGAGAATCCGCCATGACCGACTCCGGCTTCAGCGTCGACGTCGACCAGAACCAGTACCTGCCCGAGGGCGGCCGCGACGTGAGCGCGGTGGTCACCGTGGCGTCCGGGGCGGACGTCGCCGTCGCGGCTCCGTCGGGCGGCGCGGGCAGCGCCGAGATCATCATCATCGACTGCTCGGGATCGATGGACTATCCGCCGACCAAGATGACCCAGGCGCGGGCCGCCACCGCCGCCGCGATCGACGTGGTCCGTGACGGCGTGGGGTTCGCGGTCGTCGCGGGCACCAGCACCGCCTGGCCGGTCTTCCCGGCCGACGGGCGCATGGCGGTCGCGAGCGCGGCGACGCGGGCTGCGGCCAAGCAGGCGGTAACCGGGCTGCGCGCTAACGGCGGCACCGCGATCGGCCAGTGGCTGGGGCTGGCCAGGCAGATCTTCGCGGGCTACTACCCGGCGCAGCTGCGGCACGCCATCTTGCTCACCGACGGCAAGAACCAGCACGAGACGCCCGCCCAGCTCGCGGCCGAGCTCAGCCAGTGCGAGGGCACCTTCAGCTGCGACTGCCGCGGCGTGGGCACCGACTGGGAGGTCAGCGAGCTGCGCACGGTCTCCACCACGCTGCTGGGTACGGTGGACATCATCCCGGACCCGGCCGGGCTGGCCGCGGACTTCGCGGCCATGATGGAGAACGCGATGGGCAAGCAGGTCGCTGACGTGTCGCTGCGGGTCTGGACGCCGCAGCACGCCACCGTCAAGTTCGTCAAGCAGGTGGCCCCCGCGGTCGAGGACCTCACCGGCAGGCGCACCCAATCAGGACCGCAGGCGGGCGACTACCCGACGGGGGCATGGGGGCCGGGGGAGAGCCGGGACTACCACGTCGGCGTCGAGGTCAACCCGGCCGGCGTGGGTCAGGAGATGCTGGCCGCGCGGATCAGCCTGGTCGCAGGCGCACCGTCCGGCGCCCAGGTCCTCGGGCAGGGGCTCGTCCGCGCGATATGGACCGACGACGAGGCGCTGTCCACCAAGATCAACCCGCGGGTAGCGCACTACACGGGCCAAGCCGAACTCGCCGCCGCCATCCAGGAGGGTCTGGAGGCCCGCAAGCAGGGCGACGAGGAGACCGCGACGGCCAAACTCGGCCGGGCGGTCGCGCTGGCGCATCAGTCAGGCAACGAGGACACCGCCAAGCTGCTTTCCAAGGTGGTAGATGTGGTGGATGTGGAATCCGGCACCGTCCGGCTGAAGAAGAAGGTCGAGGACGCCGACGAGATGGCCCTCGACACCCGGTCGACCAAGACGGTCCGGGTGAAGAAATAGCGAGCGAGGGAGGAGGCGCGATGGCGCTCTGTCCCAACGGGCACGACTCGGCGAGCGATGACTTCTGCGACGTCTGCGGCATGCGCATCGGCGGCACCCCCAAAGGCCCGGCCACCGGTCCCTCGCCCGCGGTCAGCGCCCGGCCCCGGCCCGATACCGCCGCCGAAACCTGCCCCCGCTGCGGTACCCCAAGAACCGGCCAGTTCTGCGAGGCCTGCGGCTTCAACTTCCACGGTCCCCGTTTCATCCCGGCCGGCCCTCCGCCCTCCGCCCCGGGCGGCCCTCCTCCCTCCGCCCCGGCCGCCCCTCCTGCCCCGGCCGGCCCTCTCACCTCCTCGTCGGCCGGTCCTCTTCCTCCCGCCCCCGCAATCCCCCCGACCTCAGTAGGCTCCGCCGCACCCTCCGCCCCGCCGGCTCCTTCGGCGGAGTCCGCCCCCTCGGTCCCGTCGGCTCGTTCGGCCTCGTCCTCCCCGTCGATGTCCTCGTTCCCGTACCCGCAGGTCACCTGGACCGCGGTAGTCGGCGCGGACCGCGCTTATTACGAGCGGGTGCAGTCGCTCACCGGGCCGGAAGGCGCCGCCGTGACGTTCCCCCCCTACTGCGCCGAACGGCGCTTCCAGCTCGTCGGGAACCAGATGCGGATCGGGCGGCGCAGCGTGTCGCGCGGCCTGGCGCCGGAGATCGACCTCACCGGACCGCCCTCCGATCCGGGCATCAGCCGGCTGCACGCGGTCCTGATCGCGACGCCGGACGGCAGTTGGGCCGTGCTCGACCCGGGTTCGGCCAACGGCACGGTCGTCAACGGCTCAGAGATCGGGATCGGGGACCAGGTGTCCCTTCATGACGGCGATCGCATCAACCTCGGCGCCTGGACCGCGATCACGGTGCACCGCGGTTAGGAAATTCTCTACCTGGAGTAGGGCATCGGCGTATAACGACGGACGATCCCAGGCACTAACGTATGCACATGATCACCAACCCGTCGCCGCGAGACCATGCCGAGGTCGACCTTGGTCCCGCTGCTGGCGTCAGCGACAGGGGCCTGCGGCATCACCGCAACGAGGACGCGATGGCCTTGGCCGCCGAGCAGGCGCCAGGCGGTCCAGCGGTGGTGGCGGTGGTCTGCGACGGCGTCTCTTCCTCGGCCCGTCCCGACGAGGCGTCGCAGGTCGCCGCGCATGCCGCGCTGCCGGTCCTGGTGGCCGCCGTGCAGGCGGGCGGGGATCTCGCCGCGGCCTCGCTGGCCTCAGTGGCCGCTGCGCGCCGGTCGGTGGCGGCCCTGCAGGGACCCGGGGGCGACACTTCGGCGACCACGTTCGTGTCCGCGGTCGCGAGCGGCTACGAGGTGACCTTGTGCTGGCTGGGCGACAGCCGCGCCTACTGGCTGGGCCAGTCGGCGTCGGAATCCCGGCTGCTCACGCGGGATGACTCCGTGGCCGGGGGAATGGTCGCGGCCGGCCTGGCCGACGAGGCCGCGGCGATGGCCTCGCCGCATGCTCACGTGCTGACCCGCTGGCTGGGCGGCGATGCCGCGGATCTAGCCGAGGACCCCGACCGCGCCGCGCACGTCGAGCGGTACACGCCGCCCGGGCCCGGGGCCCTGCTCATATGCTCGGACGGCCTGTGGAACTACCTGCCCGAGGCCGTGGACCTCGCCGGGCTGGCGCTGCCCAAGGCGCTGAGCGACCCGCTCGGCGCCGCCGCCGACATGGTGAAGTTCGCCATCGACGCCGGCGGCGCCGACAACATCACGGTCGTCCTGATCCCCTACCTTGCCCCCGAGGCCCCCTGATACCTCAGTACTTGGGGCCGACGAATTCGTCGAGCCGCGCCACCGCCTCGCGCCTGGCCACCGAGATAGCGTTCCGCCGCGAGAATCGCCAGGCCACCCCGAGCTGATCCAGGACCTCACCGCACAGCCGGAGAATGTCCCCGGACTCGTTGGTGAACAAATATCGCGGATACTCGTACCAGGCATCGCCGCCCGCAAGGTGGGCCCGTACCCGGTTACTCCCGCGATAGCCGTCCGAGTGGAACAGCCCGCGGGCCAGACTGCCCGGATTTGCCATGACAATGGTGCGCTGCCATGGTTGCAGCTCGATTGTGCGCATGTGCTTCCGGCCCGGCCCGTGCTGCGGGAAAAGGCACGGCCAGTGCCGCGAGCAACTCACCACTTCGGTGCAGCCTGGTTTCTGCTGGATCCAGACCTTGCTGCGCGGCCGGACGGTGCTCATCGCCCGCTCACACTCCCGCCGCAGCCCAGGCCAGGCGTCGGCACACATGATGCGTAGCTTCCAAACCTCCTTGTCTCTCGCGCCGGCCCGGCTTATGCAGCCATCTCCCAGGTAGAGGCCAAGAAGATATGCATAGTCGGCCTGCGGTTCCGGAAGGGTCGGGCTGGCTGCGCACCTGGGACAGACGGCACGCGGGCTGGAACCAATTTCCGGATGCTCGCGCCAGTCACGCAACGTCGCCCGTGAGATTCCGGTAGACAAACTGATGCTGCGGAGACTAATCCCACATTCCATCAGAGCTACCGCATGACGACGAATGTCAGCGCTATACATAATCGCAGTATGACAGGAGGCACTGACAATACTGAGCTGACGAATTCGAATTCCGCGGTGCCCCGGGTGGGATTCGAACCCACACTTAACGGTTTTTGAGGCCGCTCGCTCTTCCGTTGGCGTACCGGGGCTTAGCTCGCCGCAGGGGGAGCGGCACGGTGACAATCTACCTGGTGACGGTACGCTCGTGGGCATGAGCCAGAACCCGTTGCGTGTCGTCATCGCCGAGGACGAGGCACTGATCCGTCTCGACCTCAAGGAGATGCTGGAAGAAGAGGGCTATTCGGTCGTCGCCGAGGCGGGCGACGGCGAGTCAGCCGTCGAGCACGTCACGACGTTGCGCCCGGATCTGGCCATCCTTGATATCAAGATGCCGGTCCTCGACGGGATCTCCGCCGCCGAGCGGATCGCCGCCGAGCGGATCGCGCCGGTCGTCATCCTGACCGCCTTCTCCCAGCGTGAACTGGTGGAGCGGGCCCGCGACGCGGGTGCGATGGCGTATCTGGTCAAGCCGTTCACCAAGGCCGACCTGGTGCCGGCCATCGAGATGGCGGTCAGCCGGTTCGCCGAGATCCGCGCGCTCGACACCGAGATCGACACGCTGCGCGAGCGGCTCGAGGTCCGCAAGCTGCTCGACCGGGCCAAGGGCCTGCTTCAGTCCGAGCACGGGCTGACCGAGCCGGAAGCCTTCCGCTGGATCCAGAAGACCTCGATGGACCGCCGACTCACCATGCGCAAGGTGGCCGAAGCGGTAATCGAGGGCAGCATGCGCGTTCCCGCGGAAACGCCGCAGCCCCAGCCCTGATGGCGCAGCCCTGATGGCGCAGCCCTGAGGCCACAGCCCCGCAAGCGAGGAGCCTGGTAAGCGAGAACCCGGGGGGTCGTTGGTGCCGTGTCCGCCTTCCCCGGCCGACACGTTGTCTACTTGAACCCCCCGGGCCCGCCGGCACCACGTTAGCGACCCGCCGCCTTGCGGTGCAAAGCGAGCCCTCCGCCAGGCCGGGCGAGTTTAGCTGTCGATTACTCCCTGTTCACCCAGGGGATCGATGCCGTCAGCCTCGCATCCGGGTACCTGGTCCCTGATCAGGCAGGTAAGCCGCGATGTGCACATCCGGCGACCGGCCGTGTCCGTGATGACGATCTCATAGGTTGCCAGCGTCCGGCCGCCGTGCGCCAGGGTCGCGACCGCCGTGACCTCCCCGTCGCTGGCGCCGCGGTGGTGCGTCGCGCTGATCTCGATGCCGACTACCACCCGGCCCAGGCCGGCGTGCAGGGCAGCGGCCAGCGACCCGATGGTCTCCGCGAGCACGCACGAGGCGCCGCCGTGCAGCAGGCCGTACGGCTGGACGTTGCCGGCCACCGGCATCGTCGCCACGACCTCGGTCCCGGAGGCCGACAGGATCTTGATGCCCATGCTGTGCGCCAGGGTGCCCTCGGCGGTCGTCACCGCGATGATCCTGTCCAGCATCTCCTGATCCATCCGTACCTCCGCTCGCTTGGCCCACGTCAAGGGTGCCATGCGCCCGCCCGGCGCCCCCACAAGGGCACCCGAGCCGACGCGTCCGCACGCCCTGGGCCATCCAAGATCACCTAAGAGCCCAGATTCCCTCATATTTCTGTGGGATAAGGGGTGACTTCGGTTGTGTTAACGCTCACAATTTGGTTGGAACCTTTTTAGGAAGGGAGCGCATCATGCGCGAGATCGGAAGACAGCGACGTCTCCGTCGCCTGGTCACCATCGGGCTGGCCGCCATGGTGGCGATTGCGGTCGGCGGGTCCCTGGCAGTCACCCAGGCCCAGGCGGCAAGCACCAGGCCAGCCGCGCCCGCCCTAAGCGTCAGCAGGCAGTTCTTCGGCACCGCGTTCGATAAGTACGCCGGCCATAACCTGCCCGTATACCGGTACACGCTCCGCAACAACCGCGGCATGAGCGTGAAGATCATCACCTACGGCGCGACCGTCCAGGCCATCAACGTCCCTGACCGGTTCGGTCGGGTGGCCGACGTGGTGCTCGGCTTCAAGACCCTGGCGGACTACGTCCAGTTCGACAGCCCGCCGGTCGCCCCGACCACCGGCGTGTACTTCGGCGAGACCGTCGGCCGGTACGCCAACCGGATCGCCAACGGCAAGTTCACCCTGAACCAGCCTGGAGTCGGTCCCGTCAACTACACCATCCCCGTCAACAACGGGCCGAACGCCCTGCACGGCGGGATCGTCGGCTTCGGCAACCACGTCTGGGCCGACAAGCCGGTCTTCGGTCCCGGCTCCGTGGGCGTGCAGCTCACGCTGGTCAGCCCGAACGGCGACGAGGGCTACCCCGCCGGGTCCCCTGGCTGCCCGACCAGCTGCACCGGTTACCCGGCCCAGATCAAGGTCGTCCTGACCTACACCCTGAACAACGCCAACCAGCTGATCCTGCACTACACGACCACCAACCAGTCGAAGAACCTCAACACGGTCCTCAACCTGACCAACCACAGCTACTTCAACCTGGCCGGCGAGAGCTCGTTCCCCGGCTCGGCCTACGGCCAGATCATCCGGATCAACGCCAACAAGTACACGCCGACCAACACCACCTCGATCCCGCTCGGCTACCTGGCGTCGGTGTTCGGCACGCCGATGAACTTCACTACCCCGTTCACGATGGGCGCCCGGATCCAGGACGTCAGCGCCAACTTCAACTCGCCCGGCTTCAACCAGCTGCTGGAAGCCCAGGGTTACGACCACAACTGGGTGCTGAACCCCGGCCATTACGGCCCGCTCGGGCTGAACCTGGCCGCAACCGCCTTCGACCCGGGCAGCGGCCGTCTGCTGACGGTCTGGACCGACCAGCCCGGCGTCCAGTTCTATACGAGCAACTTCCTGACCGGGACGCTGGTGGGCATCAGCGGCCACGCTTACCGGCAGGGTGCCGCCTACACGTTCGAGACCCAGCACTTCCCGAACTCGCCCAACCAGCCCAACTTCCCCTCCACGGAGCTGTTCGCTGGCCAGACCCAGAACACCACCACGATCTTCGCGTTCAACTAGTAGCACCTCGTAACACCGCCTAACCCCGGTCCCCGTCCGCCGCTACGCGCCACGCAACGGCACGCAGGCGGCGGACGGGGATACCGGAGCCCGTTCGGACCATAGGATCGGAACGTGGCGACACAAGTGACGAGCCAGGACCGACTCCTCCTACTCGATGGTCATTCGCTTGCGTACAGGGCGTTCTTCGCGCTGCCGATCGAGAACTTCTCCACCACGACCGGGCAGCCGACCAACGCGGTCTACGGGTTCACGGCAATGCTGATCAACGTGCTGCGCGACGAGAAGCCGACCCACGTCGCGGTGGCGTTCGACCGCGGCGAGCCGACGTTCAGGCACGAGCAGTACGTCGAGTACAAGGCCAACCGCCGCGAGACGCCCGAGGACTTCCGCAGCCAGCTCAGCCTGATCTTCGAGGTGCTCGACGCGCTTGGCATCAGGCGGCTGTCGGCGCCGGGCTACGAGGCTGATGACCTCATCGCCACGCTGGCCACGCAGGCTGCGGCGCAGGACATGGACGTCCTCATCGTCACCGGCGACCGCGACGTGCTCCAGTTGGTCTCGGACAAGGTGACGGTGCTGATGACCAGGCGCGGCATCACCGAGATGACCCGCTTCACCCCGGCGACGGTGGCCGAGAAGTACGGGCTCTCCCCGGCGCAGTACCCCGACTTCGCCGCGGTCCGCGGTGACCCGAGCGACAACCTGCCCGGCATTCCCGGGGTGGGGGAGAAGACCGCGACCAAGTGGATCGCGGAATTCGGCTCCCTGCAGGCCCTGGTCGACCGGGTGGACGAGGTCAAGGGCAAGGCCGGCGACGCGCTGCGCGAGCACCTCGGCAACGTGCTGCGCAACCGCCAGCTCACCGCGCTGCTCACCGACCTGCCCGCCGAGACCGTCGGCGCCGTGCCCGGCGACCTGCTGCCGGTGGCCTGGGACCGGGAGAAGATCCACCAGCTCTTCGACACGCTCCAGTTCAAGGTGCTCCGCGAGCGCCTCTACCAGACCCTCCCGCACGGCCTCATCGGCGCGATCGGCTCGGACCCCGACAGCCCGCTCGGCGCCGCCGCCGCTTCCGGTCCGGAAAAAGCGGCCTTCGAGGTGGTGACGGAGCTGCTCGGACCGGACCAGGTCGGTGCCTGGCTGGCCGCCCATTCTTCGGCCGAACGGTCCGGGGTGGCAGTCACCGGAACCTGGGGGCGCGGGACCGGAAACGTGACCGGCCTGGCGATTGCGGCTCCGGATGGTCATGGGGCCTACCTCGATCCAGCCGAGCTCACCGAAGCGGACGAGCAGGTGCTCGCCTCGTGGCTGGCGGACGCCGGCCGCCCGAAGGTGCTGCACGACGCCAAGGGCCCGATGCACGCGTTCGCGGCCCGCGGCCTGCCGCTGGCCGGGCTGGCCTGCGACACGGCGCTGGCGGCTTACCTGGCGCTGCCCGGCCAGCGCACTTTCGACCTGGCCGACCTGGCGCTGCGCTACCTGGGCAAGGAGCTGCGTGAGGAGGCCGAAGACGGCCAGCTGACGCTGGACGGCTCGGGCGAGCGCGACGCGGCGGCCGCCCTGGTGCTGCGCGCCCAGGCCACCCTGGAGCTGGCCGCGGCCCTGGAGGAAGACCTGGACCGGCGCGAGTCGGTGGCACTGCTGCGCGAGCTCGAGCTGCCGCTGGTCTCCGTGCTGGCCAACATGGAACACACCGGGATCGCGGCCGACGCCGAGCACTTCGCGGCTATGTCCTCGATGCTGCACGGCGAGGCGAAGGCGGCCGAGCAGGCCGCGTACGCGGTCGCCGGGCACGAGTTCAACCTCGGCTCGCCCAAGCAGCTGCAGGAGCTGCTCTTCACCGAGCTCGGCCTGCCCAAGACCAAGCGCATCAAGACCGGATACACCACCGACTCCGAGGCGCTGACCAGCCTGCTCGCGCAGACCGGTCACCCGGTCCTTGAGCACCTGCTGCGCCATCGCGACGTGGCCAAGCTGATGTCGATCGTGGACTCGCTGATCCCGATGGCCGGCGAGGACGGCCGGATCCACACCACGTTCAACCAGACGGTCGCGGCCACCGGCCGGCTGTCCTCCGCCGACCCCAACCTGCAGAACATCCCCATCCGCAGCGAACTCGGCCGCCAGATCCGGCTTGGCTTCGTGGTCGGCGAGGGCTACGAGAGCCTGCTGTCGGCGGACTACAGCCAGATCGAATTGCGGATCATGGCGCACCTGTCCGGCGACGAGGCGCTGATCGCGGCGTTCGAGTCGGGGCACGACTTCCACGCCGCCACCGCCTCCCGCGTGTTCGGCCTGCCGCCCGCGGACGTGGGACCCGAGCTGCGGGCCAAGATCAAGGCGATGAACTACGGGCTGGCCTACGGCCTGTCGGCCTACGGGCTTTCCCAGCAACTGCGGATCACGCCCGACGAGGCGCGCGGGCTGATGGAGGAGTATTTCAAGGAGTTCGGCGGCGTCCGGGACTACCTGCACGAGGTGGTCTCGCGGGCCCGGATGGACGGCTACACCGCCACGATGATGGGCCGCCGCCGGTACCTGCCCGACCTGACCTCGGACAACCGGCAGCGGCGGGAGATGGCCGAACGGATGGCGCTCAACGCGCCGATCCAGGGTTCGGCCGCGGACGTGATCAAGGTGGCGATGCTGGCCGTGGACAGCGCGCTTGCGGCGGCCGGGCTGCGCTCCCGGATGCTGCTGCAGGTGCACGACGAGCTGATCATCGAGGTGGCGCCCGGCGAGTTCGACGCCGTCCGCGACCTGGTGTGCGCCGCGATGGCCGGGGCCGCCTCGCTGCGGGTGCCCCTCGACGTATCGGTCGGCACCGGCCGAAGCTGGGCCGAGGCGGCGCATTAATGCGGCTTAGTATGGCGGCGGGTCGCGTGAGTACGGCGATCCCGCGCGGCGTAAGCCGCGATCGCGCGTCCGCGAGGGGCCTGTTGGCCCCCTCCGGTCGCGTGATACTACGGCGAGAACCGCAGCGGGGCGCGAAGCGCAGCGGGGGGTTCCGGGGGGTCGCCCTCCGGGCCAACACTGACACCGTATTGTGGCCGGTCTCAATTGACCCCCCAGGTTAACTCTCATAAGCTGAACACCGCGCCGTGTCCTCGTGCGTTCCGCCGTGATCGCGTGGTATCAACCCCACGTGATCGGGCAGGCGGCCCGCCGGGCATGCTGTAACCGGCCTCCGTGCTGGTTGTGGTAAGTCCTGTGAATCCTGGTCACCTGCACGGTTACCGGCGTGTCCATAACTTCCCTGTCCGCATCCGGAGCCAACCCACACATGACGAGCAGCACGCAAGCCAACTCGACCCCCAAGGTGGCGGTCAACGACATCGGGTCCGAGGAGGCATTCCTCGCCGCGATCGACGAAACCATCAAGTATTTCAACGACGGCGACATCGTCGAAGGAACAGTCGTCAAGGTCGACCGAGACGAGGTCTTGCTCGATATCGGCTACAAGACAGAAGGCGTGATTCCGTCCCGCGAACTGTCCATCAAGCATGACGTAGACCCGCACGAGGTGGTCCATGTCGGCGAGCACATCGAGGCCCTTGTCCTGCAGAAGGAGGACAAGGAAGGCCGGCTGATCCTGTCCAAGAAGCGGGCGCAGTACGAGCGCGCCTGGGGCACGATCGAGAAGATCAAGGAAGAGGACGGCGTGGTCACCGGCACGGTGATCGAGGTCGTCAAGGGCGGCCTGATCCTGGACATCGGGCTGCGCGGCTTCCTGCCGGCTTCGCTGGTGGAGATGCGCCGGGTCCGCGACCTGCAGCCGTATGTGGGCAAGGAGGTCGAGGCCAAGATCATCGAGCTGGACAAGAACCGCAACAACGTGGTCCTGTCCCGGCGCGCTTGGCTCGAGCAGACTCAGTCCGAGGTCCGGCACACCTTCCTGAACACGCTGCAGAAGGGCCAGATCCGCAAGGGGCAGGTGTCCTCGATCGTCAACTTCGGCGCGTTTGTCGACCTGGGCGGCGTGGAC
>Ga0209656_10001426_pt1 | contig 15633 bp, 12 predicted proteins | sample BogFormECP12_OM2_FD_188239 | JGI IMG/M metagenome (GOLD analysis project Ga0209656, IMG submission 188239) | Bog forest soil microbial communities from Calvert Island, British Columbia, Canada - ECP12_OM2 (SPAdes) (version 2) | ecosystem: Environmental > Aquatic > Freshwater > Wetlands > Bog ... | reverse complement strand
AGGCCCCGTTCGAGGTTCTTGACGATCATCGGAACCAGGGCGACGTAGCTGATGCGGTAGCGAACGAATGCATCCCGAACAAATTCCGGACGCAGAGTTCGCAGATGCACCACGCACGCGCCGCAAGCGAACGGCCCAATAAAACCCACCATGAAATCGATAGCGTGATTGGTGGGAAGAATGCTGAGATAGCGCACTCCGGGCCAGAATGGATACCACTCAGTGAGCGCGCGGCACTGCTCCAGATAATTTTCGTGGGTGAGCACGCAGCCCTTAGGACGACCGCCGGTGCCGGACGAATACACGATGCACGCCGTGTCTTCCAGCTGCCGCATGATGAAGTCGGGCGAGCCTTTGCGCTTGAAATCCTCCCAGCGGAAGCCCCCATTCAATTCCGCGCCCAACGGCGCCTCGGTCACGAGTACGATCTTGGTAGCAATCTTTTCGAACTCCGGCGATTGCGTAATAGCACGCCAGAGATGGTATTCAACAACTAAGATTTTCGACTTGGAGTGGGCCAGCAATTGCAAATGTTCAGCGGGAGTGAGCTTGTAGTCGAGCGGAACCAGCACACCGCCGCAGTAAAAGATGGCATATGCCGAGATCAGCCACTTCGACTGATTGGTCATGATGATTGCGGCGCGGTCCCCGGCATCGAAATCGGCGTCTTCGAGCGCACGGGCAAGCGGCAGTGCAATCTCCTTGAAATCGGAGTAAGTGAGGCGGACTTTTTCGCGGTCACGATCCGCCTCGATCAGGCAGATCTCCGAAGAAAAGCGATCGAGCGCGTCGCGCAATGCGGCGCCCACACATGTGTACTTGGCGAGATCGAGCATTTAGAAATGGCTAAACATTGATTGTAGATGGTCAATCGCGAACCGCACATCGCCACTGCGGCGGGGTTCCCTGGCAATCAACAATGTTCGCGGCCTACAGGCGCGCCTGAATTTTACTGGCCAAAGTGCGAAAGTCGGTCACACCCTGCAGTTCGTAGTCAGGCAGTTCGACGTGGAAGTGCTGCTCCAGGCGCGTCAGCAGGTCGAGTGTCTGCAGGCTGTCGATGCCGAGCGCCTTGAAAAAATCGGCGTCGGGCGAGAGTTTTTCCCGCGGCACTCTAAAGTGGGCGGCGGCCAGATTCAGGATTTCGTCCAGCGTCTTCTCTGCGGTTTGCATAATAAGTGATTTTAACTGAACAACGGCTCAGGGTAGATAAGGCTGGGCGTCTGTGCTCTCGACGAATTTCTTCAGACCGGCTTCGACTGCCGGACGCGAAAATAGCTCACAGAAAAGGTCGATTTCCCGCCGTAGCTCTTCGTGAGGAATTGGTTTGATGAATTGCTTGGCGCTAGCCGAGGTTTTGCGATCGAACTTTCCGATTTGCGCTGCCGTGGCACGCGCAGCGCGGAGGGCCTCGCCTTCGGAGACGACCTGGCTGACCAGTCCGATTTGTTGCGCTTTCGTTGCGTTGAAACTGCGGCCAGTGAGCAGCAGGTCGCGCACGACCGCGTTGCCCAGATCCCGCTTCAAGCGCGGAATTCCGCCAAAGCCCGGAATCAGGCCGAGCCGCAGCTCGGGAAAACAGAAGCGCGCCATCTTGTCTGCGATGATCAAGTCGCACGTCAGAGCGAGTTCGAAGCCGCCCCCGAATGTCACCCCGTGAACCGCGGCAATCGTGGTAAGGGGCGAAGCATCGATGCGATTCATTACACGATGAATTCTCTCCAGAAAGTCGCGCACACCTGCTGTCGCCTGTGACTTCCCCATGGCGTGCGCTCGTTCATAGAGTTCGCGAAGATCGGCGCCGGCGCAGAATCCGGAACTCATCTCGCTATAAATGATCAGTGCGTGAGCACGGTTTTCGATATCGTCAAGGGCCGCCGCGAGGCTTTCCAATTCGGTCAGCGACAACGACCCAATCTCGTTACACGGCGCGCGATGCAGCGCGAGTTCGATCACTCCGCCGTCGAGATGCCATGACAACGCGTGTCCTTTGAACTCTCCTGAGTTCGTACCTTCCATCGTTAGACCGCCTGCTTCACTCTGTACATCGCTTCGATCTCGTTCTTCATTCGAGCCGAAATAAGATCGCGCTTGAGCTTTCCGTTCGCTGTCAGCATCCCGTTTTCAATCGAGAAAGGCTCCGCTTGTACGCAGAATGCGCGAACTTGCTTGTAGTGCGGGAGGCCGGGGTTGACGGCATCAAGAGCCACCTGCACCTGCGCCTCGGTTACCGCTCCCGTCACTATAGCTGAAAGATATCCGCGGCCATTTCCCACAACGACGACCTGCTGGGCGACGGGCAGATGCTGGGCGATTTTTTCTTCGATTGTCTCCGGGGCAATCTTATGGCCGGAGCCTAGAACGATCAGGTTCTTCAAGCGGCCGACGATGCGCCAATTGCCAGAAGCGTCCATCTCGCCCTGATCGCCGGTATGGAACCATCCGTTCCGCAAGACTTCCGCCGTTTGCTGCGGACGATTCCAGTAGCCTGGAAAGATGTTGGGCCCGCGCACGACGATTTCGTCATCTTCGGCGAGCCTCATTTCGATTCCGCGTATCGAAGGCCCGACCCGACCGGGCACGGGATTGCGGGGATCGTCCATGGTGCAGATTCCTGTGGTCTCGGTCAGCCCGTAAACTTGCAGCACTGGGATGCCAAGCATGCAGAAATAATCCTGAGTCTCCGGAGTCAGCGGCGCAGATCCGCAAATGAGGGCCTTCAGATTTTCGCCGACCATCTTCTTGCGGATCGTGGGGAACACCAGGCGATTGGCGAGCCATAGCCAGAATGCATCCGACGATCGCGAGGCTTTCTGTTCTTGTCTTGTCCATGCTCCCTTGGCTCGACAGTAAATCGCCTGCCCTATGCCACCTTTCTGGGCGACTTGATCGTCGACTCCACGGCGCATGCGTTCCAGCAACTGCGGCACGTTCAGAAAATAATGCGGCGCTACCGCCGGCATGTCACTCGGAATCCTGGTGAGGTCGGTGTTCAAGGTGACGAGGCTTCCGCGCGTCAGGAACGTCAGCAGCGCGATCCACGACGCGCAAAAACTGAACGGCAGATAGTGGAAGATGCGGTCTTGCCCCGCACGTCCGCCCATCAGCAAGTCAAGACGCGCCGCAGTACAGCCGAGCATGAAGCCAACATTCGCCGCACTAAGAACTACGCCCTTGGCTTCGCCCGAGGTTCCCGATGTATAGATGATCGTGACCGGATCGGCATCGCGCACTTGCGGGCGATCCAGCGCGGCTCCCCCCGCTCCGGCAAAGATTTCGTCGAACAGACAATGCGGTGGGGCTCCGGGCCAATTCTGTAGAATTCCGTCGCGCAGACTTGAATCGCCGCAGCAGATCAGCGATGGAGTGCTGTCCTTCATCATGGCGATAAGTTCCGCAGGGGCCTGGCGGAAATACAGCGGCACAACGATCAGACCCTCCGCCATGGCAGCCAGATCCATCGCCATCCAACGAATGCTGTTGGAGGCAAGCAGGCCGCAGCGGTCGCCCTTCTGCAGGCCTTTGGTCGCCAGGAACGTCCGCGCTTTGCGGATGAGTTCCAGGAATTCGTTCCCGGTCACGCCCGTGACCTGGCCGTCGCGGATTTCCTGCAGCACGGTCGTGTTCGCCGCGGATTTCAGTTGCGAAAAAATGTCTCCGACGAAGGGCATGATTCGTACGCGGATACGTTAGCTATAAGCTGTAATTAACTGCTGGAGCGAATTGTTCATGGGTGGCAAGTAATCCTCCCAGTTCCATTCCCCCGTTCGAGTAGGAAATTCCGGGTAGCGCCGCTGTACTTCTTCTTCGAAGTACACGCCCATACGCGCCATGACTTTCAAATTCTTCACGACGGTTCGCGCGATCCCATCGGCAACGCGCTCGCCATCCGTGGCCAGCACTTCCAGCGCAGCAAGTAACTTCTGCTCCAGATCCGGATCGTCTACGTTCATCAGCAGTTCTTCGTGCCCGCGTTCGCGCATGAGGTTTCGAATGCGCTCGTCCATCGTGATTCCCGCCGAAGGCACCAGCCCCGGCATCGAAGTGACGATCCCGTGATAGCGGGAGGAGGCCATCATGTGGCAAGCGCGGAGAACGCTGACCAGTTCGTACATGTTGTATTGATCGGAAGTAAGAACCGGGACTCCGCCCAATGTTTCAGAGATACGGTTGGCTGGTCGAGCATCTAGCCTTTCGGTAGCGACAAGAATTACGAAGACCTGCCGCCTCTTGCGGAAAGCGTCGACCGCCTTGGCGATCGACGACAAATAGTGCTGATAGGCCCGATCGGCCGCCGGTCCGGAGTTGTGAAAATAGACCGTGCGGTAGTGACTTTCTTTATAGGCCCCGGTGAGGCTATGCAACGCATACTTCGCGACCGACGCCTTCACCGGCCACTCGAACGGATTGATCGGACACACAACGAGGACCGGCGTACGGCCATCCCATCCGACACTCCGAAGCACGCTCTGGCCGTATTCCGCCGGCTTCGGCTCAAAGGTCCAGGCGGTATCCGTGCCTAACTCCGTAGGCACGCCGAGTTCGCGCAGAATGCGGCGCGATTCCTCGTTGCGCGTGATCACCAGCGAATTCTTGCAGTAGCGCCCACACATTTTCGCGACCAGCGGATCCATGTGCCCAGCCTCGGCGCCGTATCCGACCGAGAGCTTATTTTGCACGGCGGCAATGCCCAGCGAGCCGATCATCATCGTGGTGAGCGCGTTGGCGAACTTGCTCTTGAACATCGAGCCTTCACACGCCACCACGCCATGATGCCGGGGAACTTCCTCGGATAAGAATGGCGGAAAGATATCGGGAAGATGAACCTGCTTCGTCGCTTCGAAGTAGCCCTTGGAGAATTCGAAGTTCTGGCTCATCACACTGAACTCGACTCGTTCAGCGCCAAGAATGTGGCGGATCTGCCGCAACATCTCTTCCACGCGAACATCGGACCCCATGTTCCGGGTGCCGTTATATCCGGCGAAAAGCAGTTTCAGCTTTTCGCCCGGTTGCCAGGGCTTCCCGGCTCCGAAGACCCAGCGGGTCTTGGCGCGCTCGATGTTGCCGCTGACCCACGCCTCTAAAACCAAATCCATCATGCGGCATTCCCTCCTGCGGCGGCGGGCCAAGGCTGGTATTTGTACTCGAAATTGTTTTCGCGAGCGAATTTCAGCAGCGGGAAACTGTATTGCGAAAATGGCACCGGCTTGCGCCCGAGTTCCGTGGTCGCGCGGGTGTTGTCAAAAACCGTATTCCACACCAGATATGGAAAGAACACTTTCATGAGCGAAGCGCCATAACCTAGGCGTCCCTTGCGGTTCGACAGCATTTGCACCGAACTGTTGAATGGCCCTTCCGCGAAGGGCAAGAAAATGGGGGCGCGCTTCTGCTGCGCCGCTGCCAAGGCTTTCGTTAACTCTTGGAATGTTTGCGATGACGTGCCCGACGACAGGTGATAGGTGTCAAATTGCGGCTGATCTTTCTGGTGCAGAGTCGCAATCGCGTCGGCCACAAAGTCCACATTCACGATGTCGATCTTGTCCCGCGAGCGGAAAGGCAGCACGGGGAGCCCCGCGAGAAACACAAACGCCTTTACCATATCGAACTGTGTGGTCTCGGCGCGGCGGCTGTCGCCTAGCACGATACTCGGGCGAAATACTGTTTTCGGAGTATCCGGAAGCAAGACCCTCGTCATGTGCTCACAGAATTTTTTCGTGCGCGCGTAAGGATCGTAGTCGGAGCGATCCCAGTCGATGGAACGGTCTTCGCTAACGATTTCATTTTGCCGTTTGCCTGCTACCGCAACCGTGCTGACCTCACTGAACCGGCGCAGTCCGTGATAGTGCTCGGCGTGACGCGCAAGCGTGAGCACTTCGAGCGTGCCCCGCAGATTCACATTCAGGCAAGTCTTCTCCGATTTGCGATTCAACGAAGCCGCACAATGAATGACCGAATCCGTGGTATGCACCAGGCGGTCGTACTCATCGCGGCTTAAACCGAATCCCGGAGAAGTCAGGTCGCCGACGAAGACACGCATCTTCGTCTGTAGATGCTCGAAGAACCGCGGAAAATCCAAATGCAGCTGCATGGCGCGCCACAGGCGCACCTGCGCCTCCTGCTTGTCGCGCGCACGCACAAGCAGGTTTAAAGCGGCGCCGTGCCCCTCCAGCAAATTTGCGGCTACATGCGCACCGATATATCCAGTCGCCCCGGTCAGGAATATCGCCACGTTGCTCCGTTGGTCCCAGTCTTCACGGTGTCTCCGTTGGCAGGGGCAAGTTGAAAGCTGCGGGGAGGCCGCGCCTCCAAGGGGCGACCTTCGATCAAAGGATAGGTCCAGCGGCGCAGCGCCGGAATGTGGATGTTGATCCAGTACTCCCACCAGTCGAGAGAACGCGTGTCGTATCTGAAGGTCGCGCGTTCTTCCGGCACGAGCGCGTAGGAGAGCTTCTCGACATTGTCGGCAGCGAAATCATGTTCGTGCAGAAGGATGAACGGCTCGAACAGCTCGATCAGTTTTTCCACGCGCTCCAGGTTGCGCTCGGTCTTGACCAGCGGCGCTTTCTTCAGTGGGAGGGGAGACATGATGCGTTGAATCGACTTCACGATGGCTTTCTGCGCGGGAGCGGACAGGCGATTGTACCGCGCCTTCGAAACCGAGATGGCGTCAAAACGCAGGCGTAGCCAGGACTCCAGCCCTTCCTGTGCACGGTAATGCTTGCGATGAGCCAGTGAGGTAAGTTCGATCGACCGGCCCATATCGCATGGATTCGTAACCGAGGTAGCGAGCTGATACAGAGGATCGTGCCGGCGCTCCATGACCGCGGCTGCAATCAGCGTCATGCCGGCGCAGACGGCATCGACCGGAATGATGTCGAGGCGCTTGCTCTCGTTCGAGGGCAATTGCCGGAAATATGTTCCCAGCAAATAGGAGAGCGAGGCCGACGTGTTGATGCCTTCGTTCCATCCCAGAAACGGCTTGGCCACCGATGTTTCAACGATCGCAGGACGGACCACCGCAATCGGCAGTCCCGCGCCGCGCTTCACGATCAGAGACTCCGCAAGACTTTTGGTGAGCGTGTACGTGTTTGGCCAGCCCAGTTCCTTGGCACGGCGCGTACCTACTTCGGTGAGATATGTCTTCAGCCAGCGCACGCGATTCTTGCGAATCTGATTTTCGAGCGCCGCTCCCTGCAGATCTTTCGCCGCATGTTCTTTGGAGCGCGCCTGCATGCGCAATCCCGAAGTCACTTCTTCGCTTTCTGACTGCGCTTCGGCCTTGCGAATCAGTTCGTGCAGTTCATTCCACTCGCGCTCGGCATCAAAGTCGGCCAAGCCGCGCGGATTATAGTTGGCCGTCAACTTCTCCGGGACGCGTCCGTCCTGCTCGCCGGCGACGTAACACGTGGAAAGATGCAGCAGCCCGGCATGATCAGCGGTGCGCACAAATTCAAGAATGTTCAATGCCGCGTCGGTATTGGTGTTAAGAGCGTCGCGCAGGTCTGGATTGAAGTCGGTCAGGCCGGAACTGTTGATGATGAGATCAAGATTCTTCTGCAGCCGGCGGGCCACTTCGGGGCTCAGACCGAGACCGGGCTCAGTGACGTCACCTTCCACGATTTCGATACGATCGCGTAGAAAGTCGGGAAGCCGCTCGCCATATTTCTCAAACAGAGGATCGAAGACAGGTGAGTCCTCGACCATCTTCTCGAAACGGCGCTCCGCGGGATTCGATTTCTGCCTGCGGATCAGCAAATAAATGCGGCCCACCAAAGGCAGGTCCATCAAGGTATTGGCAAGCCAGACTTTTCCAATGAAGCCGGTGACGCCGATGAGCATCACATGTTTTCCGGCAAAAGCCTTGCGCACGGAGAAGCCCTGAGTTTGAGGTCGATCTTCGAAGTACACAATCGGGCGCACGGGCGCCGAAAACTGGCGTTCCGCAGGAATCACCGCTCCGCGCAACTCTTCCAAAGAAATATCGAGATGGCGGGCAAGCGTCTTGGGAGCACGGCGGCCATCCGGCATATTTTCGCGCAAAGGAGCGAATGCACCGCGCGGGCGAATCACGGGTTCGAGCAGCCTGCCGGTGGCCACGCCATCACGGAACTCGAGCCGGTTGGCGATAATGTGCTTCACGCCAAAATGCTGAGCGAGCGGGCGCATCACCTGCTCCAGAGCCTGGCTGACCAGCACAACGTCGGCACCCGACTCCACTAGCTCGCGCACCTTCTGCGCGCCCTTTTCCTTCAAGCGCGGCTTCAGTTTGTATTGGAAGAATTCCTCGCCGAGCAAATCAAGGCGGTCGCGGGTAACACCGCGCAAGACCGTATGCACGGCCCGGGTCGCGAACTTGCGGTTGGTGGAATAGAGAAATGGGCGGAGCAGGGCCATCAGGAAAATCAGCCCGCGCCGGCGCAAGCGACCGGTAAAAGTCTGGGCATTCCAGGTGAAGAACGCCACCGGCCTGACGACCGTCAGGTCCAGCAGACCGCCTTCGACGCGCCAGTAAACCGTGGGCGCGGGGCCAAGAGTGGAGTTCGGCTGATCCAAATTTATGCTTTGCCTCTAGCGGAAGCTCCCGACGAGCATTCACACGAGACTTCTATTGTAAACAATCGTGAGGATGGAGCGAAGAGAAAGACCGTGCCATTCCAGCGGCGGCGCACCAAGCTCCCCAACAGGCGGAATGCGCCAGTTTCGCTTTAATATCGCCGATCAGACGCCCAGCGCGGATGCCCAACGATCAGAGCAACGGTTCCGCTTAATGCAATGGTTGCTGCGATAGCCAGCAATCCGCCGCGAAAGCCTCCGTTCGATGTGCGGAAGAAACCGACGATGTCCGGACCGAAATATCCGCCGAGATTGGCGAGCGAATTGATGACCGCGATCCCCGCCGCAGCCGACAGGCCTACCATCTGCGAGGTCGCCATCGCCCAGAATGGCCCGACCATCGACTCAGCGCAGGCCAATCCCATGCCAATGCCAGCGACCACGAGAATCGGCGATCGTCCATATCCGGCTACAACCAGCGCCGCCGCACCAACAAATGCTGGAACCGCGGTATGCCAGCAGCGCTCCCCGGTGCGGTCCGAGTGATTTCCGGCGACGACCATTGCCACCGTTGCTACGGCGAATGGGATGACGGCGATGACGCCAGTCCAAAGGTATCCCAGCCCCGACAAGCTGCTGATCAAGCTCGGCAGCCAAAGGGTCACGCCGTACATTGTGGTTGACACACCGAAGTAGACAACCGATAACAACAAAATTCGCCAACTGGTCAAAGCCGCCCAGAATTTCGCGCCACCGCTACCAACATCAGTCGGCTGCTCTTCAGCCAACTTGGCGAGCAGCCAAGTTTTTTCTTCCCCCTTGAGCCAACGCGCCTGCGATGGCCGATCTACCAGCGTTCGGAGCACTGTGGCGCCCAGCACAATCGCCGGAATGCCCTCGATCAGGAACATCCACTGCCATCCCGAAAGACCCTTACCGCTCAAGCCGAGCAGAGCCCCGGACAAGGGGCTACCGATGATACCGGCAATCGGATTCGCAGTCATGAACCACGCAACGGCGCGCGCCCGTGCGCTCGCCGGAAACCAGCGTTTCATGTGGAGAACGATGCCGGGGAAAAATCCGGCCTCGGCAGCCCCGAGCAGGAAACGCATGCTGTAGAAACTGATGGGGCCACGGATAAAAATCATCAGGCAGGAGATGACGCCCCACGTAATCATGAGGAACGAAATCCAGCGGCGAACACCGACTTTTTCCAGCACGAAATTGCTCGGCAACTGAAAGAAGAAATATCCGGCGAAAAACATGCCCGAGGCCCGCCCGTAGACTCGATCGCTAAGTCCCAACTGCCCCCGCATCTGCAAAATGGCGAAGCTGACGTTGATGCGGTCAAGATAGGCAACGATGTAGAGCAAGAACAGAAATGGCATGAGCCGCCACATCAGTCGAGAGATCACTGCGGATTCGAGGCGGTCGGCAGTCTGCAAAGTGTCGCGATCGAGAAGCGATTGCGGTTGGAGGATTCTACGCCAAGCCGAGCTTTTGGCTAATTTCGGCAACAATCTTACTGGGGTCGGCGGAAACATCGACGGTTACCGCGTCTGCAGGTTCTTCGAGATCGGCAAATTGGCCGGCCAGGATTTGCGCGCCGGCGAAGTGACCGTGCCGCGATTGCAGTCGGCGGGAAATTAGCTCTGGACTTCCCTTCAGATAGACAAACCGCACCTCCGGCCCAGTTCGAAGCTCATCCCGATAGCTTTGCTTCAAAGCGGAACACGCCAGAACAACATTGCGATGCTGCGCAATCCACGCCTGAATCTGGGTACGGAGTTGAGCCAGCCACGGGCGGCGATCGTCATCCGTCAATGGAATGCCGCGCCGCATTTTTTCCACATTCGCCAGCGGATGGAAATCGTCGCCGTCTGCAAACTGCCAGCCCAGTTTGTCAGCCAGCAACTGCCCCACGGTCGTCTTCCCTGCGCCGGTGACACCCATTACGATCACGATCATCAGCGCAGTTTATCTTGCGGGAGGCGGCCCGGAACAAAGAATCAGGCAGCGGCTTCCGCCAGCGGCAGCCATATTTGAAAGCACGTATCTCCCGGCTTTGACTTCACATGGATATTGCCGCGATGTTTTTTCACGATGCGCTGCGCAGTATCGAGGCCGAGGCCCGTTCCCTCTCCGACTCCCTTCGTCGTGAAGAACGGCTCGAAGATGTGCTTCTGAATGTCCGATGGAATACCCGGGCCGTTGTCGCCGATTTCCACCACCACCCAAGCATCCTCGCGATAAGTGCGAATTCGCAGCTCGCCTTTGCCATTCATCGCATCGATGGCGTTGTCGATGATGTTCGTCCAAACCTGATTCAGTTCGCTGCCGAAGGAGTTCACCAGCAGCGGAATACGCTGATAGTCTCGCTTCACCTCAACGCCCCGTTTGAGCTTGTGATTAAGGATGGTCAGTGTCGTCTCCAGGCTCTTCACGATGTCGACGTTCTGCACCGGAGCCTGATCCATGTAGGTGTATTCCTTGATCGCGGCGACCAACTCCGAAATGCGCGCGGTGCTGCTCTCAACCTCGTTCAGTAACTCAGCAATTTCCACCGAAGCGGCGATTCGCGTTAGTGCCGCGCGCGCATTGTCCGCGCCCAGGGTTTCGAACAGGCCTTCCAATATTTCGGGCGGGAAATTCTTGCGGGCAAGACTGGACGCGAGCTGCCACAGATCGTTCTGACCGTGACTGCGCAGCACCGAATCGATTTGATTTTCCAGTTCACTGGCGGCTAACGTATCGAGTGGCGGCGAGTCATTCTGGGTAATCGAGGCTTCCAGCTTTTCGATTTCTGCCTTCTGCGCGGCCGACAAATCACGGGCGCCCAATTCGTGACTGGCGTCGCGAATTTTCTTCAGAATAATTCGCAGCTGGCTCGATGCCCGTTTCGCAGCCGACGCCGGATTGTTGAGCTCATGCGCAAGTCCCGCAGAAAGCTTGCCCAGCGCGGCGAGCCGGTCGCGTTGCTGTTCCCATCGCGTGGTCTCGCGGATCCTGTCGGACATCAGGCCCACGAGCCGTGTGGTCAGCTCCGGCATCCTCTGCACAAGTTGAGGAAAACTCGACGCGGGAAATCGTAAAGCGCGCGCGTCCGTCAAAGACCTGCCGCTAACCGTGAATTGCTTCATTCTCGAAAACGGCAGAACGCCCGTAACATCGCCCGCCTTCAGCGGGATGACCACACTCTCGCCGGCTAGTTCGCCGCGCATCTGGAATTCACCTTCCAGCAGCACATACATGGCGTCGGCGGGATCGCCCTGCCGCGTATAAGTCTCCCCGGCTTTCAGATGGAGTTCCTGAGATTGACTGAGGAACCAGGCTAGCTGGTCTTCCGGGAGGTCCGCGAATACAGGCACATGAAGTAGCTCTGAGGTGCTGGCCATTTATACCTTGCTCAAGTATTGATGAATAAATTGGACAGCCACCGAGCCTTCGCCGACTCCCGAGGCCACGCGCTTAATGGAACCGTGGCGCACGTCGCCTACTGCGAAAACGCCAGGAACGTTCGTCTCCAAGAGAAAAGGATCGCGGTCGGGGGTCCAGCGCTTGGGCCGCTGCCCGCCTTGCATGACATCGGGCCCGGTGAGAATGAATCCGCGCTCGTCGCATTCGACCAAGCCCGCCAGCCAGTCCGTCTGGGGCAGAGCTCCGATGAAGATGAACATGACGCAGGCTGGCACATGCTCAATCTTGTTGGTGTCGGAGCAGAGTACGGAGACTCCTTCGAGATGTTTTTCGCCATGAACTTCGGCGACGCTGGCGTGCCTCCAGACCTGAATGTTAGGCGTTTGCTTAATCTGGTCGATGAGGTACTGCGACATGGTGCTGGCCAGCGAGTCTCCGCGAACCAGCATCACTACCTTCTCCGCATACTTGGCAAAATTCATCGCCGCCTGGCCGGCGGAGTTCGCACCACCCACAACGTAGACAGTTTCTCCCGTGCACGATAGCGCCTCGGTCGCGCCGCCTCCGTAATACACGCCTGCACCCTGCAAGCGGTCGATGCCAGGAGCATCCAGCCGACGCCACTGCACGCCGGTGGCAATCATCAGGGCATGACATGAAATCTCCGAGCCATCCAGCGTTTTGATGATGCGGTAGGGACCTTCTGTTCTGACGGCGACGGCCTCCTGCGGAGCTAGGATTTCCACTCCGAAGCGCTGCGCCTGAACCACACCACGACGCGCCAGATCACCGCCGCTCAGGCCCGCAGGAAATCCCAGGTAGTTTTCGATACGCGAACTCATGCCAGCCTGCCCGCCCGGAGCTTCGCGCTCGACCATAACGGTGTGCAAACCCTCCGATGCGCCATACACTGCAGCGGCCAAACCGGCTGGTCCTCCGCCGATGATTGCCAGATCGTAAAAGCTGGTTTGCGCGCGCGTGCGCAGGCCCACTTTTTGAGCGACTTGAGAAGGTGCAGTTTTGAGCAGCTTCGTCCCATCGGGAAAGAGTACGAGCGGAAGGTCCGCGGGTTCAGGAGTGAGAGTTTCGAGCAGTTGCTTCGTCTCCGCGTCGTTGGCCGCATTCTCCACATCGATCCATTGATAAGGGATGTGATTGCGCGCCAAAAAATCCCGCATCTCGTATGATCGCGGAGACCACCGAGTCCCAAGTACACGAATCCCCTGAAACGCGGGACGATAAGACGCCTGCCAGTCGCCGAGCAAGTCGTCGAGCTGAGGATAGAGCCGCTCAGACGGCGGATCCCACGGCTTCAGAAAGAAATAGTCGAGGCTCGCCTGATTGATGGCATCGATGGCAGCGTTCGTATCGGCATAGGCCGTGAGCAATGCCCGCTTTGCCTGCGGATAGACCTTGCGCGCTTCCTGCAGGAAATGCACGCCATCCATGTGTGGCATGCGCTGGTCGGCCAGCAGCAACGCAACCGCATCGTTGCGCACTTTCAGCTCTTTCACGAGATCGAGGGCCGCTTGCGGCGAATCGCTCCCCAGGACGCGATAATCCGCTCCGTAGTGCGACCGCAAGTCGCGCTCGACCGCTCGCAGAACATCGGGATCGTCGTCGACGCTGAATAAGATCGGTTTTGCCATGATTATCGCCGGCGCTGGATCATAATATGGTCGGCATATCCGCATTAGATACTGCTGGTATCAGTTTGGTCGCGGAAACCCATCCGCGCGTCAAGCCGGCCGTCGTTTCACGCCGCGAGTTCGCCCGCTTCCATCTCATCGACATAGCACCAGACCCACGCCTCGCCCGGTTCGATGGAGCGAATCAGCGGATGTTTGGAGTGATGAAAGTGCTTGGTCGCGTGCTTGTTCTTGGATGAGTCGCAGCAGCCCACGTGCCCGCAACTAAGGCAGAGCCGCAGATGGACCCAAGTATCCCCCATCTTGACGCACTCCGGACACACGTGGGTTTCAGTGGTTGTGATTTTGATCTGATCTAGGTGCGTGCATTTTTGCGACATCGCGTCCCCCTGCGCCCTCTGTGTTCCCTCTGTGCCCTCTGTGGTGAAGAACCCACCGATCCTTTGCGAGGCTACTCGGCAATCAATAAATTCTCAGCGAACGGCCACTGTTCGTCAACCCACTGAGCATCGCAGCGGAAGCCTGTCTTTAGGGCTGTTTCACAAACCTCGCCAAGCGAGTATTTGTGACTGCTTTCGGTCCAGACCGTCTCCCCGGAGAGAAACTCAATCGCCAAGTCAGCGGCGGGAATAGTTACCTTCTGCCGTCGTGTGGACTGCAAATGCATCTCGACGCTTCTGGCGCAGTGATTGATTCGTGCTTCATGGGCAAAATATCGCAGGTCGAAATCGGCATCGAGTTCACGATTGATGCGGGCCAGCAGATTCAGGTTAAAAGCAGCCGTCACTCCGAGTTCGTCGTCATAGGCGCGTATCAGTTGTGACTCTGATTTTTCCAGGTCGGTGCCCAGGAGGAGTGAATCGCCCGGCTCCAGAATTCGTCGCACTTCTGCGAGAAACTCGAGACCCGCCTCACGGTCAAAATTTCCGATCGTGCTGCCAAGGAATAACACCAAGAGCCGCTGGTCTCCCTTGCGGCACGCGGCGACTTCGAGAAGACCGTCGAGATATTCGCGCTCGAATCCCACGATACTGACGGATTCGATGTCGCTGAGTTCGCGCTCGCACATGACCAGTGCCGAACGGGAGATCTCAACCGGATAGTAGAACGTTCTCTGCCGACGCGACAGCGCTTCGAGAATCCAGCGCGTTTTTTTCCCGCTGCCGCTGCCCAACTCGGCTACTGCCACCGGTCCCGGCAGTCGCTCCACAATGTCGCGCGCATGACGCCGCAGCAAACGCTCGTCGGCGCGCGTCAAACCATACTCGGGCAAATGGCTGATAACCTCGAACAGGGCCGAGCCTACTTCATCGTAGAGATATTTGGATGGGAGTTCTTTCTGTCCGAGCCGCGTGAGCCCAGCCCGGACTTCTTCGGCAAACTCGCCCGTCGCATTGGTCGTAATGGCATGTACCAGCATTCAAGCTCCTTCGTTCATTGGCTGACGTTTATTGGCTGACGCAGCGAAATCCCGCATACACATACTGGTACCGCGGCTGGAACCAGTTGCGAAACGTGGGTCGCAGCATGCACGCGGCCGTCCGTGCAGAGCCGCCTTTCATGACGAAGTGTTTGCCATCAAAAAAATCTGCCGAATATCCCCGATAGAAGGGAAACGGTTCAAATCCCGAAAATGGAGCGAACACTGTCGAAGTCCACTCCCAGCCATTCCCCAACATCCCTTGCACACCGAATGCACTCGCTCCCGCTGGATGTGCATTCACCGGCGTTGGATTCCAGCGTTCGAAATTGAAGTTCCCAAATCGTGGAGCAGGCGCATCGTTGCCCCACGGATATTCTCTTTCGCGGCCGTCTGGCGCCGCGTAGGCAGCGCGCTGCCATTGTCCCTCAGTAGGCAGCGACTTCCCTACCCAACGCGCGTACGCACTCGCCTCCGCATGGCTCACATAGACCGGCCAGTCTAGCGGCAACTGGATTTCCTCGAACATCGTGCGATAGAGCCAGCTATCGCCCGCCTTCTTCCAGAACACCGGGTCACTAATTCCCTGCTCCT
>Ga0209656_10001425_pt1 | contig 15638 bp, 9 predicted proteins | sample BogFormECP12_OM2_FD_188239 | JGI IMG/M metagenome (GOLD analysis project Ga0209656, IMG submission 188239) | Bog forest soil microbial communities from Calvert Island, British Columbia, Canada - ECP12_OM2 (SPAdes) (version 2) | ecosystem: Environmental > Aquatic > Freshwater > Wetlands > Bog ... | reverse complement strand
CCCCGGCCGCTGTGGTAGACTTCGTCATGGCGTTGCTCTCCTTCGCGGATTCAGCACCCCGAGCCTACCGGCTCAAGGTCGGCAACGCCTACCTCACATTTTCAACATCGACCGGGGCATCCCCCCAGTTTCCTCGATATCACTTTTACCCCCTGAGCGTGGGGGAGGGTAGGGTGGGGGAGTAGGCTCCGGGATCGAGATTGCGTCGGTCGGCCTGAAGCCCCCTGTTAACCCGTCTTGGCAACCCTGCAAGCCCCTAAGATCCCCCTGTTGCCGTACCGGCAGAGCGGATCGCAAGTGTCTGACTAACAACGCTTATCGGCGGCACATCCTGTTACTTTTGGGGTACTGAGCCGATTTCTCCCCTGTATTCGCACCTCTAACAGGTGGCGAGAGTGAGAAGGCGCTGGTACCGTCCTGGCCGCTGATCGTCGAGGCTCGCAACCTTCATTCGGGGGGTGGCAGCCGGTTGGCGCGGCGCGCGCAGGCGGCCAGCGTCACCGCTGGGGCGACCAAGCCGGAACAAGTCGAATAAAACCGCCGCACGGCCGCGAGCGGCTGGGCATTGACAGAGGAGGACATACGGGAGATCGATCAGACGACAGGTTGATGACGGTCGCAATTTTGGGAAAGAGGCCCGGTATGGACATAAGACTGAACGGAAAGAGTGCGGTGGTCACGGGTGGCAGCAAGGGGCTCGGCCTGGCGATCGCCGAGGAGTATGCCAAATCGGGCGCCGATGTCGCGATCCTGGCGCGCGACCAGGGCACGCTCGCCGAAGCAAAGGCCAAGATCCAGGCCGGCGCTCCTGGCCGCAAGGTCGCCGCCATCAGCTGCGACGTGTCGAAGGCGGCCGACATCCGCAAGACCTTCGACCAAATCATGTCGGAGTTCGGCAAGATTGACATCTACGTCAACAATGCCGGCCAATCGACCCGCGGCCCCTCCGAGACGTTGACCGACGAGATGTGGCAGGCAGATCTCGACCTCAAACTCTTCGCGCAGATCCGCTTCTGCCGCCTGATCTTCCCGCAAATGAAGGAGCGCCGCTGGGGCCGCATCATCAGCGTCCTCAACATCGGCGCCAAGGCGCCGGGAGCGGACAGCGCCCCGACCTCGGTGAGCCGCGCCGCCCAGATGGCGTTCACCAAGGCCTTGTCGCAGGAAGGGGCACCCCACAACGTGCTGGTCAACTCGCTGCACGTCGGGGTCATCGTCTCGGACCAGATCAAGCGGCGCTACGATCGCGAACGTCCCAATGTGAGCTTCGAGCAGTACGTCGCCGAGGCCGGTAAGGGTGTACCGCTGGGCCGGATGGGCCGGGCCGAGGAATTCGCCAACGTCGCGGCCTTCCTCGCCTCCGATGCCGCCTCCTACGTGACCGGCTGCGCGATCAACGTAGACGGCGGGCGGTCGCCGGTAGTGTAATCCAAGCGCTCTCCACCTTCATCCACCCAGCCCTAGGAGGACGGCAATGAGCATTTTCGGGAACATCATGTCGGCCATATTCGGCCATTCGTCATCGACGGCGGCCGCAGCCGCTCCTGCAGCTGCCGCCCCGGCCGCGCCCACCGCACAATCCGCGCCGGCTCCGGCCTCGGCCGCTCCATCGGCGCCAGCCGCCGCCTCGGCGACCCCGGTCGATGTCACAGCGATCATGGATGGTCTCGCCGCGCAATCGAGCGAGCGACTCGATTGGCGAAGATCGATCGTCGACTTGATGAAGCTGATCAACTTGGACAGCAGCCTCAGTGCTCGCAAGGAGCTGGCCCAGGAGCTGAATTACGCCGGGGATATGAACGATTCAGCCTCGATGAACGTCTGGCTTCATAAGCAGGTCATGACCAAGCTGGCCGAGAATGGCGGCAAGGTTCCGGACGAGCTGAGGCACTAGCCCGGATTTCTCAACCCCTGCCGGCGGGCGCGGGGCTCGGGAGCCCTCGGTGCCCCGTCCAATTGCGCCGGATCGTCTGCCCGCGAAATTTCCGTTGTTATTCGGTTGTTACGGCAGCTTCAATTCGTTGATCCGTTGACAAATTCGGTTGATCCGCGAGGTAACGAATTTGCCGCGTAAGGCTCTGAAATAAGGTCTAATTTTACGAGGCGATTTGGACCTTTTTGCGACGAAAACGCAATTTTCGTTGTATTTCGGCAATTCTGGTGGCCGATCTCCGCGTTGGGTCTGCCCGTGTCTCACTATCGCTGGATGGACTTTCCGATCCGAGCACGGTGTGAGAACCGCGCTAGCCGACCCGCATATACTTCTCCTCGAGGGCACGCCAACGGGCGGTGCCGACCGCGTCCTCGCGGTCTTGGAAGGTAGCGAGCTCGCCCTCGATGCGGCGGGTGTCACCGTCCTGCTTCAATGCCGCCAGCACCCGTTGGGCGGCACGGATCGCCGCACGATGGGTCTGCGAGGGATAGATGCCGAGGCGAAAACCCATCGCTTCGAGCTCGCTCGCCGGCAGCATCGGCGTCTTGCCCCCTTCGAAGACGTTGACCAGCGCCGGCCCTCGCAGGCTGCGGCCGACGATGCGCAGCTCCTCGACGTTCTGCGGTGCTTCGACAAAGCCGACATCGGCACCCGCTTCGAGATACGCGTTGACGCGGTCGATCGCCGCCTGCAGCCCTTCGCCCGCGCGGGCGTCCGAGCGCGCGATGATCACGAGGTCGGGATCCTGCCGCGTGTCGACCGCGGCGTGGATCTTGCCGACCATCTCGGCGGTGCTGATGACCTCTTTGCCCTCGTAATGGCCGCATTTCTTGGGCGAGACCTGATCCTCGATGTGGAAAGCTGCAACCCCCGACTTCTCGTACTCCCGAACCGTGCGGATCACGTTGATGGCGTTGCCGTACCCGGTATCGGCATCGGCGATGATCGGGATGCCGACCGCCTCGACCGTCAACCCGATGAAGCGGACGTTCTCGGACAACGTAAGCAACCCGAGATCGGGATAGCCGTTCGCCCGCGAATAGCCGCCGCCGGTCAGATAGACCGCTTCGAACCCGGCCTGCTCGACGAGCCGCGCCGTCAACGTGTCGTAAGCCCCCGGCGCCATCGTGTAGCTGCCGCGTGCGATCAGGCTCCTCATCGTCTGTCGTGGTGTCATCGGCTTCTCCTTATCGGCATCGGTCGCCCGGCGACCGGCGGGCATGCTACGCTCGTTCCGGCAGAAAGAGAGAGATCGGTCGATGAGCATCGAGCTGACGAAAGCCGAGCCATTCGCAGCCCCCGTCGTCGAGAGCCTCTCGGTGCGGCTCCTCGTCGACTCGTTTTACGACCGTTTCATTAGTGACGCGCCGCATCCGATGGTCAAAATCGAGCACGTCCGCCATATTCCCGGGCACGAACGGTCGACATTTGCCGGTGAGTGGGGGCTATCCTTGCATCTGGAATCGGCCCAGGCCGGCGGTAAATCCCAATATCTGTTGGATTTCGGCTATACGCCGGAGGTGCTGATCCGGAACTTCGAGCTGCTCGACCTCGATCCGGGCCGGATCGACGGCCTAATCTTGAGCCACGGCCATCGCGACCACTATGGCGGGCTCGAAGGGTTCGTCACCCACTATCGCGCAAGAATGCGCCCGGAGCTGAGGCTTTTCGCCGGCGGCGAGGCCAACTTTCGCGAGAAATGGATCAAACGGCGCGGCGCCGAACCGGTGTCCTGGGGTACGCTCGACCGCGAGGCGCTGGAGACCGCCGCTGTCGGAACGGTGTGCTGTGAGGCCCCGCAGGCGCTTCGCGGCGCCTTCACGACCGGCCACATCCCCCGTCAGTCCTTTGAGCGAGTGCTGGAAAACACGCTCGTCGAAAGCGAGGGCGGCGCGAGCCCATCCCCCGACCATTTTACCGATGCCGAGCGGCTAGGTCGCCTCGTCCCCGACCAGCATCCGGACGAACACGCGACCTGCTACATCGTCCAGGGACGTGGGCTCGTCGTCATCTCTTCGTGCGGCCATGTCGGGCTGATCAACACGATAAAGGCGGCCATGGCGGTGTCGGGGGTCGGCAAGCTGCATGCGGTCCTCGGCGGGTTTCATCTCGGTCCGGCGCCGCAGGAGTATGTCGATCACACGGTAGTCGAGCTCGAGCGGCTGTCACCTGACGTGGTCATCCCGATGCATTGCAGCGGCGCCAAGTTTCTCGCGGCGATGCATCGGCAGATGCCGGACCGCCTGGTCACCGCCAACATCGGCAGCCGCTTTACGTTCGGCGTTTGAGCGCCGCGTCGGCCGGCTTACCGCCCCGATCCGTAGCGACGGCTCGACGAGCCCGCCGGCGGATCTTCGGGTTCGGGCCGCTGCCGGCCTTCCAGTCTTCTCAGCAAGCCGTTCGGTTGAATGCTGCGACCCTCGGTCTCGCGGGTCTCGGTTTTCGATGCCTGCGCCCGCTCGCGGCGCAGCTCCTCCATACGCGCACGGATCGTCGTGAAATCATCGGCAGCACGGGGTCGGGTCACGTCTCCTCCTCAACATTTGACCGAACCCCGATCGGGGCTCGCGTGGTTTATGGATAGGTAGGGCCCGTGAAAGGCTCTCCCAGCCTCGCGCACGGGAGGCCGCGACGCAAGCGAAAATCAGGGGATGGAGATGGAGGCGAGGAGGTCATTCGCCTCTCGGATCAATTGCACCGCTTTCGCTTCGTCGATCGGTTGGTTGTTAAACGCGGCGTCTTCCAGCATGTCGATCATCTGGCCGGCGATGTCGTTGCGCTTGATAGTGATCGCCTGGATCTGCGCCTCGAGTATCGTGTAGGTGGCGTCGTCGCTCGCGAGCGCGGTCGTCGAAATCCCGGTCAGCGTGCCAAGCCCGAGCTTACCGAGCGGGGCATTGATCGCCTTGTAGGCCTCGGCGAGCGCCGACAGCGTGTCCTGGTGGGCGCGCAGCCCCCGGCCGACGGCGTCGTGGGTCAACGCCTCGAACAGCACGCGACCGTCATGCGCGTAATCGTCGGTCAGGCCGACGAGGTGTATCAGCGTTGGGCGGATGTCGGTGTGATCGCTAAAGATGGCGCCGAACTCGCCGAGCTGCGCTATCCCGGGACCGACCATGCCCAGCCAGGTATTGGTGATCTGCGGCTGAAAATCACCGTGATTCCAGGCGAAGCCCGACTCCTCCTCGAAGCAGCTCGCCGCGTCAAAGGCCGGCGTGCAGGCCGGCGGTGGTGTCTTTCCCGACGTCACGAAGAAATAATCGGGGTTGCCGAACAGGATGAAGTTCGGGGTACGGTTCGGGTCGGCCGTGACCATGTGTAATAAGGCTTGCTCGGATTGGTCGGCCAGCGCCTGGGCGATCTGGTTGGTGCCGCCCTGAATCACATCGAAGCCGATCGCCGCGCCCGACTCGCGTTCGAGATTGCGGGTCTTGGGGTCGGTCTGCGAAGGGTTGCCGTTGATATAGAATGTCGGCGCATCATCGAAATGAATGCCGAAGGGCGTCATGTCGCCGAACTCGGTGAAAAGCACCGAGTCGAGGTTGGCATCGATCACGCCCTTCAGCGCATAGGTGCAGGGCGTCGTGACGCCGTCGCAATTGGCGGGCGAGGGCGCGCCGCCGGCGAAATGGTCATTCTCGTCAGCGGTGATGATGAACAAGGTATTGTCTCTGGTGACGCCGTCCTTGGCGAGGCGGGCGAAGAACTCCCCGAACGCCTTGTTAAACGCCTGCAGCTGCGTCTCATAGCCGGCTTCCCCCGGCCCGAAGGTGCCGCTGCCGGTGATGTGATTGTCGTGAGCGTCCTCGATATAGCCGTAGACGACCGGCACGCCCGCCTCGAGCATCGTCGCGAGATAGCCCAATGTCTGCGATGGGGTCGGATCGAAACCCGGAAATCCAGGGTTGGGCGGATTGGAGCTGTCGGCGATGACGTTGCCGTCGAGGTCCTTGACCAGACCCTTTGGCGAGATCTGCGGCTGGACATTGGCGTTGCCGTAGAGGGCGGTGAACCCGTTATAGCTGCCGGGCTCATCCTTGAGGAGGTCGGGCGCGCTGTTCTGCGCGCAGAGCGGGCTTCCCTGCGCGCAATGGATGATGATGCCCTCGAAATCCGCGACCGCTTTGTTGTGGTTGCTGGCCGCCTCGATGGCCTGCGGCGAATTGGGGCCAAATACATTGTTGATGTCGCTGCTGACGTTCTCGAACTCGATATTGGCGATCGAGAAGGCGCCGACATCGCAGCCGGCACGCGTGAACGGCACCCACGGCGCCGGCGCGTTCTTGCCGTTCTGCGCAAGCATCTCCGGCGTTCCGTCAGCCGTTAATACATCGGTCCAATAGGTGAAGGAGCTCGGGAAGGTGGCGACGCCGTTCGGGCCAAAGACCCCGATGTTGTTGCCGATCGGCACGCCGAATTTGTCGCCGTAGACGCCGGTCAACGAGGTCACGATGTCGACCGATGTATGCGAGATCAGCGGTGTGTGATGGTTCGTGAAGAATGTGCCGTTGTCCTCGAGAAAGTTCAGCAGATTGGGCATCTGCTCGAGATCCGACGGCACGTTAGGGTTGTCCCGACGAAAATGGACATTATCGAACTGGATGTAGACAACGTGCTCGATGCCGTTGTCGAGCTTGCAGCGCTCTTGTTTGGCCGCTGCACCAGTCGACGCGCCGAGCAAGACCGCAGCCGAACACGCGACCGCCAGAAAGACGATCCCCCTCATTTTCCGCTCCCCCGCAATGGATCGGCGCGATCAGCGCCGGACGGGGAACCTATGCGTCAATTGTTACCGATAGAGGTCGCGGATGTTGCGGTTTCGTGACGGCACGGGAGCCGTGTGCCGCGGACCCGGCCTCTCCTCCCGGTTTGCCTCACGGGGCCGCATATCGCCGGCCCGTCATCACTCACTCCGGCTTCCATCAACAGAGCAGCGCCCTCCCTGGTGCTTCCCTGTTAGGCGGATTGGGCTCCCTGATCGGCCGATTTAATTCCCTGTTCGGCCGCTTAGGGAATTGGCCTCGGATTTGACGGCATAACAATGACTTGACGAGGTGGATTGGGTCCGCGAATGGCCTCAAATCGGCTTTTTGCCAGTTTTTTCCCATAGAGCAGGGAAGGGGCGCTGCTCCGGCGCGGCGAGTGGTGCCGCCGATCGGCGGGTTCGGTTCTTGACGGCGCGCCGAGATAGATTAAAGCGATTCGCCTCGGGACGGATCTTATGCATATTATCGGTTTTGCGCCGTCCCTGGGCGGCGTGCCCGGTTGGTTTGTGTCAACAACGCGTCAGGTGAAGAGCATCAGCGATGGCATTGCCCGAGAGACAAGGTCTCTACGACCCGCGCAACGAGCACGATTCGTGCGGCATCGGTTTCGTCGCCAACATCAAGGGACGAAAATCGCATGACATCGTCGAGCGCGGCCTGCAGATCCTTGTCAATCTCGACCATCGCGGCGCGGTCGGGGCCGACCCGCTGGTCGGCGACGGTGCCGGCTGCCTGATCCAGATGCCCGATGCGCTGCTGCGCGATTGGGCCGACCGACGCGGGCTCACCTTGCCGCCGCCCGGTCATTACGCCGTAGCCATGTGCTTTCTGCCGTGGGATGAACAGGCGCGCGCCATCGCGATCGAGCATGTCGAGCATTTCATTCGCGCCGAGGGGCAGACCTTGATCGGCTGGCGCGATGTGCCGACCGACACGACCGGGCTCGGCGCTCGGGTCATCGAGACGATGCCGTGGATCAGCCAGGCGATCGTCGCCTGCAGCTCCGAAATCGCCGACCAGGACGCCTTCGAACGCAAGATCCTGACCGCCCGCAAGCAGATCCTGAACCAAGTCGCGGTAATCGCCGAACGGCAAGGCATACCGGCATTGCGCGACCTATACATGCCGTCGTTTTCGACCCGCACCCTCGTCTACAAGGGCCTGCTGCTGGCGCCCCAGATCGAGAGCTTCTACGAGGATTTGCGCAACCCGCTGACAGTCTCGGCGCTGGCACTGGTGCATCAGCGGTTTTCGACCAACACCTTCCCGTCTTGGCGGCTCGCCCATCCGTACCGGTTTCTGTGCCACAACGGCGAGATCAACACGGTCCGCGGCAACGTCAACTGGATGGCGGCGCGCCGGCAGGCGATGACGTCGGAGCTGTTGGGCCCCGATCTCGCCAAGATGGTGCCGCTGATCGGGCCGGGGCAGTCCGATACCGCCTGCATCGACAACGCGCTCGAGCTGCTGGTCATCGGCGGGGGCTATTCGCTGGCTCACGCGATGATGATGCTGATCCCCGAGGCCTGGGCCGGCAACCCGCTGATGGACCCGCAGCGACGCGCGTTCTACGAATACCATGCCGCGCTGATGGAGCCGTGGGACGGTCCGGCGGCGATCGCCTTCACCGACGGGCGCCAGATCGGTGCCACCCTCGACCGCAATGGCCTACGGCCGGCCCGCTATATCGTCACCGACGATGATCACCTGATCATGGCCTCGGAGGCCGGCGTGCTGCCGGTGCCCGAAGAAAAGATCATCCATAAATGGCGGCTGCAGCCGGGCAAGATGCTGCTGATCGACTTCGAAGAGGGCCGCATCATCGACGACGCGGAGATCAAGCGCGAACTCGCGGCCGAACATCCCTACGAGGCCTGGCTCGAGGCGACCCAGTTCAAGCTTTCCGAGTTACCGGACCTGGCCGAGGAGCACCGAGAGACGTTCTCTCGGGCAGTAATGCCGGCCAGGCCCAACGACCCGACCGTGCACCTCAATCTGCAACAGGCCTTCGGTTACACCCAGGAAGACATCCAGTTCTTTCTCGAGCCGATGGCGCGCGACGCCGACGATCCGGTCGGCTCGATGGGTACGGATACCCCGATCGCGGCGCTGTCGAGCAAGCCCAAGCTCCTCTACAATTATTTCAAGCAAAATTTTGCGCAGGTCACCAACCCGCCGATCGATCCGATCCGCGAAGAGTTGGTCATGTCGCTGGTCTCGATGATCGGGCCGCGGCCGAACCTATTGGGGCACGACGCCGGCACCCATTACCGGCTCGAAGTCTCGCAGCCGATCCTGACCGACGGCGATCTTAAAAAGATTCACGGGATCGAGACCCTGGTCGGCGCCTTTCGTACCGATACGCTAGATGCCACCTGGCCGGCGGAGGAGGGTGCCGAGGGTTTGGCGCCGGCGCTCGATCGGCTGTGCCGTGAGGCGACCGAGGCGGTGCTCGCGGGCCACAATATTCTGATTCTTTCCGACCGCGCGATCTCAGCCGAGCGGGTACCGATCCCGGCCCTGCTCGCGACCTCGGCGGTGCACCACCACCTGATCCGCCAGGGGCTGCGCACCAGCACAGGCATTGTCGTCGAGACCGGCGAGGCGCGTGAGGTGCATCATTTCTGCACGTTGGCGGGCTACGGCGCGGAGGCGATCAACCCCTATCTCGCCTTTGCCACCTTGGAGCAGATTCGCGTCGAGAACGATCTGCCGCTCGGCGCCGCCGAGGTGCAAAAGAACTATATCAAGGCGCTGGGCAAAGGGATCCTCAAGGTAATCTCCAAGATGGGGATCTCGACCTATCAATCGTATTGTGGTGCACAGATCTTCGACGCCGTTGGGCTCGCCAGCGATTTCGTCGAGAAATACTTCACCGGGACCGCGACGACGATCGAAGGTGTGGGCCTGCACGAGATCGCCCGGGAAGCGGTCGAGCGTCACCGGCACGCGTATGGCGACGACCCGATCTATCATGACATGCTCGATGTCGGCGGCGATTACGCCTTTCGCCTGCGCGGCGAAGATCATGCCTGGACACCGCAATCAGTTGCGAACCTGCAGCACGCCGTTCGCAGCAGTTCACCGGCCGATTACCGGGCCTTCGCCGCGACGATCAACGATCAGAGCGAGCGGCTGCTGACGATCCGCGGGTTGATGACCTTTGCCTTTGCCGACGAGCCGGTACCGCTTGACGAGGTCGAGCCGGCGAGCGAAATCGTCAGGCGTTTTGCGACCGGGGCGATGAGCTTTGGCTCTATCAGCCGCGAGGCCCACACCACCCTGGCCATCGCGATGAACCGCATCGGCGGTAAGTCCAATACGGGTGAGGGCGGCGAAGAGGCGGAGCGGTTCAAGCCGCTGCCCAACGGCGATTCGAAGCGCTCGGCGATCAAGCAGGTCGCCTCGGGTCGGTTCGGCGTCACCGCCGAATACCTGGTCAATGCCGACGTTCTGCAGATCAAGATGGCGCAGGGCGCCAAGCCCGGCGAGGGCGGGCAATTGCCCGGGCACAAGGTCGATAAGGCAATCGCCAAGGTGCGGCATTCGACGCCGGGGGTCGGGCTGATCTCGCCGCCGCCGCATCACGACATCTATTCGATCGAGGATCTGGCGCAATTGATCCACGATCTGAAGAACGCCAATCCGCGGGCCGCGGTGTCGGTCAAGCTGGTCTCCGAGGTCGGCGTCGGGACAGTCGCGGCCGGCGTCAGCAAGGCGCGCGCCGATCATGTGACGATCGCCGGGTTCGAAGGCGGCACCGGGGCGAGCCCGTTGACTTCGCTGACCCATGCCGGCTCGCCCTGGGAGATTGGGCTCGCCGAGACCCAGCAGACCTTGGTGCTCAACGGTTTGCGCGGCCGCATTGCCGTGCAGGTCGATGGTGGGTTACGCACCGGGCGCGACGTCGTGGTCGCGGCTCTGATCGGCGCCGACGAGTTCGGCTTCTCGACCGCTCCGCTGATCGCAGCCGGTTGCGTGATGATGCGGAAGTGCCACCTCAACACCTGCCCGGTCGGCATCGCGACTCAGGACCCGGTATTACGTGCGCGATTCACCGGCCAACCCGAGCATGTCATCAACTATTTCTTCTTCGTCGCCGAAGAAGTGCGCGAGTTGATGGCGAAACTCGGCTTCCGGCGTTTCCAGGAGATGATCGGCCGGGTTGACAAGCTCGACATGGTTCAGGCGATCGAGCACTGGAAGGCCAAGGGCGTCGATCTGACCCGGCTGCTGCATCGCATGCCCGCCGGGCCCGGTGTGGCGGTCTACAATTGCGAGCGGCAAGACCATCACCTTGACCGGGCGCTCGACAACGAGTTGATCGCCGCAGCGGGCCCGGCGCTCGACGAGCGCAAGCCGGTGCGCATCGAGCGCGAGATAAGGAATGTCCATCGCACCGTCGGCGCGATGCTATCGGGTGAGGTTGCGCGGCGTTACGGCCATGCCGGTCTGCCGCAAGAGACGATTTGGGTGACTTTCCGCGGCAATGCCGGGGGCAGTTTCGGGGCGTTCCTGGCGCGCGGCGTCACCCTCGAGCTCTACGGCGACGCCAACGACTATGTCGGCAAAGGATTGTCCGGTGGCCGGTTGATCGTTCGTCAGCCGCCGCAAGCGAGGCGCGAGCCGACCGAGAACATCATCATCGGCAATACGGTGCTTTATGGCGCGATCGCCGGTGAAGCCTATTTCGAGGGTGTGGCCGGTGAGCGCTTCGCGGTGCGCAATTCGGGCGCTGTCGCGGTGATTGAGGGGACCGGCGACCATGGCTGCGAATACATGACGGGCGGGGTGGTCGTCGTGATAGGCGACACCGGCCGCAACTTCGCCGCCGGGATGTCAGGCGGGATCGCCTATGTCTGGGACCCGAGGGGCCGGTTCAAGAGCCTGTGCAATCTCGCCTCAGTCGACCTGGAAGCGGTCTTGCCGACCGATCCGGCCGAGGAGGACGAGCCCGATCGGCCGCGTCAGCGCGCGCTTAGTGTCGAAGATGCCGGCATGGGTAATTTGTTACGTTTTGATGCCAGCCGGCTGCGGATCCTGCTCGAACGCCATCTCCTGTTGACCGGCAGCGCACGGGCGCGAGCCTTGCTCGAGGACTGGGAGAGTGCGGTCGCCGGCTTTGTCAAGATCATGCCGAGGGACTATCGCCGCGCCCTTCTCGAATTACAAGCTGACGGGCAGGCGGCCAGTGTCGCCGCCGCGCAATGACGGCTTCCTCCGATGGGTAGGCCGGCCGGCTTTCTCGAGATCGAGCGCCGCGACCGGCCTTACGAGAAGCCGGATGTCCGGCGCCGCAGCTGGAAGGAGTTCGTCAAGCCGCTGCCCGAGGGCGAGACCCGCAAGCAGGCAGCGCGCTGCATGGATTGCGGCATCCCGTTCTGTCACGAAGGTTGTCCGGTCAACAATCTGATCCCGGACTGGAACAATCTTGTCTATCGCGATCAGTGGCAAGCAGCGCTCAGGGCACTGCATTCGACGAATAATTTCCCCGAATTCACCGGCCGCATCTGCCCGGCGCCGTGCGAGGCGGCGTGCACCCTCAACATCGACGACAACCCGGTCACGATAAAGACGATCGAATGCGCGATCGTCGACCGCGGCTGGCGTGAGGGCTGGATCGAGCCGATCGTGCCGGCTCGGCGAACCGGCAAGCGGGTCGCCGTCGTCGGCTCGGGCCCGGCTGGGCTAGCTTGCGCGCAGCAGCTGGCGCGTGCGGGTCACGCGGTGACATTGTTCGAGAAGAGCGACCGCATTGGTGGTCTGCTGCGCTACGGCATCCCCGATTTCAAAATGGAGAAATGGCTGATCGACCGCCGTGTCGATCAAATGAAAGCCGAGGGCGTGGCCTTTCGTACCGAGGTCGAGGTCGGGGTCGGCGTCGAGATGGCGGCGCTGATCGAGGAATTCGACGCGATGGCGATGACCGGCGGCGCCGAGGCGCCGCGCGACCTCGAGGTTCCTGGACGCGAACTCGACGGCATCCATTTCGCGATGGATTTCCTGCCGCAGCAGAACAAGCGCTGCGCGGGCGACAGCGAAGGACGCGCCGCGCCGCACGGTACGATCACCGCTGCGGGCAAACACGTCGTCGTGATCGGCGGCGGCGACACCGGGTCCGACTGCATCGGCACATCGGTGCGCCAGGGGGCGGCGTTGATCACCCAGCTTGAAATCTTGCCGAAGCCACCGGAGCGCGAGAACAAGGCGCTGACTTGGCCCGACTGGCCGTTGAAGCTACGTACCTCGTCATCGCAGGAAGAGGGCTGCGAGCGCGACTGGTCGGTGTTGACCAAACGCGCTATCGGGGAAGACGGACGGGTCGCAGGACTCGATTGCGTTCGGGTCGACTGGGCGAAGGGGCCAGACGGCCGCTTTGTGATGCAGGAGATTCCGGGTAGCACCCTCAATTTGAAGGCTGATCTCGTCCTCTTGGCAATGGGCTTTCTCGGGCCGCGCCAGCCCGGCATGATCGAGCAATCCGGTGTCGAGCTCGATCCCCGCGGCAATGTCCGCGCCAATACCATCGACTATCGCACCTCGGTTCCTAAGCTGTTCGCCGCCGGCGACATGCGGCGCGGCCAGTCGCTCGTCGTCTGGGCGATCCGCGAAGGCCGGCAGTGTGCTCGCGCTATCGACCAATTCCTGATGGGTGCGAGTCTCTTGCCGCGATAAAAGGCCCGGTCGCTTCGGCGGGCCGACAACGGCAATTGGCGGGTTGAGAGCGGAGCGGGCGGGGAGGCACGGGCCCCGCCTCCTCCGCCGACCCCCTGGGCGAGCCGCCAGGGTAACCCGGGATCCCGCGGCTCATGCCCAAGCTCATAGGGGGCATTATAACCCCTTCTGCTCATGATGTTGAGAATCTCGGGCTCGGCTCTCGTCATGCCGGCAAGATAGCTGGCATGACGACGTCGCTTTGGGCGGATAGCGACGACCGGTCACGATTACCGCGAGTTCCTGCTGCTAACGGCTCGCCGAACAACACGCATACAGGAAATTCCGCGAGTAGATCCGAAACCTGAACACGCTCCTGCAGAACCAGGCTGCGGCCGGTGAACACATCGCGCCAAGCTCCGAGCGCAGGAAGAGCGATCTCGGCCGCGCCCCAATCGGCAGTCGTAACACCGCGACACAGTGCGTAGACCAGTCGCGGTACAGCGACGATGAGCGACGCGCCGCCTCGGTTGCGGGCGAAAGCACAAAGATGCCGCGCTCCTTTCCCCTGTAACTTCGAGAGGCTGGTAATCGGCCTTGGCGAACAGATCCGGATGAGACCGCCGCCATTCGAGCAACCGTCGTGTAACAATGAGCTTCTCGCGGCCATCCTGCCACCGCTCGACGAGATCGGCCACCGAGACGGCGCCGACCTCTTCCAATAATCTCTGCCGAATATTCCAGTCCTCCGGCCGGCAATTGTCGGGATCGACCAGGCTGAAGTCCCAAAGTTCGCCACCTTGGTAAATGTCGGGCACACCAGGTACCGTTAGCTTGAGCATGAGTTGCGAAAGCGAGGCGACCGCGCCGAGCCGCGCGAGCGATATGACGAAGGTAGGAACTCCGTGAGGAACGGGCTTTCTCGAGACGCGTCGAGCACGGCGCGGACAAAGCGTTGGAGAGCTGCCTCGTAGGCAGTATTTGGGTTGCTCCAACTCGACTGCTGCTTGCCCTCGCGAACCGCCTTTATCATGTAGGCCTCGATGCGTTCACCGAGTCGCTTAACGCCTGCCACGCCAACCGGAGTGAGATCTGGCGGCCAGGCGCCAAGCAGTGCCTGATAGAAGAGGTATTCGACATTACGTTCCGGCACGATATCGCCATCGACCTCAACTCGACGCGAACGGTTGAGCCGGAGCCATTGAGATAGCCGGTTGCTCCAATCGCGGGGCATCTCGGACAACAACGCGAGCCGTACGCGGGCATCCTCGCCCCGCTTCGTGTCGTGGGTGGCCGTCGTCACCATTGCCCGCGGCCAAGAACGCGCGCGCTCCTGGGTCAGACGGTGGAAGGCGGCGACCGATATTCCAAAGCGGCGTGGATCACCGCCAACCTCATTGAGCGCCAGCAGGCGGAAATAACGGTAAAACGCGGTGTCCTCAAAAGCCTTCGCCATGACCGGTCCGGTCACTTGCTTGAAACGCATCGCCGCGAGCAGTGCCGCGCCACGCTGATGAGGGTTCTTTTCCATCGATGCGCACGTGAGAACTGCGTGCAGAAAGTCGAGGATGCTCCGGTCGACCGCACGCCAGCGTTTCTTCGCCAGCGTCAGAGCCCAGTCGATGTAGCGGCGATCGTCAACTCTGGCGCCGTGCGGCGACACATAAGCCCGGTACACCGGAAAAGCCGCGATGACCTCTTCTAGTGCAACCAGCATGCCGTTCAATGTGAAGTCCGGGTACGCCACTCGCTCATCGACAGATCGTGAAACTCCCGGGCGAGTACGTTCATTTTAGCAAGGTTGACCTGCATAATGCGTTTCTTGCAGGCATTAAGGATGTCATCGAAGCTCTCGTCTGGATTGGTGGACCGGCCATAAATCCGTGTAATCCAGTTGCAACTGCTCGCAATACGCGCGAGGCTCGAAGAGCCCGTCGATGTGATCGATCCTCAGGCCTTGCACGTCGCCGCGCTCGATCAGACTGAAAACCAACCGATGGATGTGCTCGAATAGCTGGGGAAGCTCCATTCGCAGCCCGGCAAGCTCGTTGATGTTGAAGAAGCGACGATAATTAATCTCCTCCGCGGCGACCCTCCAATAGGCGATCCGGTATGCCTGAGTGTCCGAATCTTAATCTTATAGGTTGTGCTGCAGGCAGGACAGTCTCCTAACGAGCAGCTGCACGGAGGCGATGTAAACCCAGGCTTTGGCGCTGGCGATCGAAGCCTCGAAATCTTTGGCCAGACGGCGGTTTCGATTGAGCCAAGCGAGGGTTCGTTCGACC
>Ga0209656_10001424_pt1 | contig 15639 bp, 10 predicted proteins | sample BogFormECP12_OM2_FD_188239 | JGI IMG/M metagenome (GOLD analysis project Ga0209656, IMG submission 188239) | Bog forest soil microbial communities from Calvert Island, British Columbia, Canada - ECP12_OM2 (SPAdes) (version 2) | ecosystem: Environmental > Aquatic > Freshwater > Wetlands > Bog ... | reverse complement strand
TGGGCCGCGTGGACGAAGGCAACACCGTCACCGACTATGACGAGGAGGAGATCTCTCGGGGTATGTCGATCTCGTCGGCCACGGCGGTGGTGGAGTGGGGAAAAACGAAGATCAACCTTCTGGACATGCCGGGCTTTAACATGTTCATCCATGAAGCCGAGATGGCGCTGCCCGCCGTGGATAGCGCACTTGTCGTGGTGGATGCGGTGAGCGGCGTGGAGGTCGTCACCGAGCGCATCTGGCACTACGCGGACAAGTTCGCCCTGCCGCGGGCGATTGTCTGCACGCGCATGGACCGCGAGCGCGCCGACTTTACCCGGGTGATGGAGTCACTCACCACGGCGTTCGGGCGGACAGTGGTTCCGGTGCAGCTGCCCATCGGCGCGGAAAAGAGTTTCACCGGCGTGGTGGACCTGGTGAAGATGCAGGCCTACACCTACGAGATGGGCGGCAATGGCAAGGCGAAGGTGGGGCCGATCCCGGCGAACCTTGAGGCCGAAGCCAAAGCCGCGCACGAGCGACTGGTGGAGCTCGTGGCCGAGGGCGATGACGCGCTGATGGAGGAGTTCTTCGAGAAAGGCACCATCGACGAAGAGCACATCGTCGCCGGGCTTCACAACGCCATCCGCGAAGACAAGATTTTCCCGGTACTGTTTGCCTCTGGGCTGGGCAACATGGGCACCGACGAGGTGCTGGACTTCATCGTCGACTACCTGCCCACGGCGGTGGAGCGCGGCACGGTGAAGGCCGCTCCGACGGCGAACAATGGCGAGCCGGCGGTGCGCAAGGTAAGCGATGCGGAGCCGGTGTCGCTGTTCGTGTTCAAGACCATTAGCGATCCCTTCTCGGGTCGCATCTCGTTCTTCAAGGTGTACTCGGGCGTCCTCAAGAATGACGCCACGCTGCAGAACTTCACTCGCAGCACGAGCGAGAAGCTCGCGCACCTTTCGGTGATGCAGGGCAAGACAGCGGTCCCAGTCAACGAGCTGCACGCGGGCGATATTGGGGCGGTGGCGAAGCTGAAAGACACGCTCACCGGCGATTCACTGGGCGACAAGGCGGCGCCGATTCAGTATCCGCAGGAAACGTTTGCCGAGCCAGCGATCACCTTCGCCATTGAGCCGAAGACGCGTGCCGATGAAGACAAATTGAGCAATGGCATCCACAAGCTGATGGAAGAAGATGCGATGCTGCGCTTCTTCCGCGATCCGCAGACCAAGGAGTTTTTGATCGCGGGAACCGGGCAGCAGCACATAGAAGTAGTGGTTTCGAAACTGAAGAATCGCTATCACACCGAGGTCATCCTGAAGGCGCCGAAGGTGCCGTACCGCGAGACCATTCGCGGCAAGGCCGACGTGCAGGGGCGCCACAAGAAGCAGTCGGGCGGGCACGGGCAGTTCGGCGACTGCAAGATCAAGATGGAGCCACTGCCCCACGGCGGGAACTTCGAGTTCGTCAACGAGATCTTCGGTGGCGCGATTCCGAGGAACTATATTCCCGCGGTCGAGAAGGGGATTGTGGAGGCCGCAGCACGCGGTTTCCTCGCCGGCTATCCGGTGGTGGATTTCAAGGTGGTGCTCTACGACGGCTCGTATCACGACGTGGACTCGAACGAGTTGTCATTCAAGACGGCGGGCCGCATCGCCTTTCGCAAGGCGATGGAGCAGGCCAAGCCTGCGTTGTTGGAGCCGATCATGAATGTGGAGATCACGATTCCGGACGAGTTTGCGGGCGCGATCATGGGTGACCTGAACAGCCGGCGCGGCCGCATCCAGGGCATGGACAATAAGGCGGGAAAGACGATCGTGAAGGCCGTCGTGCCCATGGCCGAGATGCTGACCTATGGCACCGACTTGACGTCGATGACGCAGGGGCGCGGCAGTTTTTCGATGGAAATGGACCACTACGACTTCGTTCCGGGCGCGCAGCAGGAGAAAATTATCGCGGCCGCCAAGGCGGAGCGCGGCGAGGTGGTGGAAGAAGAAGAATAGTCTGCTTTTCGCTTTTGAGCCCGGCCGCACGCCGGGCCTTTTTTTGCTTGAAAGGGTTTGCCGGCCGCCTTCCCGGCTCTCTTCGGCACAGTCGTCTTTATGTCTGTTATACTGTTGTATAACACTATACAAATCATTTTTTCACGACCCTTTGAAATCAATGGTTTGGCGGTAAATTGTTCGTAAGCCATTGAATTTAGGTATAGTTACACGTATCCATGTCTGCGCGTGGGACTTAGCCGGCATTTTGAGCAGTGTTCTGGCCTTCCGGTTCCCATTTTGGGAGATTTCAAAGAGCATTTCATGCACGCGCGCTAGGCGCGGACCGGCCAGAGACACGAACGCCTTCCTCACACGTCGTGTATTAGCCGCTTGAGGACTGAAGGCGAAAGTGCGTAGGACACAGTGGCGTGTGATAAGAGATGAATCCCACAATTGCCAGAGGCACGTTCGATCCCGCGGGACATGTGTGCCACCAGCCAACGGCCTAATCATCACTCCGATGTGCCTAGTGTCAGTTGCTCGGACTCGGCCTTTGCCTTGGGAGCCTTCTTGAAGGTGTCGACCAGCAGACGCGGGTAGGCGACCTGCGCGCCGCTCATCAGTTTGTCGATTGTGAGAATCTGCAGGCGAGGGTAGGTGCCGGTGTCGAATGAAGATTCGAACTTGAAAAATCCGGCTTCGGCGGCTTCTTTCAGCATGGGCTTGGTGGGTTCTTCCATGGTGATGAGCACGCCGATGGCGGCCTTCTCGCGCTCGATGACGCCGCGCAGGTCGCGCACGAACGCGACGTTGATGTTCTGCCCGGCTTTCACTGAGAAAATGATCTGCTGCGCCTTGCCGCTGTTGTCCACATGGAAGTAGAGGCGTCCATCGAGCCGCGGTCGGCACCCCGGTGGATCTCGCCGGAGTGACGCGCCCCGACTAGCGAAAGCGCCCAGGCCTCAAATTGGAACTTGTCCTGGTCAGCGAGTGCTTGAGCACTGGCCAGGTCCTTTGGCTCGCCGTGAACCTCGTAGGTGCAGTTTATTGAAGGGCCAAACGTGTCCGCCAACCGGTGCTTGATTAAGCCGACGGCCAAATGAGTGATATCGATACCGATCCAGCGGCGCTTGAGACGCTGTGCGGCGACCACTGCTGTGCCGCAGCCGCAGAAAGGATCGAGGACGACGTCACCTTCGTTGCTACTTGCGTTGATGATTCGTTCCAGGAGGACTTCGGGTTTCTGGGTGGGGTATCCCAATCGTTCGCCAGCACGCGAGTTTATTTCAGCAATGTCTGTCCATAAGTTTTGAATCGGCATGCCCTTCAATTCATCCGCATAGCTCTTACGCCGGATTCTGCCTTCGGACGTTTTCGGGAAGTACAGTTTGCCCTCTTTGTCCCACTGCTCCATCTTTTCTTTGGTGATCATCCAACCGTTGGTCGGTGGCTTGTGACCTTTGTATTCATAAATCAGGTTAGGTCGATAGGCGGGATTAACTAAGCTCGTCGCCTGAAATTTTCGCCCGTGTTCGTCAACCATCGTAAAACGTTCTTCGACATATTGTCGGTATTCGGGACTGTCTTTAGTTGTATTGGGGCCTAAAGGGAGATGCGTCTGTTTTCGCATAGAAAAGGAGAATGTCTGTGCAGACGCCGAAACGATTGGACTCATGAACGGCGCTACTCATCCCCACTCTGCGTTTCCACGTGATCTCATTGCGGAAGTTCTGCGGCCCGAACACCGCATCCATCAGCATTTTCAAATAGTGGCTGGCGGTGGGGTCGCAGTGCAGGTAGATCGAACCCGTCACCTTAAGCACACGCTTCAATTCGATGAGGCGCGGGGCCATCATGGCGAGGTAGGCCATCATGTCGCTGGTGCCGAGGAAGATGCGGAAGGCCTGCATGGCCTCCGACACGCGGCCGCCATGCTCGACGATCTCCTGATAGGCGTGCTCGGCGTCGAGGTTCCACTCCCAGGTGTCTTCGAAGGCGGTGATTTGCGAGGAGGACTGGGTGCCGTCTTTCTCGGCGAAGAGGACGTTGTAGTTCTGGCGGCTGTTGAAGGGCGGGTCGAGGTAGATGAGATCGACGGACTCGTCCTTGATGTGGTCGCGCAGGACTTTGAGATTGTCGCCGTAGAAGAGCTGGTTGTCGGCCATTGAGGGCGATTCTAGCGCACCGGCGTGTTTGCAAGAAGCTGGCAAAAGCGATGCCGTCCCCGTGGGACTCGGGAATCAAATTGCAACGCTACCCACACCTGAAGGTGTGGGCTATCCTCTACCGTCCCGCAATGCGGGACTGGCGCGAAGCTGGGGCAGCAGTCGACGCGCGGGGGAATAACAGCAGGTCCCTTCGGCTTCGCCTAGGGCAGGCTCTTCGACTGCGTTCCCTGCGGTCGCAACGCAGGATGATGCCTCGCAACAGCGCCTAAGGCTAGTGTGGCGACTTGAAGCGGAACATCAGCGACCCGTGTGGCGGAATGGTGAACGGCTGATCGGCCTTCGCGGCGAAGTCTTCGTGCTTCCACAGATCGCGAACTTTTGTGCCATCGGCGATGCGCATCTCGCTCCACGGAAGCTCGATCGAAGATGGAGCATCGGCGCGGTTGACGACAACCAGCGCCATGTCTCCGTTGTTGAGCGGTCGAGCGTAATACTCGATGTCGCCGTACTTATCGGCGCGGTGTCCTTGCACGCCCATGGGGTCCTGGTCCACGGCAATCACTTCTTTGTTGAGCAGGATGGAGCGTGTGTCCTCTGTCATGCCACGCACGTCATTGCCCGCCAGCAAGGGCGCGGCGAAGATGGCCCACAGGCTCATGTGCGTGCGGTACTCATCGGTGGTCATGCCGCCATTGCCGATCTCGAGCATGTCGGGATCGTTCCAGTGGCTGGGCCCCGCGTATTTCGCGATCACTGACTGCGTATCAACGATCTCCATCATGCGTTTATAGGTGTCGTTGATGTCGCCGGTGGTGCGCCACAGGTTGCCGCCGGCCTTATCGCCCCACGTCCACACGTCGTCCCGGCCGTACTGGCAGAGGCTATAGACGATGGGGCGGTTGGTGGCGCGCAGGGCGTCGCCCATCTTCTGGTACACGGCGCGCATGGCCGAGTCAGGATAGAGGCGGCTGGCACTGCACCAGTCGTACTTCAGGTAGTCCACGCCCCATGCGGCGTAGGTCTTGGCGTCCTGCGCTTCGTGAGCGTAGCTGCCCTCGTAGCCCGCGCACGTGTAAGGACCGGGCGACGAGTAGATGCCGAACTTCAGTCCCTTGGAGTGAACGTAGTCGGCGAGCGCCTTCATGTCGGGGAACTTGTTGTTGGTTTGGATGACGCCACTGGCATCGCGGTCGCCCTCCCAGGTGTCGTCGATGTTGAGGTAGATGTAGCCGGCATCGCGCATGCCGCTGGAGACGAGCGCGTCAGCCATCTCGCGCACAGTCTTGTCGTCGATGCGTCCGGCAAAGAGGTTCCAACTGTTCCATCCCATGGGCGGGGTTTTGGCCAGGCCATTGGGAGGCAGATCGTGCAGCGCTGGAGGTGGAATGACATTGGCGATCAGAAAGGGATCGGTCCTGGTGCGCGCGGCGACGAGTTCGTAGGGCTTGGCATTGGGCTCGTGAACGGTGACGTGCAGCTTGTCGCCTTCGAGCGTGCCGTCGCAGCCGATGGTGTAGCCGTCTTCTGTCTTCGCGGTGAGGGTAAATTGGTCGCCGTTCACCGAGCCTTGCTGGATGACGAGATTCCCCCAGGGGCGTTCGACCTTGCCGGTGAGCTGGTTTCCGCTTTGCTGCAGGATGAGGACCTCGCGGTCGGTGTGGCCGTCGGGCCGTTTGACGGAGGACGCCCAGATGCCGGAAAGGTCAGCGGCGAACAAGAGCGGAGTTGAGAGACAGAGAATGAGGATTGCGAGGAGATGTCTCATGCGGAATACCATACCGCATGAAAGGAAGTTTCGAGTTTCAAATAGTCAGTTGCCCGCAGGCGGTAGTCCGCACGGTTCCCACCCTATCGCCAAAAACGGGCGATAAGGGTGGGGCACCCAGATTCATGTCCCGTCGGGCGGTAGTTATTGGTAGGTAACGCGGCGATCGCCCTTAACGATACGGCCGATGGTGTAGCCCTTTTCGCCGCAGCGTTCGAGGATGCTCTGTGCCTTCTTGAACTTTTTGGCGGGCACAACGAGGACCATGCCGATGCCCATGTTGAAGGTGCGCATCATCTCGTCCTGGGACACGTTGCCGATAGACTGCAGATGCTGGAAGATGGGCAGAACGGGCCAGGAGTGGATTTCGACAATCGCTCCCGTGCCCTTAGGGAGGACGCGCGGAAGATTTTCAGTAATGCCGCCGCCGGTGATGTGCGCCATGGCGCTGACCGCCTCGGCATCGATCATGCGGCGGACGATGGGCCAGTAGCTCTTATGAGTGCGCATGAGCTCGGCTCCGACTTTGCCCTTGATCTCGTTGACGTAGGAATCAGGGGTATAACGCGCCACCTCGAAGAAGAGCTTGCGGGCCAGCGAATAGCCGTTGGTGTGCAGCCCGGTCGAGGACAAGCCGATCAGCACATCGCCCGGCTGCACGTCCTTGCCAGTGATGATTTTGGGGCGATCGACCACGCCGACGATGAACCCCGCCAGATCGTACTCGCCGTCGGCATAGAAGCCCGGCATCTCCGCCGTCTCGCCACCAATCAGAGCACAGCCGTTCTGTTTGCAGGCGTCCGCAATCCCGCTGACTACTTTTTCCGCCACTTCGGACTTCAGTTTGCCGGTGGCGAAATAGTCCATGAAGAACATGGGCGCTGCGCCCTGCACGGCAATGTCGTTGACGCAATGATTGACCAGGTCGGCGCCAATCGTGTGATGCAGGTTCATTTCGAAGGCGATCTTCAGCTTGGTGCCGACGCCGTCGACGCTGGAGACCAGCACGGGATCGAGGTAGCGCTTCTTGTCGATGGCGAACAGGCCGCCAAAGCCGCCGATCTCGCTGAGAACGCCCCGGTTAAACGTCTTGTGCGCAAGGTACTTGATGCGCTGCTTGGTGCGGTTGGCGCGATCGATGTCGACGCCAGCGTCGGCGTAGGTGATGGCGCGATCTTCACTGGTGTGCTGTGCCAAGAGTCGGGATCCCATCCAGGGGGCGGGTTTCCGCGGGTTGCGTGCGGGAAAGCACGATTGTACCATTGCGCGCGCACCGGAGACAGTCATGGTGGGGCTGTGAGCGCGGTCACCCGGCAATGAAACTTCAATTTCCGGACACCGGAGGCAAGAGACTAAACTAGTATTCATACCCTAATCGGGAGGACTTTTATGACGACCGCAGTGCAAACCAGCAAGCCGTTCGCCAAAGCTGATCCCTCTTCCGACGTGTACCGCTCCGAGAGCCACCCGCTCGACGCGTTGTTTGCGCCCCGAAGCGTCGCGGTGATCGGCGCCACCGAGCGACCCGGAAGCGTGGGGCGGTCGGTGCTGTGGAACCTGTTGAGCAATCCTTTCGGCGGGACTGTATTCCCGGTGAACTCGAAGCGGCCCAATGTATTGGGAATCAAAGCGTATCCCAGTGTCTCGGAGCTGCCGGACAAGGTGGACCTGGTGGTGGTGACGACGCCGGCTGATTCGGTTCCTGATGTGCTGGCGGAGTCGGTGGCGGCAGGCATTCCGGCGGGCATCGTGATTTCGGCGGGATTCAAGGAGCATGGCGAGCATGGCAAGGAGTTGGAGGCACGCATCTCGCAGATCATCCGCGGCAAGATGCGACTGATCGGGCCGAACTGCCTGGGCGTGATGAATCCGGTGCGGGGGCTGAATGCGACTTTCGCGCATTCGATCGCGCGGCCGGGAAATGTGGCTTTTATCAGCCAGAGCGGCGCGCTGCTGACAGCGATCCTCGACTGGAGCTTGCGCGAGAATGTCGGCTTCAGCTCGTTTGTGTCGACCGGCTCGATGCTGGATGTAACCTGGGGCGACCTGATCGACTACTTCGGCAGCGATCCGCGCACCAACAGCATCGTGATTTACATGGAGTCGATCGGCGACGCGCCCTCGTTTCTTTCGGCGGCGCGCGAAGTGTCGCTCACGAAGCCGATCATCGTCATCAAGGCGGGACGCACCGAGGCCGCCGCCAAGGCTGCGGCCTCGCATACCGGCGCCTTGACTGGCAGCGACGAGGTGCTGGACGCCGCTTTTCGCCGTAGCGGCGTGCTCCGGGTCAACCGCATTTCCGACATCTTCTTCATGTCGGACGTGCTGGCGAAGCAGCCGCGTCCGCGAGGCAAACGGCTGGCGATCCTCACCAATGCGGGCGGCCCAGGTGTGCTGGCCACCGACGCCCTGGTGGCGGGTGGAGGCGAGCTTGCCGAACTGTCGCCGCAGACCATGCAGGCTTTCGACGAGATCCTGCCGCCGCAGTGGAGCCATAACAACCCGGTGGACATCCTGGGCGATGCCGAGCCGGAGCGCTACGCCAAGTCGCTGGAGATCGCCGCCAAAGACCCGGCCATCGATGGCATGCTGGTAATCCTCACTCCGCAGGACATGACCAATCCCACACAGATTGCGGAGAAGTTGAAGCCCTACGCCAAGGGTTTCGGCAAGCCGGTGCTGGCGAGCTGGATGGGCGGAGCGGAAGTAGCGGCGGGCGAGCAAATCCTCAACCAGGCGGGGATTCCGACGTTTCAGTTTCCCGACAGTGCAGTGAGGGCCTTCAACTACATGTGGCGCTATTCGTACAACCTGAAGGGACTGTACGAAACACCGACTCTGCCGCACCATGCTGATGCCGAGTTGCAGCGCGGCAAGGCCGCACGAATCCTGCGCGAGGTTCGCGAGCAGAGGCGCACCATCTTGACGGAGTACGAGTCGAAGCAGCTGCTGATGGCTTACGGCATTCCGACCGTCGAGACGAGGATCGCAGTGACCGAGGAGGAAGCTGTGCAGGCAGCGCAGGAGATCGGCTATCCGGTCGTGTTGAAACTGCACTCGCTGACGGTGACGCACAAGACCGATGTGGGCGGCGTGCTGCTGAACCTGCGCGATGCCGATGCGGTGAGAAAGGGTTTCCAGGGCATCAAGACATCAGTCACGGACAAGGCGGGCGCGGAACACTTCCAGGGCGTCACGGTACAGCCCATGATCAAGCTCGAGGGCTACGAACTGATCGTAGGCAGCAGTCTCGATTCGCAGTTCGGGCCGGTGATGCTGTTCGGCACGGGCGGCCAACTCGTGGAGGTCTTCCGCGATCGCGCCCTGGCGCTGCCTCCACTGAATTCCACGCTGGCGCGGCGAATGATGGAGCAGACGAAGATCTTCACGGCGCTGAAAGGCGTACGCGGCCGCAAGCCGGTGGACATCGGAGCCTTGGAAGAACTGCTGGTACGCTTCAGTCAATTGGTCGTCGAGCAGCCGTGGGTTACGGAGATTGACATCAATCCGCTGCTGGCTTCGCCGGAGCGGCTGCTGGCGCTGGATGCACGCGTGGTGGTGCATGGTCCGGAGGTGACGGAGGACCAGCTGCCCGAATCCGCCATTCGCCCGTATCCGGTGAGACTGGTCTCGACGTGGAAGATGAAGGATGGGAACGAAGTGGTGATCCGGCCGATTCGGCCTGAAGATGAGCCGCTGATGATTCGCTTCCACGAGAAGCTGTCGGAGCGGAGCGTGTATTTGCGGTACTTTCAGCCGCTGAAGCTGACGCAGCGCACCGCGCACGAGCGGCTGACGCGCATCTGCTTCATCGACTACAACCGCGAGATGGCGCTGGTGGCCGAGCGCAAGAACGAAGCCGGCGAGCCCGAGCTGCTGGCCATCGGACGCCTGAGCAAGATCCACGGGCGCGACGAAGGTGAACTGGCGGCGGTCGCCATCGATGAGGCCCAACACAAGGGGCTGGGCACGGAACTCTATCGCCGGCTGATCGAGGTGGCGCGCGAGAACGGGCTGAAGATGCTGGTCTCGACCATGCTGCCCGAGAACCGCGAAATGCGGGCCCTGTGCGTGAAGCTGGGCTTCAAGATGTTCTCGAACCAGGAGGAAAATACCATCCGGGCCGAACTGCAGCTGTGAGTTTTACACAAATGGGGCTCGGCAAAGGCGCGGCGTGCGATCGCGACGCCTTTGGTTTTGATAGCCTCCAAATACATCTCAACCGGCGAGGTTTGTTGCATTCGCCTGCCACCGCTGGCTTTCTGGCGCTGCCTCCAGAAGGGCCGCAAGCAAGCTGAGAGCTTTGTTCACACGCGCGCGATCATTCGTGGCGGCTAGGTCTAACAGCAGGCCTCGGGTGGCGGCCAGGAGAAGAGTTGACTCGGCATCGCTGGACTTCGCATTGACTCCCGCTCTAGCGGCGAGACTGCGCCAATAAGTAAGCGGGTCGGTGAGCACACCGGGATAAGCCTGCGGATCGCGAAGGGCCAGAGCATACAACTCGAAGACCAATAGCACCGCGGGCCGCGCCTGTGGCGCACTCAGGCGCCGCCAATACCAGCGCAGAAAACCCGGCAGGGCTCGCGATTTCTTTCCGCTCCGAAACCAGGCTTGGATACGGGCATCCTCTCGTTCCCGCAAGCCCGCCAGAATTTCGCGCATCACTCCTTCGCGCGAGCCGAAGTGATAGACCAGCATGCGGGCGTTGGTCTTCAGCGCCTTCGCCAGAGGGCGAAGCGAGAGTGCTGCAAAGCCATGGCTCAGTACATAGTCGATCGCCTGCTCGCGCAGTTTGACGCGGATCTCAGGATTTGACGGTCTCGCCATGAGAGAAGTATACTCCATTAACGTAACGGCTGTTACATTAATTGAGAACGACATCGAGCCACGACTTCCATCCAGCCGCCGGACGGCGGAGAAAGAGTAACGATATGTGCAAGGCATTCCTGTCGATTGTCGTAGCGGTGATCTGCCTGCCTGCCCTAGCCCAGCAACCCACTGAACAGGAGAGTAACAAGGCAGTCGCCCAGAGCTTCTTTGAGCAGGTGCTCGACCAAGGCCAACTGGAAAGGTACTCCGATTCTCATGCCAGCGACTTCGTCGCCCACGCCGCCGATCACGATGCCACGTTGGCCGAAGACGTGGCGGCAGCCAGGGAAGAACGCAAGGCTCTGCCCGACATGCGAGTGAAGGTGAACGAGGTGGTCGCGGAGCGCGACCTGGTCGCAGTGTTCTGGACCGCTTCGGGCACCAATACCGCGGAAGGAATGGGGTTCCCGGCGACTGGCAAGCGGATCACAGTGAACGGCATGACGCTGTTTCGCTTCAGAGCGGGAAAGATCGCAGAAGAATGGAGCGTCTTCGATATGCTGTCGGCGATGCGCCAGGCGGGATTGCTAGCTACGCGATAGCGACTGGCTCGCTCGATCCGTTCCGCTATGGCAGTTTAGCTTTTCATGTAGTCCTATCGCAGCTCCTGTGTCGCCGGCTGAAGCCGGCTCAAGACATTCATTAATAGCGCGGGAACGCCGAGCTAAAGAGTCCGTTACGAAACTGTGTCGTCCCTCCGGGACTCAGATCAAATTTCCCACTTAACCCAGCACTCCGCCTTCGGCTGCGTGCTGGGCTAAGATATTCCGTGCCTCCGGCACTCGTTTTCGTGCCTCCCGTTCCACCACCGAGAAGGCGTACCGAGTTTCGTAACAGGCTCTAAAGCTATGCCCGAACAGCTACAGTAATTGTTAAACAGGTCTAGTCGTACCTCAGGGCAATGACGGGATCTACTCGAAGCTGGCGGGTGTCCAAGACGTGGGCGAATCGTCCGCTAGCGGACAGGGCCACCAACTGCTGCACGCCGCAGAGAAACTGCTTCGGCCTTCCGTTCGCGCGCCGATTCATGCAGGCGTAGCGTCCAGGAATCCCGGGGACGGATGTACTTGCCTAAGTCATACCAGGGTGTGATGTTATGATTCGTAGGCAAGCAGGGATGCAATCCCGCGCGGGGCTGTGAGGGTGCGCCTCGCGACGTCAAAAGGGGCGAACTTCAGAACGTGCCGAGCGAAAAACAGGTGAGATGGTCACAGCTCCGGGTTGGCCTGACCGTCATCTTCGCCTGCATCACGTTGGCGGTCCTGATCTTCGTGATGACTGGCACGACCGGCCTATTCACCAAGAAAATCCTGATCCGCGCCTACGTGGACAACGCCGGCGGTCTGCGGGTGGGAGCGCCAGTCCGGCTCGAGGGCGTGGATATCGGTAACGTCACACGCATTCGCGTGGTGCGGGACCCGCTTCGCAAGCTCGCGCCGGTCGAAGTCCTGATGAAGGTCACCACCAAGTATTCGGACACCATGCGGTCGGACTGCGAAGTGTTGTTGTCGACTGCCGGAGTGCTGGGCGAGGTGTTCGTCGATCTGGACTGCCGCGAAGGCAAGGGCACTCCCCTACAGAACAATGCTGAACTGCCTACCCGTGACGTGCCCCAATTGCAGGATGTAGTGCGCGCCAGCCAAGGCACTCTGCAGAACGTGGACACGCTGGTGAAGCGGCTGGACAACATCCTGACGTATGTCCAGAGTGGCCAGGGCTCAATTGGAAAGGTCATCTACGATCCGGCGCTGTTTGATCGCGCCAACGACATGCTGACCCAGGCGCAGCACATCGTGGCACAGGCGAATTCCACCAACGGCAGCATCGGGAAGCTGCTGAACAGCGATGAGCTCTACAACAAGGCAAACGCGGCGGTCGATAACCTGAACAAGATCATCGACGAGATCAATAAGGGCAACGGCACGGCCGGCAAGTTCATCAAAGACCCGGCGCTCTACGACAATGCGAACCAGACGCTGGCAAAGGCAAATCAGCTCATGACCGACATCAACGCCGGCAAAGGGACAATCGGCAAGCTGACTAGGGATGAGGCGTTTGCCAAGAAACTCGACGACACCGTCTCACGCCTGAACTCCATACTTGACCGCATCGACAAAGGCGAAGGCACCGCCGGCAAGCTGGTTGTCGATCCGTCGCTGTATAACAATGCCGATCAGTTGCTGGTGGAGACCCGCAACCTGATCGCGGCGGTCCGAAAAGATCCCAAGAAGTACCTGACCATCCACCTGAAGCTGTTCTAGGGCGCGGCAGGCACCAAAGTCCCGGCTCACCTCCCACGAATTTCCCTGTCTAAGACGTTTGTAGTAGTGTTTCTGTTTGGAGATTCGACGTTCTTCCCTCTCAATCCGGGCCCAACCGGCCCATCCTTCGCAAGGTCCAGCACGCTCCTACGGCGCGTCGCCGGACGACAATTCATGATTCGAGGCACCACGCCAATGCGTAGTTTTCTGGTTGTATTCCTGTTTTGCACCGCAATCCTTTGTTCAGCTCAAATATCCACAGCAAGCTCCGAAGTCCCCAGACAGATCCCCAGCTTCGATGTGACGGCGATGGACAAGACCGTCGATCCTTGCGTGGACTTTTACCGCTACGCGTGCGGCACCTGGATGAAGAACAATCCCGTTCCGCCCGACAAGTCGCGCTGGGGACGCTTCGACGAGTTGTATGAAAATAATCTCTACATCTTGCGCGACATTCTGGTGCAGGCACAGACACGGGGCCAGCACAGCGCCTCCGAAAAGATGGTGGGCGATTTCTATGGCGCCTGCATGGATGAGGCGACCATCGAGAAGAAGGGGACGACGCCACTCGCCGCCGAATTGCAACGCATCAATGCCGTGAAGACGAAGGCGGACTTAATAAAGGTAGTGGCGTATATGCACCAGAACGCAACGCCTGCGTTGTTCGCGTTCTCCCCGCAACCCGACATGCATGACTCGAATGCGACGATCGCCTTCGTCGACCAGGGCGGGATTACGTTGCCGGATCGGGACTATTACATCCAAGAAGATGCCAAGTCGGTGGAGACGCGGCAGAAATACCTGGCGCACGTGCAGAAGATGTTCGAACTTGCTGGCGACACACCTGACGTCGCCGCCGCCGAAGCCAAAACCGTGCTGTCGATTGAGACGGCGCTGGCCCAGGCGTCGATGGATCGGACGCAGCGCCGCGATCCCAAGACGCGTGACCACAAGATGACGGTGGCAGAAATCGCGGCCACAGCGCCGAACTTCGACCTCACCGCCTACTTCGCCAGCAACGGCTCGCCCAAGTTCAGCACGCTGAACGTGGGCAACCCCGACTTCTTTAAGCAGGTCAACAGTCAATTGGAAAGCGTCTCGCTGGCGGATTGGAAGACTTACCTGCGCTGGAGAGCGATCACCAGCCACGCACAGGTGCTGACCAAGGCGTTCGTGGAAGAGGACTTCGAGTTTAACGGCAAGTTCATGTCGGGGCAGCAGGAAATGGAGCCGCGGTGGAAGCGCTGCGTGAAGGCCACCGACCAGGCGCTGGGTATGGCGCTGGGCCAGCTTTACGTGGACAAGACGTTCGGGCCCGAAGGTAAAGAGCGCACGCTGAAGATGGTGAAGGCCATCGAAAGCGCGATGCAGCAGGACATCGGCCAATTGACCTGGATGTCGGACAGAACCAAGAAACAGGCGTATGAAAAGTTGAACGCCATCGTGAACAACATTGGCTATCCCGACCAATGGCGCGACTACAGCAGCGTGGTCATCAAGTCTGACGACTACGCAGGAAACTCGACGCGCGCGGGAGCATTCGAGGTCAAGCGCCAGTACAACAAGATCGACAAGCCCACCGACCGCAAGGACTGGAACATGACTCCGCCGACGGTCAACGCGTATTATCGGCCGCCGATGAACGACATCAATTTCCCCGCTGGAATCCTGCAGCCTCCGTTCTACGGCAATATGATGGATAACGCGGTGAACTATGGCGGCATCGGCGTGGTGATCGGGCACGAGCTGACCCATGGCTTCGACGATCAGGGACGCAAATACGACGCGCAGGGCAACTTCCGCGACTGGTGGACGCCGCAGGACGGGAAAGAATTCGAGCAGCGCGCCGATTGCACTGCCAAGGAGTACTCGAATTTCGTCGCCGTAAAGGACGACCAGGGCGAGGTGAAGCTCAACGGCAAGCTGACGCTCGGCGAAAACACGGCCGATAACGGCGGCCTGAAGCTGGCGTATATGGCGCTGACTGAGATTATCGGCAACACTTCGGTAAAGCCGATTGACGGCTTCACGCCGCAGCAGCGCTTCTTCCTGGCTTATGGCCAGATCTGGTGCCAGAATGTGACCGACCAGGAGGCGCGCAAGCGAGTGCTGACCGATCCGCACTCGCCGGGCGAATGGCGCGTGAATGGCGCAGTGCAGAACTCCGCGGCGTTCCAGCAGGCCTTCGGATGCAAGGCAGGCCAGCCCATGGTGAGCGCGAACGCCTGCCGGGTCTGGTAGCGAGTACCACGGTGATTTGGGACGCGGCGGCATGTCCGTCAACGACCGGTGTCGGGAATTGGGGTTGTGAGTCTCTCACCGGGACCGTGAACCGCGAGCTCCCTTCCCGCGTACTGCAATCGAGCGCTGCAAAATGATCGGCTCTTATATTTCAAGCGAGGTAACCATGAGACGTTCGTTTCTGACGGCCGGGCTTCTGCTGCTGGCCGCAATCTGTACGCTGGCGCAGAACGCCAGCACGCCTTCTCCGCTCTCCAGTTTTGACCTGACGGCGATCGACAAGTCAGTCGATCCTTGCCAGGACTTTTACCAGTATGCCTGCGGAGCGTGGATGAAGAACAACCCCATCCCGCCCGACCAGT
>Ga0209656_10001423_pt1 | contig 15650 bp, 17 predicted proteins | sample BogFormECP12_OM2_FD_188239 | JGI IMG/M metagenome (GOLD analysis project Ga0209656, IMG submission 188239) | Bog forest soil microbial communities from Calvert Island, British Columbia, Canada - ECP12_OM2 (SPAdes) (version 2) | ecosystem: Environmental > Aquatic > Freshwater > Wetlands > Bog ... | reverse complement strand
GCGTTCTGCGAGGTGCTCGAGCGCGCGGCGGGCCTGCCGCCGGTGGGGGTGACCGACCTCGGTTCGCGGTCCCGCGCTTGAGATGACGGCCGACGCACCAGAGCCCGACGCGTCACCGGAACCTGAACCGACGCCGCTGCTGCAGCCAGCCGACGGGGTACCCGAGCTGACCATCTACGACGACCAAATCGCTGCCGCCGCAGAACGTTTGGCCGCCGGACACGGGCCGTTCGCGGTCGACGCCGAACGGGCGTCCGGATTTCGGTATTCAGGGCGGGCCTACCTGATCCAGATCCGCCGGGCGGGCGCGGGCACCGTGCTGCTGGACCCCGTCAGTGGCGGTGGGGATCCGGTGGTGTCGCTGCGCCCGATCGCTGACGTCCTGGCCGGCGGCGAATGGATTCTGCACGCGGCCGACCAGGACCTGCCCTGCCTGGCCGAGGTCGGCATGCGACCGGCGGCGCTGTATGACACCGAGTTGGCGGGCCGGCTGGCGGGCTACGACCGCGTGAACCTCGCCGCGATGGTGCAGCGGCTGCTCGGGCTGGGCCTGGCAAAGGGGCACGGCGCGGCGGACTGGTCCAAGCGGCCGCTGCCGCAGGCGTGGCTGAACTACGCCGCGCTCGATGTCGAGGTGCTTATCGACTTGCGGGACGCGGTCGCCGCGGTGCTCGCCGGGCAGGGTAAGACGCAGTGGGCCGCTCAGGAGTTCGAGCACCTGCGTACGCTGCCTGCGACTCCGACACGGCGGGACCGATGGCGACGGACGTCGGGCATCCACAAGGTTCGCGACGCTCGCGGGCTGGCGGAGGTGCGTGAACTCTGGACGACGCGTGACCAGATCGCGCGTCGCCGCGACATCGCGCCCGGCCGCATCCTGCCCGACTCTGCAATCATCGACGCCGCACTCGCTGACCCGGGCACCGTCGAGGATCTGACGGCTCTGCCGGTGTTCGGCGGCTCGCGGCAGCGTCGCAACGCCGACCTGTGGCTGGCCGCGCTGGCGCGGGGACGGGACAACCCGGAGCCACCCACGCCCCCGGATCCGCAGAACGGGCCGCCGCCGGTGGCTCGTTGGAGCCGTCGCAAACCGGAGGCGGCCGCCCGGTTAGAAGCTTCGCGCGCAGCGCTGACCGAGGTGTCCGAACAGGTTCACGTGCCCACCGAAAATCTCCTCGCGCCCGATCTGCTGCGCCGGCTGTGTTGGGAATGGGAGGGTGCCGACGACATCCCCGAAGCAATCGAGGCATTCGTTCGTGACCGGGGTGCGCGGCCGTGGCAGCGCGAGTTGGTAGTGCCGGTGCTCGCGCAGGCGCTGGCGTAACGGGACCTGACGCCGGAGCTAGTCGACCTGCTCCCGGAGGTCGGCGTCAGCGTCGACCGTGCCGAGCGCGGCGATCCATCCCGTGATCTGCCGCGCCACGTCCTGATCGGTGAGACCGACGTCGGTGAGCACTTCCTTCCGCGACGCCTGGGCCAGGAATTGCTGGGGTATCCCGATGTCGCGGCAGGGCACGTCAACCTCGGCGCGCCGCAGAGCCGCCGAAACCGCCGACCCGACGCCGCCGCGCACTCCGTGGTCTTCGAGCGTGACGACGAGCTTGTGGGATGCCCCGAGGTCGCGTATCGCGTCGGGCACGGGTAGCACCCACCGCGGGTCGACCACTGTCACACCGATGCCCTGATCACGCAGCCGCTCCGCGACGGCCAGCGCCATCGCGGACAGCGGGCCGACCGCCACCAGCAGCACCTCGTCGGACAGACCGGTAGCCGGAACCGCCAGCACGTCGACGCCGTCAAGGCGCTTCAGCGCCGGAATATCTTCGCCGACATCGCCTTTGGGGAACCGAATGGCCGTCGGGCCGTCGTTGACGTCGAGTGCCTCGCCGAGTTCCTCCCGCAATCGGGTCGCGTCCCGCGGCGCGGCGACCCGAATCCCGGGCACGATGCCCAGCATCGACAGGTCCCACATGCCGTTGTGGCTCGCGCCGTCGTTCCCGGTGATCCCGGCCCGGTCGAGCACCATCGTGACCGGCAGCTTGTGCAGCGCGACGTCCATCATGATCTGGTCGAAGGCCCGGTTCAGAAAGGTCGAGTAGATCGCGACCACCGGGTGAAGGCCCCCCATGGCCAGACCGGCCGCGGACGTCATCGCGTGCTGTTCGGCGATGCCGACGTCGAACAGTCGGTCCGGGAACCGCTCCCCGAACACACTCAAACCTGTCGGCCCCGGCATCGCGGCCGTGATCGCGACGATGTCCCGGCGCTTGGCACCGTAAGCGACGAGCGCCTCGGAGAACGCCGATGTCCAGCCCGGCCCCGCCACGGCGGTGGCCATCCCGGTCAGCGGGTCGATCACCCCGGTGGAGTGCATCTGCTCCGCCTCGTCGTTCTCAGCCGGCGGGTAGCCCATGCCCTTACGGGTGACCATGTGGACGATCACCGGCGCCCTGAAGCCGCGGGCGTGGCGCAGCGCCGCCTCCACCGCGTGTTCGTCGTGGCCGTCGATCGGGCCGACGTACTTGAGGCCGAGATCGGTGAACAGCACTTGCGGTGCCAGCGCATCCTTGATGCCGACCTTGACGCTGTGCACGGCGTGATAGCACAGTTCGCCGATCACGGGGATGCCGCGGATGGCACGCCGGCCGCTGTCCAGCAGCCGCTCGTAGCCCGGCTGCAGCCGCAGTCCGGCCATGTGATCGGCGAAGCCGCCTATGGTCGGCGCGTAGCTGCGGCCGTTGTCGTTTACGACGATCACGATTGGCCTGCCCGCGGCGGCGATGTTGTTCAGCGCCTCCCAGCACATCCCGCCGGTCAGCGCGCCATCGCCGACGATCGCCACAACGTGGCGATTACGGTGGCCGGTCAGCTCGAACGCCTTCGCCAGCCCGTCGGCGTAGGACAGCGCCGACGACGCGTGGCTTGACTCCACCCAGTCGTGCTCGCTTTCGCCGCGGCACGGATAGCCGGACAGGCCGCCCTTCTTGCGCAGCGTGTCGAAGTCCTGGCACCGACCCGTCAGCATCTTGTGCACATAGGCCTGGTGGCCGGTGTCGAAAATGATCGGGTCGTACGGCGAATCGAACACCCGGTGCAACGCCAGCGTGAGCTCGACCACACCGAGGTTGGGCCCCAGATGACCGCCGGTAGCAGCCACTTTGTGGATCAGGAACTGCCGTATCTCCCCGGCGAGCTCACTCAGCTGCGTTTGAGAAAGGCGCTGCAGATCTGCGGGACCGCGGATCTGTTCAAGCATCCAGTCAGTGTAGCCACCGCGCCGCGAACCGCTACCGAGCGAGCACCGCGACACATTCGACATGGTGGGTCAGCGGAAACGAGTCGAACACGCGCAGCACCTCGACGCCAAACCCGTGCCCGAGGTATAGGCCGACGTCCCTGGCGAACGAAGCCGCATCGCAGCCGATGTGGATCACCCTGGGCACGCCGGTGCCGGAAAGCAAACCGATGACTTCACGCCCGGCCCCAGATCGCGGTGGGTCTAGGACGGCGACGTCGGCGCCGCGCCGCTGGGCGCCCAGCATCCGCCGCACCGAGTCGTTGACGACATGCACCTGCGGGTCGTCGGCCAGTGCCTGGCGCGCCGCCTTCGACGCCGCACGCGACGTGTCGACGCTGACCACTCCCCCGCGATGACCGACCGCGTCCGCCAGTACCGCCGCGAACAGCCCCGCGCCGCCGTACAGGTCCCACGCGGTCATGCCGGGCGTCAACCGCGCCCACCCGCCCACCAGGTCGCTGTACACCCGCGCCGCGTCTCGGTGCGCCTGCCAGAAGCCCGTCACCGGGACATGCCACCGCCGCTGACCCACACGCTGCGGCGCGAAGTAGTTGCCCTCGACGACCTCTGGGCGGCCGCCCCGGTCACGGGGACCGGTGCGCACGACGTGGCGGTCGCCAACATCGTCAATAACGATGTGTAGCTCGGCACCCGGCGGCCAGCCCCGGTCGCCGACGCCGGAGAGCATGCCTGTCGGCAGCTGCGCACAGTTGAGGTCGGTGACCAGCTCGGCACTGTGGTAGCGGTGAAATCCGGGCCGCCCGGCTGCTTCGCCGGGGCCGTGCACTGCCAGCCGCACCCGCGTCCGCCATCCGGTGGCTTCCACGGAGCCGATGCGTTCGGCCCGTGGCCCGCCTTCGGGAGCCCAGTGGTAGCCGCCGAGGCGAGCCAACTGATTGGCCACCACCTCACCCTTGAGCACGCGGGCGGCCGTCGGCTCGACGAACGCCAGGTCGCAGCAGCCGGCGCCATCGGGCCCGGCGATCGGGCACAGCGGCGCGATCCGCTGGTCGGATGGTTCGAGGATCTCCACGGCTTCGGCATGCCAGTACGAGCCGCGTTCGCCGGTGACGCGGACCCGCACCCGCTCACCGGGCAGCGCATATCGGACGAACACCACCCGGCCCTCGTGCCGCGCCACGCAACTACCGCCGTTGGCGGCGGGGCCGACGGTCAGGATCACTTCCCCGCTAGCGGAAGGCACCCCTGCGCCGGTCACTCCGGGAAGCCGCGCCGAGCGTCGCCCGGCGCGCCGTGCGGCTTCGCCACCGATGACACCGCGTCGGATGCGAAGACCGGCAGCGCGATCCGCTTCGGCAGCGGCCGGCCGATCAGCAGGCGGCGCGTGGCAGTGGATGACGTGGACACGACTGCCAACACTATGCCCACGGCAAGCGTGGCTGTACCGTGGTCCGGGCAGTTTCAGGCCGGGGCGAACCGCTTTTGTTCGCAGGTCCCGGGTCGCCGCGCTGCCGCCCGCGTGGAAAGGACGCAACGTTGCGCGTAGTGGTGATGGGCTGCGGACGAGTGGGCGCATCCCTGGCCGACAGCCTCTCCCGGATCGGCCACGACGTGGCCATCATCGACCGAGACTCCACCGCGTTCCACCGGTTGTCCCCCGATTTCTCCGGCGAGCGCGTGCTCGGGATGGGCTTCGACCGCGACGTGTTGCTGCGCGCCGGCATCGGGGAAGCACGGGCGTTCGCCGCGGTGTCCTCCGGCGACAACTCCAACATCATCTCCGCACGGGTGGCCCGCGAGACGTTCGGTGTGGGGCGGGTGGTGGCACGAATCTACGACGCCAAACGCGCCGCGGTGTATGAGCGCCTCGGCATCCCGACAGTCGCCACTGTGCCGTGGACCACCGACCGGCTCCTCAATGTGCTGCTGAGGGAAAGCGAGACCACCAAGTGGCGTGACCCGTCGGGCAACGTGGGTGTCGCCGAGGTCGCACTGCACCAGGACTGGATCGGCCACCGGGCGACCGAACTGGAGGCCGCGACGGGCGCGAGGGTGGCGTTCATGATCCGGTTCGGCGCCGGTCTGCTGCCCGATCCGAAGACGGTCATCCAGGCCGGCGACCAGGTCTACGTCGCCGCGATCGCGGGCCATATCGCCGAGGCGCTCGCCATCGCGGCGCTGCCGCCGAGTGAGGACGTCGAGGAACGATGACGGCCGCCGGCGACGACATGAAGGAGCGGCGGAGGTGAAAGTCGCAATTGCCGGGGCAGGTGCCGTCGGGCGATCGATCGCCCGCGAACTTCTCGACAACGGCCACGAAGTGACGCTGCTGGAGCGCAACCCCGACCACATCGACGTCGATGCGATCCCGGCCGCGCACTGGCGCCTCGGTGACGCCTGCGAGCTGTCGCTGCTCGAATCGGTGCACATTGAGGAATTCGACGTGGTGATCGCTGCCACCGGCGACGACAAGGCCAACGTCGTGGTCAGCCTGCTTGCGAAAAGCGAGTTCGCGGTGTCGCGGGTCGTGGCCCGCGTCAACGACCCACGCAACGAGTGGCTGTTCGACGATGGGTGGGGCGTCGACGTCGCGGTGTCGACCCCACGCCTGCTGGCCTCGCTCGTGGAGGAGGCGGTTGCGGTCGGCGACCTGGTGCGCATCATGAAGTTCCGCCAGGGCGAGGCCAACCTGCTGGAGATCACGTTGCCCGACGACACGCCGTGGGGCGGCAGGCCCGTGCGCAGGCTCGAGTTGCCTCGTGATGCGGCGTTGGTGACGATCCTGCGCGGATCCCGGGTGATTGTGCCGCAGGACGACGAGCCCCTCGAAGGGGGCGACGAGCTGCTGTTCGTGGCCGTGCCTGAGGTCGAGGACGAGGTGCGGCAGCTGCTTTTGAGCCCGCAGGATTAGCTCCCGGCCACCTCCGGGTCGGCTCCGATTCCGCCGTCCTCGACGGGCTCGTCGACGCGCTCCGGTGACCGGTGCGGCATCGCCCGCGCAGCCGCCTTGATCGGGAAGTAGGTCGCGAGCGCGGCTACCGCGGTGAGCGGCCAGCCCATCCCGATGCGGGCAACTCCGAGCCATCCGGTCTGGTTGATGTCGTAGAGGTAGCGCTGCACGATGAACCGCGACACGAACACCAGCGCCCAGATCAGCGTTGCGACGTCGTAGGCGAAAACCGCCTTGCGAACGCGCCGCCAGCTGGAGTCGTGGTCATGGATCCAGCCCCAGATGTAGCCCACCAATGGCCGTCGCACCAGCACGGAGCCCACGAAGAGCCCGGCATAAAGCAGCGAACTCCAAATGCCGAGCAGGAAGTAGCCCTTGCTCTCGCCCACCACGTAGGCGATCGCGGCGCAGATCCCGACGCCGATGAATCCTGAGACCGCCGGCTGCGCCGACTCCCGGCGCAACAGCCGCCACGCGAGGACCAGCGCGCCCACGCCGAGCGCTGCGACGATCGCGGGCATCAGGCCGAACGCGGTGGAAACCGGCACGAACACCACCACGGGCAGCGAGGAGTAGATCAGACCGCTGACGCCGCCCATCTGGGCGAGCAGCGCCCGCGGGGCGTTGCGATTTTCGGGCACAGGTCGGTGTCTAGCTATCTCTCCGGGTGAGGCTGTCCGTGGCAGCGCTCATCGCTGGATCTCGTAGTGGGGGTTGTAGATGGCCTTTGAGCCGTTCTCGAGCTTGCCGAGCCTACCGTGCACACGCAGCTTGCGCCCGGAGTCGATCCCGGGGATCTTGCGCTGTCCCAGCCATACCAGCGTGACGGTGCCGGTGCCGTCGAACAGCTCGGCCTTGACGCCACCGGCACACCCCTTCGCGTTGGCCTCGACGCTGCGCAGGGTGCCGACCATTGTCACCTCTTGGCCGCGCTGGCAGTCAATCGCGCGCTGCGCGCCATTGTCGGCGGCATCGTCGCTCATTTCCTCGGCGTCACGTTGCTCAGGGTCCTCTGTCAGCCGACGGGTGAGTCGGCGCAGATATCGCTCGGCCGTAGCCATGAGCCCTCCTGACACTCCGGTGTATCCGCACTGCCCCCGCAACGGTAGACCTGTTGAGTTTGATATGCCACGCCGCACGCGGGTCGCCTCACCTGTTGTGAAGCGCACCAGGCACCATCGTGGGATGGCTGTCAATCTGCGGGGCGTGTGCACGGTGCTGCTGCCGGGCACCGGTTCCGACGACGACTACGTCTACCGGGCGTTTTCCGATGCGCTGCATGACATCGGCGCAGTGGTCGCGGCGGCGGCGCCACAGTCGTCCGGGTTGATTGCCGGCTACCTGGCCGACATGGACAACGCGGCGCGCGACGCGCCGATCGCGGTGGGCGGGGTCTCGATCGGCGCCGCGGTAGCCGCCGCATGGGCACTCTCCCACCCCGGCCACGCGGTCGCGGTGCTGGCCGCACTCCCGGCATGGACGGGTTCGCCGGAGTCGGCCCCCGCCGCGCTTGCGGCCCGGCATTCAGCGCACGCGTTGCGCCGCGACGGGCTGGTGGCTGCAACCGCGCAGATGCGTGCGTCGAGCCCGCAGTGGCTGGCCGAAGAGCTCACCCGCTCGTGGGTCGGCCAATGGCCGGCCCTGCCCGACGCGATGGACGAAGCCGCCGGTTACGTCGCACCGACATGCCCGGAATTCGAGCTGCTGTCGGTGCCCATGGGCGTTGTCGCCGCGGTTGACGACCCGGTGCATCCGCTGGAGGTTGCGGTCGAATGGGTGTCGGCCGCCCCCCGCGCGGCGCTGCGCACCGTGACCCTCGACCAGGTGGGCGCCGACTCTGCGGTTCTCGGAGCCGCTTGTGTCTCTGCCCTGCAGGACGCCTGAGGAGCGCTTATCCGCCCATCGTCGTGCGGAGTTGCTGCATCGCCGATCCGCCCGCGGCGCGTCGGGCGGTGGGTTGCGGCTCCTGCTCGGCGGCCGGTTGCGGTTGCTGCTGCGCGGCCTGTTCGGCCGCAGCGCGCAACTGGGCGGCCATCGGCTCGGGAAGCGCGACCGGCAACGGCGTGCGGACGGGCAGCGGCGTCTCGCCACGGCGAACTACCGTGTCCGCCAACGCGTTTCGCGCTTCGGCCGTCAGCGCCTCGATGCTCTCGGCCGGCCCGTTGATCACGCACCGGATCATCCATCGGTAGCCGTCAACGCCGATGAACCGGACCGGGTTGGCGCCGGCGCCGACCACCTCGCGGCCCCATGGACCGTCGTCGATCGACACCATCGCCGCATCCTTGCGCAGCGCGTCGGCGAGCTCTGAGGCGACCTCGCGCCACAATCCCGCGGTCTTCGGGGCGGCGTAGGCAGCGATCGTGAATCGCCCGTTCGTCGTCACGACCCAGATCGCGCTGGGAATGCCCGTCTCGGTGAGTTCGACCTGCAGTTGCCCCGTATCGGGAACAGGGATCAGAACAGATCCGAGATCGAGCCTGGCAACCTCGGCCTGCGTCGGTTCGTCGAAATCGTCGATGTCGAACGGGCCGTCTACCGGTGCGTCGCCGGTGTCGACCGGCTCGTCGACGTCTTCGGCCTCCGGCTGCGCCGACTTGGCGTCCGGATCCGGTTCGTTTCTTCTGCTTCGCCCGAATGCCATCACAAGCTCGCATGTCCGCCGGAGGAACCGTGTCCGCCGTCGCCACGGGGGGTCTGCGCCAACCCGGCTTCGTCGAACGACGACACCTCGATCAACTCGGGTAATTCCACCTGCTGCACCAGCAACTGCGCGATACGGTCGCCGCGGTGCACGTTGATCGGCACGCTCGGGTCGAGGTTGATCAATGCCACCTTGATCTCCCCCCGGTAACCCGCGTCAATGGTGCCGGGGCTGTTGACGATCGAAAGCCCAACGCGCGCGGCCAGACCCGACCGCGGATGCACCAGTCCGACCATGCCGTACGGAATCGCCACCGCTATCCCCGTGGGCACCAGCGCCCGTTGGCCCGGCGCGAGTTCGACGTCTTGGGCGCTGTAGAGATCGACGCCCGCGTCGCCCTCGTGGGCTCGGCTCGGCATCGGGAGCTCGGGGTCCAGACGAACGACCGCCAGACGGGTGGACACGACACGAAAGACTACCCTTGGCCGCGTGTCCGGCACGCGCGCCACGTCGCAAAAGATGCTCTACCACGAGCGCCTGTCGGTGCCGTGGTGGTGGTATCCGCCCGCTCTGTTCGTTGCGGGATTGGTGGCTCTCGAGGTCAACGCCGCCGCCCGTGACTGGCCCCGCTGGATCTCGTTCGCGCTGCTTTTCGCCGTCGCGGCCGGCGCACTGGTTTGGCTCGGGCGAATCGAGGTGCAAGTCGTCGACGGCACCGACGGGCCCGAGCTCTGGGCCGGGCAGGCCCACCTCCCCGTGACCGTCATCTCGCGCTCGGCCGAAGTCCCCCGCTCGGCGAAGTCCTCGGCGCTGGGCCGCCAGCTCGACCCGGCCGCCTACGTCCTGCATCGGGCCTGGATAGGGCCGATGGCGCTGGTGGTGCTGGACGACCCCGACGACCCGACGCCGTACTGGCTGGTGAGCAGCCGGCACCCGGATCGGGTGCTGGCGGCATTGCAGCCCCGCGCCGCCGGCTAGGCCGCGCAGTCGGTACAGATCATCACGCCGTTCTTCTCGCTCGCGAGACGACTGCGGTGGTGCACCAAAAAGCAGCTGGAGCAGGTGAACTCATCGGCCTGCTTCGGAATGACCCGCACCGACAGTTCCTCACCCGACAGATCAGCGCCGGGCAGTTCGAAGGATTCGGCCGACTCTGATTCATCGACGTCGACCACGGCCGATTGTGCCTCGTTGCGCCGCGCCTTCAGCTCCTCCAGCGAGTCCTCAGATACGTCGTCGGTCTCGGTACGCCGTGGGGCGTCGTAGTCTGTAGCCATCGTCTTGCCCCCTATCTACAACATGCAGCAAGGCTTTGTACCAGTGCCGAACGCGTCTACCAAACGATTCGTGCCCGGAATACCCCGTGTTCAAGTGTGATTTGCATCACATAATCGGGCCTCGCGCAACTGCCGCGCCGCGGACCGCACTCTAGAGTGCACTCGTGGTCGCTCAAATCACCGAAGGCACCGCCTTCGACCGGCACGGCAGGCCCTTCAAACGGCGCAACTACCTCCCCGGAATCATCGTCGGCGTGGCCTTGTTCTTGGCTGCGGCCGTCGTGTGGGTGGTCGCGCTGACCCGCCCCGCTGATGTCCGGGAAGCCGCCGTCTGCAACCCACCGCCCGCCCCGGCTGATCCGTCACAACCCCAGCTCGGCCAGCAGGTGTCCCGGGCCACCATGACGAAGGTGGCGCCGGCGAAACTCACCGACACGAAGATCCGTGTGCTCAACGCCAGTGGTCAGGGCGGTCAGGCGGCCGATGTGGCGGGCGCGCTGCGCGATCTTGGGTTCGCTCAACCCACGGCGGCGAACGACCCGATCTACGCCAACACGCGTCTGACATGCCACGGCCAGATCCGGTTCGGCCCCGCCGGACAGGCCGCGGCCGCGTCCGTCTGGCTCGTTGCGCCATGCACGGAGCTGTTCGAGGATCAACGCCCAGACGACTCGGTTGACCTGGCGATCGGCACGCAATTCACGGCGCTCACCCACAGCGACGACATCGACGCGATGCTTGCCAGCCTGCGCCCCGGAGCCACCGCACCGCCTGATTTATCTTTGCTGCCAAAGATTCACGCCGACGCATGCTGACGATGTAGCAAATCTTGCGTCATTTGCGCGACGGGATACACTCGTTGACTGGATTTAAATGCTCCTCGAGGGGCTGGTCTTAAGGAGCGCGTCCATCAACGTCAAGTCGGATCCCAGCAACGACAGCGCGGCGAGCGGATGAGAGGGTCGCCCACCGAGCCGCTGAATAGCGTGGCGGTGATTGCCGCGCATTGCGGTGATGTCGCCATCGGTACCGGCGCGGCGCTTCTGCAGATCTCGCGAACCTATCCTGACGTCGTCGTGCATGGGCTCGTGTTGACCGGCGGCGGCACGGTCCGGGAGATCGAAGAGCGGAACGCGTTCGCTGCGATGTGCCCTTCGTCAGGAGTTCGGCTAACCGTTGTCGATTTGCGAAGCGGAATGCTTGCGCGCCACGCCGAGCGGGTCACCCAACGCGTTGCCGCGTTCCGCGACAGCTGCCGACCGGACCTCGTCTTTGCACCGCAGCGCGGCACCAATAGCCGGGATCACCAGGTGGTCGCTCAGTTGGTCTCCACGCAATTCCGTGACCGGCTGGTGCTGAGCTACGAGGTGCTGAAGGGGCACTCAGAACCGCCGACGCCCACCCTTTATCTGCCGGTTCCGACCGAGGTGGCGCTGCGGAAAGGGGAAGTGCTGAAGAATTGCTACCCCTCCGAGAAGCAAGGCGGCCGCTTCGACGGTGAAACCTTCCTCGAGCTGATGAGGGTGCGTGGCGTTCAATGTCGGTCGCGCTACGCCGAGGGCTTCGTCGTGGAGCAGGCTGCCGTCACCGTCTCCGACCTCTACTCGCCCAACTGATCCGCTCGTTACGACGCGACGTGCGGCAGGGTGTCGACGGCGCCGAGCCGCTCCAAAAGACCGAGCAGCGCAGCCGCGATCCCGGGCGCGGCCGCCACCGTCACCGCGTCGTCGCCGGTGACGGGCGGGTGCACCAAAGCGCCCGCCTCAGCGGCGATCAGCGCGCCGGCGGCCCAGTCCCAGACGTGCAGGCCGTGTTCGTAGTGGGCATCGAGTTGCCCGTCGGCCACCCTGCACAGGTCCAGCGCGGCCGACCCGATGCGGCGCACGTCGCGCACCGCCGGCAACACGTCTTTCAGCACGGCGGCCTGTGCGGCCCGCCGCTCCGGCGCGTAGCCGAAACCGGTACCTACAAGTGCCATCGCGATATCATCAATATTGTTGCACTGCAATGGCGTTCGCTCGTTGTTGGCGTCAACGACGTGCGCACCGCGACCGACGGCCGCTGAGTACACGCGCCCGGCGACGACGTCTGCCACCGCCCCGGCCACGGACACACCGTCGACCTGTGCAGCGACCGACACCGCATAGGCGGGTATCCCGTAGACGAAGTTGACCGTCCCGTCGATCGGATCCAGGACCCAGGTCACCGAACCCGTGCGGTCGCCGCGTTCGGTTGCCGGGCCGCCGCCCTCCTCGCCGAGCACGGGGTCTCCGGGCCTCAGGTCAGCGAGCCGGTCACGAAGCAGTCGTTCGCTTTCGGTGTCGACGATGGTGACGGGGTCCGTGCGCGTGCTCTTCGGCCTCACCGTCGAATCGGCGGCATCCGATCCGTTCCGGCCGAACACCTGCGGCCGGCGATGCCGCACGAAAGCCGCCGCCTCCCTCGCCAATTCCTCGGCCACCGCCCGCAGCGCGGAGCCGTCGATGTCCTGTGCGGTCACACCCACATCGCAACACAATCGGCGTGGCGACAGCCACACCTCGGCGCCTCGCAGCCACTAGTGTGGTCGCGTCACCTGTTGCCCGCCTCGTCGAGGAGTGCCCATGACCGCCACCGACTCACCGGGCACCGAATCGCCGGGGGACGCGGGGTCCCACCGCCGGGGATTCGGCGTCGACGTCGGCGGCAGCGGCGTGAAGGGCGGCATCGTCGATCTCGACAGCGGGCTCCTGATCGGCGACCGGTACAAGCTGCCGACACCGCAGCCGGCCACCCCGGAAGCGGTCGCTCGAACCATTGCCTCGGTGGTCAAGGAGTTCGGCTGGAGCGAACCGCTGGGTGTCACCTACCCGGGCGTCGTTACCAACGGTGTGGTGCGCACCGCTGCGAACGTCGACAAGACCTGGATCGGCGTCAGCGCGGCCAAAGTGATCAGCGAGGCGTTGGGTGGTCAGACCGTCACGGTGCTCAATGACGCTGACGCGGCCGGCGTGGCCGAGGTGCGCTACGGCGCCGGCAAAGACAACGGTGGGGTGATCGTGCTGCTGACGTTCGGCACCGGTATCGGGTCGGCGGTGATCCACAACGGGGTGCTGCTGCCCAACACCGAGTTCGGTCATCTGGAGGTGGGGGGAATGGAGGCCGAGCACCGCGCCGCGTCGTCGGTCAGGGAGAAGCACCACTGGAGTTACAAGAGGTGGGCACCCGAGGTGACGAAGGTACTGGTGGCGATCGAAAACGCGATCTGGCCGGACCTGTTCATCGCCGGCGGCGGGATCAGCCGCAAGGCCGACAAGTGGATCCCGCTGCTGGAGAACCGCACGCCTGTCGTGGCCGCCGCACTGCAGAACACCGCCGGGATTGTCGGCGCCGCGGTTACCGCTCAAGTCGATCCGGCCCGCGGAATCAGCCGCTGAGCGGGGTCTGAGCGCGCGCTGTCGTTACAATGGTCGACGGCGGCCGCATGACCGGATAGCGGCGGGTATCCAGAGCTGATAACACGCCGGAATTCGACATAGTGCAAGACAGCCGGCCTCCGACGGGGCACACCCCCTAACGGCGCGCGGTCGGCAGACCGAAAGGGTGTACGTGGCAGCGACGAAGGCAAGCCCGGCGACCGAAGAGCCGGTTAAGCGAACCGCTACCAAGAGCCCCGCCAAGAAGACATCGGCCAAGGCCGGAAGCTCCTCAGCGCCGGGCAAGCGCGCCGGCAAGGCGACGAAGGCGACGGGCAAGGCCGCCGCTTCTGCCGCGCCGTCCAAGAGCACGGCGCGGGCGGCCAAGAACACCGCGGCGAAGACCGCGGCGAAGTCACGCGCTCCGCGCGCCAAGACCGCCGCTGCGGAAGCCACCGCCGCTGCAGAAGCCCCGCCGCCGTCGCGTAGCCGCTCCAAGAAGGCCGCCGCGCCGGCGACGTCGAACGGCGCCGCTCCCGAACCCGAGGGAACCATCGACGCGCTCGAGGCCGACGACCTTGAAGACGCCGAACCGGGCGACGACCTCGAGGTAGACGCGAACCTGGAGCTCGAAGACCTCGATGTCGAAGACGTCGAGGATCCCGTCGACGAGGACGTGGAAGCCGAGCCCGAGGCCGAGGCCGAGGCCGAGCCCGAAGCGGTGGCCGAACCGGGTGAGGACGTGCCGGCAGCGGATGACGAAGAGATCGCCGAGCCGAGCGAAAAAGACAAGGCGTCGGGCGACTTCGTCTGGGACGAAGAAGAATCCGAGGCGCTTCGTCAGGCCCGCAAGGACGCGGAGCTCACCGCGTCGGCTGACTCGGTGCGCGCCTACCTCAAGCAGATCGGCAAGGTCGCACTGCTCAACGCCGAGGAAGAGGTCGAGCTCGCGAAGCGGATCGAGGCCGGCCTGTACGCCACCCAGCTGATGACCGAATTCGCCGATAAGGGCGAGAAGCTGCCCGCGGCGCAGCGCCGCGACATGATGTGGATCTGCCGCGACGGCGAGCGTGCGAAGAATCATCTGCTGGAAGCGAACCTGCGCCTGGTGGTGTCGCTGGCCAAGCGCTACACCGGCCGCGGCATGGCGTTCCTGGACCTTATTCAGGAGGGCAACCTCGGGCTGATCCGCGCGGTCGAGAAATTCGACTACACCAAGGGGTACAAGTTCTCGACCTACGCGACGTGGTGGATCCGCCAGGCCATCACGCGCGCGATGGCAGACCAGGCCCGCACGATTCGCATCCCGGTGCACATGGTCGAGGTCATCAACAAGCTGGGCCGCATTCAGCGCGAGTTGCTGCAGGATCTGGGACGTGAACCCACGCCGGAAGAACTCGCCAAGGAGATGGACATCACACCTGAAAAGGTGTTGGAGATCCAGCAATACGCACGTGAGCCGATCTCCCTGGATCAGACCATCGGCGACGAGGGCGACAGCCAGCTTGGCGATTTCATCGAGGACTCCGAGGCGGTCGTGGCGGTCGATGCGGTGTCCTTCACGCTGCTGCAGGATCAGCTGCAGTCCGTGCTTGAGACCCTCTCGGAGCGCGAGGCGGGCGTGGTGCGGTTACGGTTCGGGCTGACCGACGGTCAGCCGCGCACGCTCGACGAGATCGGTCAGGTCTACGGTGTCACGCGGGAACGCATCCGCCAGATCGAGTCCAAGACGATGTCAAAGTTGCGTCATCCGAGTCGTTCTCAAGTCCTGCGCGACTATCTGGACTGACGACACTCCTGCACACGTCCAAAGCCACGCTGCAGACCGCAAGGCCCTGCGGAGGAGATGTCCACCAACAGGGCCCCGGGCGTCTCTTTCTGCTAGGGAGAGACACCATAAGCGTACGCACGCGAGATATCACCGACAAGAAAACAGCGGGCCGTTACCGGGCCGGCCCGCTGTTTCTTTGTTCTGGCGACCGTCAGTTCATGTTCCAGGGGTCGCCGTAGGTGGTGACGCTGTCACCCGCTTTGGAGATGAGCCGCGCGAACGGGCGCAGCAGCACACCGCCGGCCGCGCCGGTCACCGTGCCGTGCGCGTTGGACACCGCCACCGCGCCGTCCG
>Ga0209656_10001420_pt1 | contig 15660 bp, 12 predicted proteins | sample BogFormECP12_OM2_FD_188239 | JGI IMG/M metagenome (GOLD analysis project Ga0209656, IMG submission 188239) | Bog forest soil microbial communities from Calvert Island, British Columbia, Canada - ECP12_OM2 (SPAdes) (version 2) | ecosystem: Environmental > Aquatic > Freshwater > Wetlands > Bog ... | reverse complement strand
CTGATGCGATCGAAGCTTATCTCTCCAAACAGAACGTGGAGTTCCCCAAATATGTCCGGGAAACGGTTGAGGAGATCGCGCGCTCGGGCGGCACGCCACTCGTGGTCGCCGAGAAGACTCGCGGCGCTCTCGGCGTAATCGAACTGAAGGATGTCGTGAAGGGCGGCATGCGCGAGCGCTTCGATCAATTGCGTGCCATGGGAATCCGCACTGTCATGATCACCGGCGACAATCCCCTCACCGCCGCCGCCATCGCCCGCGAAGCCGGGGTCGACGACTTCCTCGCCCAGGCCACTCCGCGCGACAAGATGGACCTCATCAAGCGCGAGCAGGCCGAAGGCAAGCTGGTTGCGATGACCGGCGACGGCACCAACGACGCTCCTGCGCTCGCTCAGGCCGACGTAGGCGTTGCCATGAACACCGGCACCCAGGCCGCCAAGGAAGCCGGCAACATGGTCGATCTCGACTCCAATCCCACTAAGCTCATCGAGGTGGTGGAGATCGGCAAACAGCTCCTCATGACCCGCGGCTCGCTCACCACCTTTTCCATCGCCAACGACGTGGCGAAATACTTCGCCATCATTCCGGCCATGTTCGCCGGAACGTTTCCGGTGCTCAACGCGCTGAACATCATGCATCTGAAGACGCCCCAGTCGGCCATCTTGTCGGCGGTGATCTTCAACGCCGTCATCATCATCGCCTTGATTCCGCTGGCCCTGCGCGGGGTGAAGTATCGCCCCATGGGCGCCGCTCCCTTGTTGCGCCGCAACCTGTGGATCTACGGTTTCGGCGGCATCATCATCCCGTTTATCGGGATCAAGATTATCGACATGCTGATTACGCGCGCAGGAATGGCATAGGAGTTCCAGATGAAAAAGAACCTGATCATCTCCGTCTTGATGACCGTCGTCACCACTATCCTCTTGGGAATCATTTATCCGCTGGCGGTCACTGGCATCGCCCAGATGATCTTCCCGCACAAGGCCAACGGACAACTGATCAGCCAAAATGGCAAGCTCATCGGTTCGAGCGTGATCGGCCAGGCCTTTACCGGACCGACCTACTTCCACTCCCGCCCGTCTGCCGCGGGTACCGGATACGATGCCACAAGTTCGGGCGGAACCAATCTCGGCCCCACCAACAAAGCTCTGATCACTCGGGTCCAGCAAGATGCGGCAGCGCTCCAGACGGAGAATCCCGGCGTTCCAGTTCCGGTTGATTTGGTAACCACCTCAGCCTCTGGGCTCGATCCGCACATCTCCATCGCTGCCGCAGACTTCCAGGTGCCCCGTGTCGCTCGTGCCCGTGGAATTTCCGAAGCGCAACTCCGTCAGCTAGTCGCCGCTCACACCGAATCCCGCCAGTTCGGATTTCTCGGCGAACCCCGCGTCAATGTACTCGAGTTGAACCTCGCGCTCGACGCTCAAACTGCCAAACCCTAAGCTAGAACAGTTTAGGAGATTCTGTACTCGTTTCTGCTAAGGGTAGCGCAGCGCTGCAGCGCGGCGTTAACCGGTCTCTCAATTGAAAGAGACGGCTTCACCGCTTGCGAAAAATGCATTCGGTCGCGGGTTTGTATCAGGGCACGACTTCAGTCGTGCCAATAAGTCATTTATTTTTGCCATCCCGAGCGGACTTTTAGTCCGCGAGGGATCTACCCTTCCCACTGTTTCCGCAGCCTGCCAAGGCACCCCAATAGAAAAGACCCGCTGCGCTCTGCGCCTGGCGGGTCCTTCCGGTTAGCTGTTGGGATTGGCCTGAGGCTGTCCACTCTCGTGGCCTCAGCGAATCAACTCGACAGCATTTCGAGCGATGCGAGCATTAGAGCGGAAGCCCTAAGCCTCAGCCACCTCACTTGGGATACAACTGTGACAATCAGATTTCATATATTTTGGATCACCCTCCTTTCCAGTGTGAGGAGACAATATCATCCTCCGCAGGCGCGGTCAAACCCCGGCGACGTTGACCCAACTCCGATTACTGACCTCGAGCCGCCGACGCTATTTCTCAGCTAGCTTTCCCTGGATCGACCCAACCCAACCCACCTGAAACTCCGGCTCCACGGTTTGCGCCAGCATCAACGCCTCTTCATACGCCTGCCTCGCTTCGTCCCTGCGTCCCATGGCCGACAGAACATCACCCAACGCGACGTTTGCGCCCACTGAATTTGGCGCCAGTGTCACCGCTTCCTGGGCTTGCGACAGCGCTTCCGGCAACTGCTTGGACTCCATCAGATCCCGTGCCTTCTGCACATGACCGATCGCAGCCGCCTGCGGGATTGCGAAGTGCCCATCAAAGACGAACAGGCCGTTCTGAATCACCGCCGTCGGCTCGATGTGCTTGAACTGCTCGTAGGGATTCAGCGCCGCCGGCCCATATTCATATCCCGACAGGTTGCTCCCGCTGATAAGCACCGGCCCATCGATCTCCGCCGGTGCATCGAACTTCTCATTCACCCACAGCGCGTCAGGTGTGGGCAGTGGCTTGCACGGAATCCCATAGTAGGTGTGATCCACCACGCCCTCCGCAAAATACACGAACCAGCAGTCCTTCACACCGCGTGCGTCTAAGTACTTCTTCGTCGCCATCAGCTGCTGTCCCCAATCGACATTGGAGTCGCTCAGCAGCTTGTAGGTCTGCGATGGTCCTCCCCACAACTCGTTCGCGTATGGTATGTACGCCGGGAATGCCCGCAACGAAGTAACGGCCTGGAACGCCACCAGCGCGCCGACAACGTACATCCAGCGGCGGTTGTGCTCGATCAGCGTCCAGGCCGCTCCCGCCACCAGCACCGTCAGGAACGGGTACATCGGCAGCACGTGGCGCATACCAATATTCATTCTCGAGCTCATCGCTACCGCCAGGTACACCGCCGGAGGTACGGTGAGAAACAGAATCTCCCTCCAGCGCGTTAGTCGCCTCGTCACAATCGCCCACACCGTAATCGCAATCAAAATCAGGAACGCCAGCGTCGATTTGATCGCCATCGCCACCGGAAAGTAGAACCATACTCCGTGCGGATACACCTTGGCCAAGATATAACTGCTGTAGAAGTCGGCGATCATGCGCACGTCGGCCAGTCCGTAGATATACGACTCCGGCAGCAGGTGATAGCGCGAGATCGTGGACAACAGTTTCGCTTCATTGGGACGCGACAATCGCTGCAGATACTCCGCCGAGGTCGGGTTCAGTTCCAGTCCCACCGGACGCGCGGCATAACGAAATCCATAGAACCCCCACAACACCGTCAGCGAAATCGCCCCAATCACGCACAGCGCGCCGAGCATGCGGACCAACTGGCTTGTCCTCCAAACTCCGGCTCGCTCCCCGCCGTTCGCCAGCTCGCGACTCCGCCACACTTCGCACAGCGCCAGCAGGATCAGGATCGGAGCCGCCAACACCCCCGTGTGTTTGGCCGCGAATGACAGACCTGTCGCTACACCCGCGACCAGCAGCCGCAGCGCCGAAGGCTCCTTCACATACCGATAGAACGCGTAGATCGAGGCGAACAGAAAACACGAAAGCCCCGCATCGGTCGTCACCAGTGCGCCATGCGCCAGCAGGTTGGGATCGAACACGATGAGCGTCAGCGCCAGGAATGCCGCGCCAGTGCCGAACATCTCTCTGGCGGCGAAGAACACCAGCACCGCCAGCAACACGGTCAGCAGCGACGCTGCCATGCGCGCCCGAAACAACATGGTGTTGGCATCGTTCTTGAACAGAAAGTCCTTTCCGTTCAGGAATGCCTCGATCTTGAAATTGCGCCCCTGCAGTGGAGGCACCTTCACCTGCATCGGCAGCACCGGCAGCGCGGCCAGCAGCTTCACCAGCGGAGGATGCTCAGGATTCAGCCCAAAGTCGCCGGCCTTCCATGACATATATCCCGCGTACAGATGGTCGTCTTCATCCCACGTGATCGACTCCTGCCGGACGGAAAGTGCAAGTTGCACGACTAAAATTGTGAGAAGAAAAACTACCCCGGCAACAACGGCGGCGCGGTCCCGCCCGGAATGTTGGCTCAAAATCCCCCCTGAGACGACCGAACCACCATACTGAACGAATGAAGATATCTCCACTGTGACGAGGGTCACATCAGCCAGTGGGAAACGTGTGTCCTCGTTCCTTTCACTTCACGTCGACTCTGCTGATCAACTCTGCACTCTTCTTCGATTGTTCAACCGCCCGCGGTTTTTTGCTTGTTTCCTGATTCGGAACCCTTACAATGAGCACCCATGAGCACTGCGCCCGTCGCCTACGACGCAACTGACCCGATCATCGAGCGTCTGGAAGATCAGATTGAGTATTACGATGCAAAGGCTTCCAAGTGCCAGAGGCAGTACAAACGCATCAAGCTGATTGAAATCGTCGCCGCCGCTCTTATTCCCTTCTTGGCCGCGCTGCACTTATCCGATGCCAAGCTGCATTTTCCTTTCGCCACCGTCGTCTCTCTCACCGCGGTGATAGGCATACTCACCGCTTTTCTCGGCGTGCTTATCACAATCCTGGAAGGTGTGTTACAGCTGCAGCAATACCAGCACATCTGGGTGACCTATCGCGCCACCTGCGAGGCCTTAAAGCACGAAAAATACACCTACATCGCCAAGGCCGGAGTTTACTCAAAACTGGACGATCCTCGCGCGCTATTGGCGGAACGTATCGAAACCATCGGCTCGCAGGAAAATACCAAGTGGACTTCTCTGCAACAACCGCAAAAAGAGAAGACTTGAGAATAGCCGCCGCCCGCTTTTACAATAACCAGCATGCTGCGTGAATTCTTCCTCTCGATGAAGACCCGCGAAGAACGGCTCGCTTGGATGGTGGCGATCGGCGCCGACGCGTTGCAACTCGCGGTGACGCCACTGTTCGCCGAAGGTGCTCTCTCGCCCGCCGACGCCGTCCTCGATGCGCTCGTGGCGGTGGTACTGGTCCGCCTGCTGGGCTGGCACTGGGCCTTCCTGCCGACGCTAATGGTCGAGGCCCTCCCCGGCGCCGACCTGTTTCCCACCTGGACCGCTGCCGTCTTCTTCGTTACCCGGCAGATGCACAGCTCGGGCGAGCCCATCATCCTGCCGCCGGAGCATTCAAACCACACTCGGGCGTAGAGGGGCGCAGTCGCGAAACCGCTTTTCAACGAGTTTCAGACTGATGCCCGCCAACCTGTACGTAATCAATACGTGTAGGTTGACGCCTATCTTGCCCGCGTTGTACTATTTGAATGTGTACATACTGATGAAGGAGTCCCTGCCATGCCAAGACTAGCGGTCGAAGACAACAGCCGGGTGTCGTTGCGGATTCGGCCCGAGGAGAAAGCGCTGATCTTGCGCGCTGTGGCGCTGGACCACACCGACTTGACGGATTTCGTCATTCGTCACGCCTTGCGTGCCGCCAAAGCCGTCATCGAGAAGGCGGACCAGCTGCAGCTCTCTGGGCGGGACAGTTTGAGGGTCCTGAATCTGCTGGAGAACCCGCCTGCGCCGAACAGAAAACTACTGGCAGCCGCGCGGTCGTTGCCCAAGCGATCATAACCGTGAAGGCTTGGCACGAAGAATCGATCAGCAAGCAGCATGATCGGGAAGCGTTCGACTGCGGCGACGACGCCCTGAATGAATACTTGCGCCGTTACGCCCGCAAGAGCCACGAGCGGGGCGGCGCGAAAACCTTCCTGGCGATTGACGATGCCGACAACACGACCATTCTCGGCTTCTATAGTCTGAGTCCCGCCTCGGTTGACTATGCCCGGACGCCGGAGATGGTACGGCGCGGGCTGGCTCGGCACGACGTCCCGGGCTTCCGCCTGGCGCGCCTGGCTGTGGATAGACGGCTGCAAGGGCAGGGACTTGGCGGACAACTTCTACTCGCCGCGGGCAGACGCTGCCTCTTGGCCGCGGCGGAGGTTGGCGGTGTCGTGCTGGTCATCGACGCCAAGAATGAAAGGGCGGCGGAATGGTATGCCAGCTATGGTGCAGTGCCGCTGCTGGACGCGCCCTTATCTTTGCTGCTGCCGCTCGCGACAATTGGGGCCGCGCTCAAAAAAGCAGGAAAATAAAGGAATCGCGCTCAGATTCAGTACCCCGCCAACTCCACCAGCGCGTTATACACGTCATTCGCCTGCGGAAGGATTTCGTCCTCCACCTGCGGCTGATACGCAACAAAGGTGTCTTTGGCGGCGACCCGCTTCACCGGAGCGTCGAGGTTGTCGAACAGCTCATCCGCGATGCGGGCAGCGATTTCGGCGCCGTAGCCCCAGCTCAGCGTGTCTTCGTGTGCGACCAGCACGCGATGGGTCTTGCACACCGAGTTGGCAATCGCCTCCCAGTCATACGGATTGAGCGTGCGCAGGTCGATCAACTCGACGCTGACGTTTTGCTCGCGCTCCATGCGTTGCGCGGCTTGTAACGAGCGCGGAACCAGCGCGCCGTAGGTGATAACGGTAACGTCGTGTCCCAGGCGGACCGTCTTGGCTTTGCCGAACGGAACCATGTAGTCCGGCCCGGGATACTGCGCCCGTCCATAAGTCTCGCGGTAGAGCCGCTTGTGTTCCAGGAACATCACCGGATCGTCGCAGCGAATCGCCGTGCGCAGCAGGCCGTTGGCGTCGAGCGCGTTCGAGGGGAACACCACGCGCATACCCGGCGTGTGGGTGAAGATGCTCTCGCCGCACTGCGAGTGATAAATCGCGCCGCCGGTCAAATAACCGCCAATGGCGACGCGGATCAGTGTCGGGCAGGAGAACCCGTTGTTCGAGCGCCAGCGAATCGTGGGCAGCTCGTTGCGCAACTGGTGCATCGCCGGCCAGATGTAGTCGAAGAACTGGATTTCCACTACCGGCTTCAGGCCGCGCGTCGCCATGCCCGTCGCTCGCCCAACAATGTTGGCTTCCGCCAGCGGAGAGTTGAACACGCGATCGGATCCAAACGCAGCCTGTAAGCCCGTGGTCAGCTTGAAGACTCCGCCCTTGCCCTTCACCTGCTTTTCGCGCAGGTACTCTTCGCGGCTGCAGTCGGCCACGTCCTCGCCAAACACGACAATGCGCTGGTCGCGCTTCATCTCGTCTTTCAGGCAGGCATTGATGAGGTCGGCCATCGTCTTCTCGCCACCGGCCGGCTTCGCGGGCAGCGGCGGACGAATCGGCTCAGTCTCGAATGCCGCCGACGTGGGATCGAGGTTGGGCGAGTACAGGTACTGCAGATAGGTGCCGGGCTTGGGAAATGCTGCCACCACCGCTTTGTCCGCGGCTTCCTGCACCTCGGCCGTGAGGTCGAGCTCCATCTCGTGCAGCGCAGCTTCGTCGAGGATGCCCTCGCTCACCAGGAACGCCCGGAAACGCGTGATCGGGTCGCGTGCAATCTCCAGCTTGCGCTCCGCCTCGGGACGGTACAGTTTCTCGTCGTCCGAGAGCGAATGGGAATACGGACGAATCACATGTCCGTGCACCAATGCCGGGCCGTTACCCGCGCGCACATACTCGATGGCCGTCTTCAGCGCGGCGTAGCTGGCCAGCACGTCGGTACCATCCACCTCGGCAAGATGAAAGTTGGGGAAACCCTGCACCAGCTTGCTGATGTTGCCGCCCGCGGTGTTCACTTCCACCGGCACGGAAATCGCGTACTCGTTGTCCTCGATGAGAAACAGCATCGGCAGCTTGCGGTTCGATGCGGTGTTCAGCGACTCCCAGAACTCGCCTTGGCTGGTGGTGCCGTCGCCGGCCGAAACATAAGTGACCTCGTCGCCATGAAAGATGACGTCCTTGAACTGGCGATAGTCGCCGGTGGCCTTTTCCGCTGCATCGGGATGTTGATTGAAATACCGTCCCGCTTCCGCACAGCCGACGGCCTGCAGAAACTGGGTGCCCGTCGGTGACGAGCCGGTGACGATGTTCAGCTTGGGATTGCTCCAGTGCGACGGCATCTGTCGCCCGCCCGACGCCGGATCGTCGGCTGCGCCCACCGCCTGCAGCAGCATTTCGTAGGGCGTGTTGCCCAACGCCAGGCACAATCCACGGTCGCGGTAATAGGGATAGAACCAGTCATAGCCCGGCCGCAGCAGCACGCCCGCCGCCACCAGCAGCGCCTCGTGCCCCGCACCGGAAATCTGGAAGAAGATCTTCTGCTGCCGCTTCAGCATGATCTCGCGATCGTCGATCCGGCGCGACAAATACATCAGCCGGTAAATCTCGATGAGATGCTGGGGCGTGAGTCCTTCATACTTCTCCGCGGACGCAGCCGGCTCAGCGGCGATCTTAGGCTCGACCTTGGTGGTTGCCATCCCTGACCTCGGGCTTGAATTGAGGACCCGCTAACGGCGCAAACTTCACCTATTGTAAATCCCAAAACCTGGGTGCCCCACACAATCCCGGTTTTGGATTGTGTCGGATCTTTGCGCATAGCAAGATCTGGGTGCCCCACCCTTATCGCCTTCCTTTGGCGATAGGGTGGGACGCAACCCGCGCCCACCTGTCTATACTGGATGTGAAATGATACGCACGTTTAGGCCCATCCCGCTCAAAAAAATCAAGCTTATCCTCTTTGATCTCGACGGCACCCTGATCGATTCAGAACGCGACCTCGCCGCCTCTGTAAACGCCATGTTGCGCCACTTCGGCCGCAAGGAATTGCCGCTGGAAGTCATCGCCACCTACATCGGAGACGGCGCGCCCATGCTCATCCGCCGCGCTCTCGGCGATCCTGCCCACGCTTCGTTTCTGCAGGAGGCCCTGAATTACTTCCTGCTTTACTATCGCGAGCACAAGCTGGACGACACCCGCGCCTATGAGGGCATCGAAGAGGCGCTGCGGCATGCCGCAATCTTCGATGGCCGCGCGCGCGCAATGGCGGTGCTAACCAACAAGCCGGTCAGGGTCTCGCGCGACATCCTCGCCGGGCTGGGCCTGTCGCAACATTTCTTCCAGACATACGGCGGCAACAGTTTCGAAACTAAGAAGCCCGATCCGCTGGGGGCGCAGACGCTAATGGGCGAGGTAGGCGCCGGACCCGAAGAAACCGTCATGGTCGGCGATTCCGAAGTGGATGTGTTGACCGCCCGCAACGCGAACTTGTGGAGCATCGGCGTCACCTATGGCTTCGCGCCGCACACGCTGGAGCGGACGCATCCAGACATCCTGGTGGACACCCCTGCCGAGCTGGCCCAGGCGCTGACGGTTTCTCCCTCCAGACACGCCACCTAGCCGGATGCTGCGTTCAAACCCGCAGCACGTTTGAGGGGGCCGTCCTGCGGAACACTTGATATCGGGGGTGCCCCATCCTTTCCCTTCTTTTGGGAAAGGGTGGGACAAGTACTCCACCCTCGACTCTGATTCCGATCCGCGTCCTCCGCCGGGTGCCCCACCCTTATCGCCGTCTTTTGGCGATAGGGTGGGAAGAAGGCTATCCTCATCCCATGCCTCTGCCCGGCAACTCGAGTTCGCCGTTTCAGGAGGGCTTCGCCGCCCTGCGCGAGGAGCCGCTTCTCCTGCCCGCCGAGTTGACGTGGCGATGGTGCTTCGCCCTCGCCGCTTGGCTGCTGGCGCTCGGTGCGGCTGCACTTTTTCTCGACAGCCTGAAGGTCTCCGCGCTCGATCGCTTCTTGCTCGGCACCATGCAGCCTGCCCTGGAGCGCTCGGCGCTCAATCACGTCCTCCACGGCGCATTGCTGCGCGCAGTCTGGATGAAGTTCATCGTGCTCGCCGGACTGACGGTGCTATGGTCCTTCGCCGCTGCCGCGGGACGCGCCGCCTCGCTACGCAACCTGGTCGCGCTCTTTGGCGGCGAAGACCGCGACGAAGCTGCAGGCTGGCAATTCCTGCCCATGCTGCAACTTCATCTGGCGCGCGCACTGTGGACGTGGACCGCCATCGGCTGCTTTGCCGCTTCGTTCCTGCTTGGCACCTCGATGCTGCAGCAGCAGAGCCCCGCCCGCGCCGCGTTCTTCTACGTCTTCGGCGTCGCGCTGTCGCTTGTCTTCGGAGTAATGCTCAACTGGTTTTTCGGGCTGGCGCCGCTTTTCTGCATCCGCAATCAAACAAGCGCCCGCGATGCGGTGGCGTTCACCCTCGACTTCTGTGAGCGCCAGGGTGGACGGCTATTTGGATTGTCGCTTGGGTTTCTCGCCCTGCGACTCGTCTGGGCTGCTTCGATGTTCTTCCTGGTGCTCGCACCTACGAGCCTCGGCAAACACATAGCAATCGGATGGGTGCTGCTGATGATGGTCTTTCTGTTCTCGATCTATCTGGCGGGAGCGGACGCGTTGTATCTCGCCCGCCTCGGCGCCTACGCCGCACTCGCCGAAATCGACACCCATCCGGCATCTGAACCAGAACCAGCTCCGGAACCCGCATCGGGTGCCCCACTCAACCTTCCTTTGGCTGAGTGGGAGACGAGGCCGACCGGGTTTTCACCGTTAGCATAACGATAGCGGCCCGGTCTCGCCCCTCCAAGGCTTTGGCTAGTCGCTAGTTGCTGGGTGCCCCACCCTTATCGCCCACAGTTGGCGATAGGGTGGGAAACTGTCGAATATCCCTCCACAGCTTGAGCTAATTGCTAGTTGCTTCCTACGGCGCCAGCGCCATCTGCTCTTCTTCCTTCTTTACCTTGGCGATGGCAATCAGCTCCGCCGCCTTCTGCGCGATATGCTCGGCGCTGACTTCGAACTCCTTGATCAGCTCCCACGGCGCGCCTGAATCGCCGAAGCGGTCCTTCACGCCAATCGCACCGGTGATCACCGGCGTCCCGAACAGCTCCGGGCTCTCGGTGATGATGCCACTTACCCGCCACGCCAGAGCGCCGATCTGGTGCTCTTCCGCCGTCACCACCACGCCAGTTTCTTTCGCCGCGCGCACGATGGCTTCCGCATCGATCGGCTTCATGGTGTGGATATTGATCACGCGCGTCTCGTAGCCAAACTCCTGCTTCAGAATGTAGGCCGCGCGCATCGCCTCCGGCACCATCGGCCCGCAGGCAATGATACTCAGGTCTTCATGCTCGTTTTTGTACTCACTCGCGAGCACAGTATCGAATGCATCCACCATCTTCTCCGCCTTGCGCCGCAGCCGGATGACGTTTGCCTTGCCGAACACAAACGGCGTGTCTTCCGTGGTCACAACCGGCGTCGCCTCGCGCGCGAAGCGAATGTACTTCGGCCCGAAGTGCTCCAGCAGCAGGTAGTCCGTCGCCTTGCCAGTTTCGATGGCATCACACGGCACCGACACCACCATATTCGGCAGACCGCACATGGCGAACAGATCTTCCAGCGCCTGGTGCGTTGCGCCGTCGGGGCCGACGGATACGCCCCCATGCGCGCCCGCGATCAGCACGTTGAAGTTGCCGTAGCAGATCGACACGCGAATCTGGTCGAGATTCCGCGCCGCCGCAAACGTGCCATACGTACCCAACACCGGAATCTTCCCTTCGCGCGCCAGTCCCGCCGCCGCTGCCGTTGCCGACTGCTCGGCGATGCCCATGCTGAGCCAGCGGTTTTTGCGTTCCGGCTTGCCGGTGTAGAAGTCGCTGATGGTGATTGACCCCGAAATGTCGAGCCCGAGGCACACAATTCGCTCGTCGTCGCCGTTGTTCGCCAGCGACTTGCCAAAGCCCTTGCGCGTCGGCTCCATCTCTACCTTGGGAGTGCCCACCGCGTTCCACCAGTAGTCACGCGAGAAGTGCGGCATCTTCGCGTCGAGCTTGGCCTCGACTTCCTTTTGATACTCCGCCGCCTTCTTCAGCAACGCGTCATAAGCGATGTTGTTCTTCAGGCCGAGCTCCTCAAGCCCCTTCACCATCTCGTCGTAGCTCGGCGCTTTCCCGTGCCAGCCGGCAACGTTCTCCATGAAGCTCACGCCCTTGCCCTTCACGGTGTTCGCCAGCAGCAAAGTCGGCTTTCCTTGCACGGGAACGCACTTCGCCCTCTGCAGTCCTTCCACCACCTGCTTGATGTCGTGGCCATCGACCTCGATGACCTCCCAGCCGAAGCTGCGATAGCGCTCTGCCAGCGGCTCAACGTTCATCACGTCCTTCACCCAGCCGTCGATCTGTAGCCGGTTGCGGTCAATGATGCCCACCAGGTTGTCGAGCTTGTAGTGCGAGCCTTCCATCACTGCTTCCCAGATATTGCCTTCCTGCTGCTCTCCGTCACCCATGATGCAGAACACGCTGTGCTTCTTGCCATTCAGCTTGCCGGCCAGCGCCATGCCCACGGCGATGCTCAGTCCCTGCCCCAGCGAGCCGCTCGATACCTCGACGCCCGGCAGCTTCAGCCGGTGCGGATGCCCCTGGAACGGCGAATACAGCTTGCGCAGCGTGACCACGTCTTCAAGCGGATAGTAGCCGGCGAATCCCAGCCCCAGATACAGCGCTGGCGCCTTGTGTCCGCCCGACCACACGATGCGGTCGCGATCCTCCCACTCCGGCACATTGGGATCGTGGTTGGCTACCTTTAGGTACAGGGCGGCCACAATCTCCATCATCGAGAGCGTTCCGCCCGAATGTCCCGAACCCGCGGCGCACAGCGCTACCAGGTCGTAGCCGCGCATCAACCGCGCGGCTTGTTCCAGTTCTTCCATCGAAAAATCGCGCACAACCGATTTGGAGAAGGCATTCACGATAGGCATGTTGTTTCCTTTTTGCGGGCACGGCAAAATCCCCGAGGTGGACCGGCCAGCGCAACCCAAGCCGTCACCCGTTGGGGATCAGCACATGACATGGAATTTATCCGCGACCTCTTAAGACCCGATACATAAGGCTAGGGCGGCGGGCCGGGGAACGCAGTGCGGGTAATCACGAGCAGTTGTGACGTGCACCACAGGCCAATGCCAGGCCCTCTGCAAGCGCGGCCGCGCGTGGGCACGAACCCAAAAAACGCTTTAGTTTAGCAGGCTGCGGAAAAACTCGCTTTTGAAGGGCTTTGTGTCAGTGCACGACTTTAGTCGTGCCGTTAAGCCCTTTGTTTTTGTCATCCCGAGCGGGCTTCAGCCCGCGAGGAATCTGCTTTTCCGCTTTTTTCCGCAGCCTGTTAATTTAGAACTCAGCCTAAGATGGCGCGACGGAGCGCTTTTCTGATGGAACATTCCCGGAGGGACGGCAGATGCTTTACGGCACGTGCAGCTCGCCACGCATCCGTTCACTCACCTCCAACTCCAGCGCCGCCAGCGATACCGTAATGTCACGAATCGAGAAATACATCGCCACCACCAGCGACACCAGGCACAAGGCGAAGAATGGCAGAGCCAGGAAGTCCCTCTGCGATCCCAGCAGCTGCTCGGCGAACAGCGACAAGATGGTCAGCGACACAAAGAAGATGCAAACGGAGGAGTACAGCATCGAGCGCTTCAGGAGGTGCGCGCGATCGTTCGTCAGCCGGAGCTGCTCGGATAGGTGCCGCCGCTGCGCGCTCTTCGGATCGGTCTCGCTTAGCTCGCGGGCCAGCAGCCGCACGCGATCGATGGCCCGTCCATATCGGTTGCTGATGCTCAACAGCAGCAGCCCTACGCCGGAGATCACGATCACCGGCGCAATCGACGCCGTCAAAATCTGGACGACAGACAAGGTTGGCATGGCGCGCCCCCTCTCTATGATGCACCAAGGGTGGAAGCACCATGCTTTAGCCCGGTGAATGCCCGTCCTTCTCATCATGGCTTTAGCCTCGGCGACGTTTCCGGGTGCCACCCGCAGTATTTTCCCTATCTTCCTTCTCCGTGTGCTCCGTGTCCTCCGTGGTGAAAGATCAGGCGGGCGTTCCGCCGGCTTGTCACCCGCCATCACATCCCTCGCCACCCTTAGCCGATTACAATGACCCACACAGATGGATACTGCAGACGTCGTTATCATCGGCGGAGGCATCGTCGGCGCCAGCATCGCCTGGCATCTCACCGAAGCCAACGTTCGTAACGTTCTCATCGTCGAGCGTGAATCGCACCAGGGCAAAGGCTCAACCGGCAAAAGTATGGGCGGCGTGCGCGCTCAATTCGCCACCGCCGTCAACATCCAGATGTCGATGTACTCCATCCAGTTCTACTCCGAGTTCGACGAGCGGCTCGGGCAGCCGGGAGGCTACCGTCCGCAAGGCTACCTCTTCGTAGCGACCGCGCCGAAGCATCTCGACTACCTCCGCACCAACCAGGCGCTGCAGCACTCGCTCGGTCTCACACAAGCGCACATGGTCACCCGCGACGACATTGTCGCCTGCGTGCCACAGCTTCGTTCCGACGACGTCCTCGGCGGAAGCTTCTGCCCCACCGACGGCTTCGTCGATCCCTATAGCGTAATGGTTGGGTTCACCACTTGCGCAACTGCGGGTGGAGCGAAAATTTGGAAATCGACGGAGGTTACTGCCATCCATCGCAACGCTAAGGGAATTATGGGAGTCGAGACGACCCGCGGACAGGTCGGCACCAGCATCGTGGTGAATGCTGCCGGCGCCTGGGCCAGTCAAGTCGCAGTTCTCGCCGGCATCGACCTTCCCGTCGAGCCACTCCGTCGCATGCTGGTTCCGACCGAGCCATTCGACGGCGTCTCGCACGAGATCCCCATGGTCATCGACATGACCAACGGCTTCCACTTCCGTCCCGAAAGTCTGGGCTTCCTGCTGGCGTGGAACGACCGCGAAGAAACCATCGGATACAAGACCGACTTCGAGCCGTCGTTCATCGAGAAGATCCTGCTGCGGGCCGCCGACCGCGTTCCCTGCTTTGAAAACGTCGCGGTCAACCCCAAGCGCGTCTGGGCGGGGCTCTACGAAATGTCGCCCGACCACCACTGCATTCTCGGCCCAGTGGAAGAGGTGCCTGGCTTCCTCTGCGCCAACGGCTTCAGCGGGCACGGCGTGATGCACGCGCCCTCGACCGGCAGAATCCTCGCCGACCTCATCACCCAAGGAGAAACCGATGTCGTCAGCAACGTCGCCGCCCTCAGCCCTGCTCGCTTCGCCAAGGGCGAACTGCTGCACGAAACTGCGGTGCTGTAGAGTCTTTCCGCGCAAAGGCGCGGCAACGCCGCCCAGGCCCCGGATGAGAGAATTTGGATCTCCGAAATGGGAAATATCTTGGTTTTGGGACACCCCCCTCCCCCTCCCCCAAAATTCCTCGTTTTCATGGAGTTAGCAGGATTTTGCGCGCAATCGGTTGAGCGCGTGGGAGTTACGGGCAAAATCCTCTGCACAAAGGAGTTAGGCGGGATTTTTTGGGGCTGGATGGGGTTGTGGGCGGGCAGATGGGTAGAAAACCGAGAACGAACGTGACCCATCACAGGCCGAACCACCTACTGGGGATGTGGGCAAGATCCGGCTGCCGACTTCAGGGACGGCAACTCTCCCTCATCCTTCTTCCGCAGGTAGTGTATGCGGAGCAGGGAGAAATCACCAAGCGAGTTAGTCACACATCAGCGTGATGGGTGAACGGAGCGAGTGTGAGAACAGTTGTCGGTGTCCGGTTGTCGGTTGTCAGAAAAACCGGCTTCGCCGGGGAGAAGTCAACGCTGAAACGCCACCGCGGATTCCGCGGATGGGGATTGGGGATCACATGGGCGCCATTCCCAGCCTATCGCCCAGAGAGGGGACAAGGGTGAGGCAACCGGTGAAATGCGAGGGGAGTCAAAAGGGTTGCAATTGCGGACTACCGCCCACCCTATCGTCCGCCAAGCGGACGATAAGGGTGGGGCACCCAAAATCAAAATT
>Ga0209656_10001419_pt1 | contig 15661 bp, 14 predicted proteins | sample BogFormECP12_OM2_FD_188239 | JGI IMG/M metagenome (GOLD analysis project Ga0209656, IMG submission 188239) | Bog forest soil microbial communities from Calvert Island, British Columbia, Canada - ECP12_OM2 (SPAdes) (version 2) | ecosystem: Environmental > Aquatic > Freshwater > Wetlands > Bog ... | reverse complement strand
GCCGAAGCAGCAACTGATGACGTTTTTGGTTGCGCCTCCTCCTCCTCCTCCTCCTCCTCCTCCCCCGGCTGCCGCTCCCGTTCGCGTCACGAAGCCCCAGACCGAACTGGACAACGGGCAGTTGCGGACGCCGACGGCCATTCCGAAAAAGATCGAGATGATTAAAGAGGACGAGCCTCCGCCAAGCACAGGTGTGGCTGGCGTCGTAGGCGGTGTTCCAGGCGGAGTTCCTGGAGGCGCAATGGGTGGTGTGCTGGGCAGCGTGATCGGCAATGTTCCGACCGCCGTTCCCAAGGCCGCGACACCGCAGCGCGTGCGTGTGTCGCAGGGCGTATCGCAAGGATTGCTGATTCATAGGGTGCAGCCGTCCTATCCGCCGCTGGCCCGCCAAGCGCGTGTTCAGGGCACGGTTGTTCTTCAAGCTTTAATCGGCAAGGACGGTACGATACAGAACCTTCACGTTGTCAGCGGACACCCGATGCTGACTTCTTCCGCGCTGGAAGCCGTGAAGCAATGGCGGTACAAGCCTTACTATCTGAATGGCGAGCCGGTGGAAGTGGAAACAACCGTAAATGTGGTTTTCACTTTGTCGGGCGGTTAGAAGCTTGAAAGATGTCCGTTGTGGGCATCTAAGCTGGTGGTTGGTCGAAGTCCTCCAGATCTCGGCCGTTTTGTGATTGTGAGTTTTCCTGGACAGGCTGCCAGCCTAAGAGCCGGCAGAATCGCAGGGAAGGAAATCGGCCCAGAAGTGCGAAGCACCGGTGGTATCATCGGCAATGATTTGGTTTTGCTGTAACGAAAGTTCCGAGGAGGAAAAGTCAACTCATGTTCCTAGCTAATCTTGCAACCTACGCTCTCAGCCACGTACCCTCGGCTGCTACCTGGATTTTCCAGGAAGCCGGTGTGGGTTGGGACCCTGTCTCCCTCTGGAAACAGATGGGAGTTCTGGCGAAGATCGTCGTAATCATTCTGTTCATCATGTCAGCTTGGTCGATTGGCGTGATGATTGATCGCGCGATGGCGTACAGCGCTGCTCGCAAGCAGTCGCGTGCCTTCGCTCCCGTCGTCGCCGGCGCCCTTCGTGAAGGCAAGATCGAAGAAGCAATCAAGGTCGCCGAGCGCAACAAGAAGAGCCATCTGGCCAAGGTCGTGGTCGCAGGTCTCCAGGAATTCAAGGCCCACGGCGATTCCGCCGAGATACCCGGCGAGCAGATCGAAGCCTCCAAACGCGCTCTGGAACGCGCCGAAGCCATTGTTCATGCCGAGTTGAAACGTGGCCTTGGCGGTCTCGCGACCATCGGTTCGACAGCCCCGTTTATTGGGCTGCTGGGCACGGTGGTCGGCATTCTGAATGCGTTTAAGGAGATTTCGACCCAGAAAGCCACCGGTCTGGGCGCCGTCGCTGGCGGCATTTCCGAAGCACTGGTGACCACCGCGATTGGACTGTTCGTCGCGATCCCGGCCGTCATGATGTTCAACTACTTCACCAACAAGGTGGAAGCCTTCGACGTGGAAATGGACAACAGCTCCAGCGAGCTGATCGACTATTTCCTGAAGCGCCGGAGCGTTCGCCGGTAACTGGAAGGTCGGCGCGGAAACTTTCGCGCTGACTCCAGCCTGACGGGAGGTTGAACTCTATGGCAATAGCAGTGCGCAACGAAGGCGCCAAGGTCAACTCCAACATCAACGTCACGCCCATGGTGGACGTGATGCTGGTGCTGCTCATCGTTTTCATGGTGATCACGCCTATGTTGCAGCATGGCGTGAGCGTTGACATGGCGAAGGTCAATAGTCCGATACCGATGCCTGATGCCGACAAAGAAGATTCGCTGCTCGTGGCCATCATGCGAGACGGGCAGATCTATTTTGGCACCGATCGTGTCAAGGCCGATGAACTCACAGCAAAGGTGAAGGACCGGCTGGCCAACAAAGTTGACAAGCGGGTCTTCATCAAGGCCGACGCTCGTGCCAAGTACGGCAGCGTGGTGGATGTAGTGGACAATGTCCGCTCCGCCGGAGTTGATGATGTTGGCTTGCTAACCGAGCAGATACAAACGGGCGCCGCAGCAAAGAAGCCGCCGGCAACCGGCGCCCCCGCGGGCGCTGGCGCCCAGTAACGGGAGTTGACTTATGGGAATGGCAATGGGGGGGCCCGGCGGGGGTCCCAAAGCCGACATCAACGTGACGCCAATGATTGACGTCTTACTGGTGCTGCTCATCGTTTTCATGGTGATCACGCCGCTAACGCCGAAAGGTCTGGATGCGTTGGTTCCTCAGCCGCCGAAAGACCAGCAGAAGCAGCCGCCTCCGAGCGACCGCACCATCGTCGTGCAGGTGCTGAAGGGCGCTGGCGACAAGCCCGCGCTCAAGATCAACCAGGACGACGTCACGTGGGAAAACCTTGAAGGGCGCTTAAATGACATCTTCAAGACCCGCGCCGAAAAAGTGATGTTCGTCAAGGCTGATCCAGACCTCCCGTTCAATGATGTGGCACAGGTGATCGACATCGCGCATGCTGCCGGCGTCGATAAAGTCGGGTTGATCACGGCCAAGATTGAGGCGGGACAGTAGTTCACTGGTAGTGTAGAAACATGATTCGGGCAGGACTCTTCCTTCTGGACGGGCGGGACGTCGGCTAGCGATTGTCCCGCCTTCCTTCGGAACCCGAACGACCCTGACGGAGAGTGATAGCAAACATGAAAATATGCGGACGGGTACTGACTGTACTTGCCGTGCTGCTCGTGCTGTTCTCGGCGGTCGGTTGCAGCAAGCTGAGAGCCCGCGATCAGCTCAACAAGGGCGTGCAGTCCTATAAAAATGCAAAATACGAAGACGCGATCGAACATTTCAAGAACGCGGTGGAGTTGGACCCCAATCTGATCAACGCTCGCCTTTATTTGGCCACTGCGTATGCCCAGCAATACATCCCTGGCGCCGATTCAGCCGACAACAATCGCTATGCTGAACAAGCCATCGATGTATTCAAAAAAGTGCTGGATATGAATCCGCCCAAGGAGCAGCAGATCCACAGTTTGAAAGGCATTGCTTCGCTGTACTTCAACATGAAGAAGTTCGATCAAGGCAAGGAGTACTACGAGAAGGTCTCTGTGCTTGATCCCAACGATCCTGAAACCTACTACTCCATCGCCGTCATTGATTGGACCCAGTCCTACCAGCGCCGTATGGACGAGCGCGCCAAGCTCGGTCTGAAGCCGACCGACGACCTCAAGGACAAGAAAGACTGCGCGACGCTTATCAAAACCATCAAGGATCAGAACCAGCCTCAGGTGCAGGATGGAATCCAGAAGCTCCAAAAGGCGATCGAGTTGCGTCCCGATTACGATGATGCCATGGCCTACTTGAACCTCCTCTACCGCGAGGAGGCCGACTTGCAGTGCGACAATCCCGACGCCCGCAAGACCGATCTCAAGACTGCGGACGACTGGGTGGACAAGACCATGGCCACCAAGAAAGCCAAAGCGGAAAAGGCCGGGCCTTCGGGCATCGTGACCATGCAGCAGCAGTAGGTCTATACGGCAGAAGATCGCTATGTTTCCTGAATGTGCCCCTCCGCAAGGAGGGGCTCTTCTTTGTAGCATCCGGCCGTCCGTAAGTACGTCACACACCCCTGTGACGCCGCCCCTACTCTCTGGTGACCCATGCAGTACAATCTTTGTTTCTGTGGTTGGTTGAGCGTAAGCCGCCCGCCTTTCGCCAGATGCTTCCGCAGGACAATTTATAAAGCTGCATCTCTCAACCTCTTTGAGGCCGTGTCATGTTCAAACGAGTCCTGATCGCCAATCGTGGCGAGATTGCCGTACGCATCATTCGCGCCTGCCGCGAGATGGGCATTGAATCGGTCGCCGTCTTTTCTGATGTGGACCGCAAGGCGCTGCATGTCCGCAAAGCCGACTACGCCTATCACATCGGGCCGGCCACGGCCAGCGAGTCCTATCTCAATGCCGATAAGATCCTCGATGTGGCGCGCCGCAGCAAGGCCGAGGCGATCCATCCCGGATACGGTTTTCTCTCGGAGAATGCGCGCTTCGCCCGGGCCTGTGCTGACGCGGGCTTTAAGTTCATCGGTCCGAGCCCTGAGTCGATGGAGATGATGGGTTCCAAGACGCGCGCGCGCCAGCACATGAAGCGCGCTGGCGTGCCGTTTGTGCCCGGCTCCGAGCGGGGATTGGATCTGGATGCCATGGAGAGGCTGGCGGAGCAGATTGGCTATCCGGTGATGCTGAAGGCCGCGGCCGGCGGTGGCGGCAAAGGCATGCGCATGGTCAAGGCGCCCGACGAGTTGCACTCTGCCTACGAGAACGCGCGCAGCGAAGCCCAGCGCTCGTTTGGTGACAACGAGGTATACCTGGAGAAGTTCATTGTCAATCCGCGCCATGTCGAGATGCAGATTTTTGCCGACGAGCACGGCAACGCCGTCTATCTTGGCGAGCGCGAATGTTCGGTGCAGCGGCGCCACCAGAAAGTTCTGGAAGAGTCGCCGTCACCCATCGTGGACGAGGACATGCGCCACCGCATGGGCGAAGTAGCGGTGCGCGTGGCCAAAGCCGCCAACTATCACAATGCCGGCACGGTCGAGTTCCTGGTGGACGAGCAGCGTAACTTCTACTTCCTCGAAATGAATACGCGCCTGCAGGTCGAGCATCCGGTTACCGAACTCGTGACCGGACTCGACCTGGTGCATCTGCAAATGCGGGTCGCCGCCGGGGAGAAGTTGCTCTTCCGGCAGGAGGACATCAGGGTACGGGGACATGCCATCGAGTGCCGCGTGTACGCGGAAGATCCTGACAATAACTACTTCCCGTCGCCGGGACAGATCACGCGGCTGATATCGCCGTCGGGCCCCGGCATCCGGCGAGACAGCGGCATGTACGAAGGCTGGAACGTGCCCATCGAGTACGATCCGCTGCTGGCCAAGCTCATCGGTTACGGCGAGAATCGTGAGCAGGCCATCGACCGGCTGCAGCGCGCGCTACATGAGTACTTTGTGGGCGGAATCAAAACCAACATCTCTCTGTTCCGCCGCATCTTGCGCGACCCCGATTTTCGTGCGGGCAACCTGGACACCGGTTTCCTTGACCGGCTGCTGGCGAAGCCGTATCACGAGATCGACGGGCAGCACCCACTCATGGCTGCGATTGGAGCAGCGATTTTTGCGACGATGGAGCCGAAGGCGACGTTCCCTAGCGCTACTTCCTCCGCTTCGGCGAACGGCAACTCGGTTGCTGCTCCTGCGGCCTCTAATTGGCGGAGAAGCGCGCGCGCCGAGGCGCTGCGGACGAAGTAAATGATTTCTGGAAGCGAGCTGGCATGACCTACGACGTGGTGGTTGACGGAAAAACGCATCAGGTAGAGCTGACGCACGGCGAGAAGACGTGGTTGTGCAAGATTGACGGTCAGGAGATCGAGGTGGATGCCGCGTTCACCGCGCGCGATGTACTCTCCTTGCTTGTCGGCGGCAAAGCCTACGAAATCAAGCGCGAGCGCTCGCTGCAAGGCGAGTTGCACATGGTCATCGGCAGCGCCCGGTATGCGGTGGATGTGCAGGACCCGCGCTCGTTGCGTACCCGTCGCGCCGTCGCCGGCGCCGAGGCCGGCCCGCAGAGGCTCAAGGCGCCGATGCCCGGCAAGATTGTCCGCATCCTGGTCCAGGAAAAGGACGAAGTTAAAGCCGGACAGAGCATCCTGGTGATGGAAGCCATGAAGATGCAGAACGAGATGAAGTCCCCCAAAGACGGTCGTGTACAGAAGATCCTTACCGCGGAAGGTTCGACCGTCAATGCCGGAGACGCGTTAGCGATTATCGAATAGCACGCAGACAAAAGCAGACATCTATTTACTCGGACCCCTGCGGGAAGATTTCATCCGGTGGTTCCTTACTACTCTGCGCCTAACTCCTACTTCATCGTGCCGGCCTTCTTCAGGATGTCTTCTGCGAAGTAGTTTTCTACCGTAGATTTGTCGCGGATGGTCTCGTAATAGGCCGCTTTTAACAACTGTTCGCGGCGGTCGCGAAGCTGCTCGCGAATCGCCTGTTGCACGCGCGGATCCTTCAGTTCCCGTTGGCCGGCGGTTTCCTTGCTAATGAGTTTGATCACCCGGAAGCCGAAGATCTGGTGGCTGTTGGGGTCGGCGACCACCAGCACCGTCGTATACTGTCCGGGCTTTAGCTTGTTGACTGCATCGTAGGCGGCTTTGTCACTCTTGAGCGAAGACTCGGGAACAAATCCCAGGTCGCCTCCGTTCTGAGAAGTCTCCTGTTGTTCCGAGTAGTTCATGGCAACCGAGGAGAAGTCCTCGCCACTGTCGAGGCGATTCTCGATCATCTGCATCTTCTTGCGCGCATCAGCTTCGGTTTGCGCCTTCATGTTCTTCACCTGGGGATTGGGCTGGGTCGTGACCAGAATCTGCGCCAGGCGGTACTGCGGTTCAATCAGGTTGAACTCGGCCTTATGTTGTTCGTAGTAGTTGGTGATGTCCTCATCGGAGATGTTGATTTTCGACGTGACTTCCTTGTTGAGCACCTTTTCGATGGTGATCGAACGGCGGAGGTCGCGCTTGAAGTCGTCGAGGGTCAAATTGCGGTCCTTCAGACGCTTGTCGAATTCCTCCTGCGTATAGGGCGCCTTGATCGCCGCCAACTTGCTGTTGATCTCTTCGTCGGTGGCCAGCAGGCCCAGCTTTTCGGCCCGTTGCATGAGGATCTCGTTGTCAATCAGTTCGCGTAATATGCTGAGCCGCAGGCTGTCGGCCTGCTCCTGGCTGGGCTTTTGCGGCGCGTCGGCGGTCTGGTTGTTGTAATACTTTTCCACTTCAGTGCGGCTGATCTTGCGGCCGTTCACTCGCGCCATCACATCAGCGCCGTCTTGCTTTCCCGCGCATCCCAAGCCGGAAAGCAGCAGGGTAACAGCTAGCGCCAGAGTAACTGCGATGCCCAGACTTGTTATCTTGCGTTTCCGTTCCAACTTTGCTCCTTCTGGGAATAGAAAACAGCTGCCCTATCGGCTGTTCCTTATGCCTTCCGACGGCTTCGACATCGGGCTATGGTTCGCCCACCTGTTGGTACGCCGCTGGCTACTTACTCGTTGGTTCCTGATGTGGAGTGCTCGGCGCCGGTGGCTGAACGCCCGCTGCCAGAAGCTGCTGATTCAACGCCGCCTTAACTTCCTCTACGTCCACCGCCCCTTCCAGCCGTTGTCCGTTGACGAAGACGGTCGGCGTGGCGCTCACGCCAATCGCATCGCCCTCGGCCATAGACGCTTTCATGGCGGCATCCGGTTGCGCTTTCACGCATGCCTGCAGCCGGCCGGCGTCAGCGCCGTGCTTCTTCCCTATGTCCAACGTTAAGTGGTCCAACTCGGTGAACGAGTTTTGCACGTCCTTCTGAGACCCGCTGATGGTGCGCTGATTGGCGTGCACATAGTCCGCGAATTCCCAATAGCCCTGGCCGCTCTCCTTGGCAAGGCAATTAGCGTCGTTCGCAGCATGTATTGCCCAGGGGTGCATGGAGAGCGGATAGTCCTTGTAAATGATCCTGATCTTGTCGCCATATTGCGCCAGGATGTCGGTCATCAGGGTGCTGTGCATTCGGGAGCAGAACGGACATTCGAAGTCGTCAAAGTTCACCACCGTGACCTTCGCGTCTGGGTTCCCGCGCACCGGACGTCCCGCCAAGTCGATCTTTTTCATGGTTTCTGCATATGGATCCTTGGTCAGATCCATCTTGGTCATGCGAACCATGGTCGTGCCGTCCTTCGAGACCAGGAAATCCATCGTCTGCGACTTCTCCTGGCGGCTCAAAGTAACCGGCACCGTGTCGTAATTCGGGAACTCGCTGGGCGTGCCGGCCCCGATCTTTATTTTCACATCGGCAGGAATATTGAAATAGGCGCGGACTTGCCGCTCGATGCGCTGGTTTATATCCAGCGGGCCGGGTTGCGGACTTGACTGCGCCCTGCACCCGACAGACAGCAGTAGCGACAAGACCATCAATCGTCTCAACACTGCAAATAACCACCTTTGAGGAATGAACATGAACGTCTGATTATCTCATGGGGAGTGGCTCGTACGCGTCGCGCAGGCACGGGAATGCAACCATCACGAGTGAAGCCCTGCTGGCTTCCAGAACTTAGACGCGCCGCGGCGTGCCGAGGTCAACGCCGGGGCATCTTGGTCCTCACGACAGCGTTAACGGGGAGCAAAGCGTTCATGGAACCGGAGCGAAAGCCTTCGAGATCAAGAGTCACATACGAGAAGCCCAGCGCCTTGAAGATTCGCGTCAGCTCGGTTGCCATTTCCATGGTCATCGCCCGCGGCAATTCCTCGCGCGCGATCTCGATACGAGCAATCTCGCCGTGATGGCGTACCCTGACCTGACGGAACCCAAGTTGCCGAAGAGCATCTTCTCCCTGTTCCACCGCAGAGAGCGCTTTGCGCGTTACCGGACGGCCATACTCAATCCGCGAGGATAGGCAAGCCGAGGAAGGTTTGTTCCAAATACGTAATCCTGCCTGCAACGCCAGTCGCCGAATGTCTTCCTTCGTCAAAGCCGCTTCGAGCAGTGGTGCTGACACTCGGTGTTGGCTGGCGGCCTGCTGGCCGGGCCGGTAATCCCCTTGATCATCGACGTTGACGCCATAGGCAATGGCATCGAACCCGCAGCGCTGGCGGTAAGCTTCCATCACGGTGAACAACTCGTCTTTGCAGTGATAGCAACGCGCACCGTCGTTGCGAAGGTATTCGCGGCGTTCCATTTCGGCGGTGTTGATGATCGCCAGCGGGATACCGTGCTCTTCGGCGAAAGCGACGGCATCGCGCATCTGCGATCGTGCCAGGCTGGGGGAATCCGCCAACACGGCCAGCATGTCGTTTCCGAGTTCGCAGTGCGCCGACCAGGCTAGAAATCCGGAATCGACTCCGCCGGAGTAGGCCACCAGCAGGCGTCCCAGCGAACGCAGCCGTTCCCGCAGTGCGCATGATTTGCTTTCCAGACTTACCGCTTCGGCGGGCAGATTAGAGCTCAAGGTAGACATCGGTCAATTGTAGGACAATTCCGCAGCAGAGAAAGTCGCGCGCTAATACAGTCTTTGCACCTGTCTGACGGTCCCGAAGCTTCCGACATTGCTCAGGCTGAAGGCAAAATGATACGAGTTTTCATTGCGCACCGCGCCCAGTGCAAAACGCTGGTACTCAAACGTGACGCCGCAGCAATCCCAGTTGTAGTTGGTTTGAACCGTCGCGGACTGAATGTAATGCATCCTGCTATCCACTCCCACGGCCGCTGCCCCGCTGAATCCCTTCTTGCTGAGGTTCCCGTAGACAAGCCTGGCTTGGTACTGATCGAAGATGTTGGGATTGGGAGGCGGCACGTTGAGATAGCTTTGCGAAATGTTCAGGTACCATTTGCGCCACCAATAACCCGCATAAACAGTGCTCGCATTGATGTGGTCCAACACTGGGTCATAATCCAGCGCCCAACCAAAGTCGGTGCTGGCGTCTCGCACCCGCAAGCGAGAGATGATGGGTGAGAACTTCCTCGGCTCGGTGAGGAAGGCGATGCCGGTGAAATCCACGGTGCTATCGAACACATTCGTCTGCCCGGACACCAGCGCGCCCCCAAAGGTCGGATTCATGAAATATTTTTGGGCGATCTCCCAGGTGACCACATCGCGAGCCGGCCCTTGTTTATCATCGCAGATGTCCTTCTGCGGCAAGATCTCTGGCACCATGTCCTTAGGGATGGTGTTTTCAAACTCTTTCTGGGCTGCGGTGAGCCAGTCGTATTTCGGATTGCGAAAACACTCGCCCGTAGATTTCGTTTTCTTGGCATAAAGGCGATTGATCACGCCATACTCGACTTCATTGGTATTCACCAGAATGTCGCGCTGGTCGAAGCGAATAATCTGGCTGAAGTCGTGGATGCCGGTCTGGTAGCGATAGGTAACGCGCGGCTCAACGGTATGCTTCCAGACGTAACCGAAAAGCTTGCGATCGAAAACCTTCGCGAAGGACGGCGTCCGAATGTCCATCGAACCTGAGAAAACATTGCGGTTAATAGGATTGCTTACGGCCACGACGGTGGTTGAGCCGGGCTCGGTTTGTAGACGCTGGCTGTAATAAGTCTCGCGAAAACCGGCCTCCGGCCGAAAAGTCCAGCCATGAAGAAACGTCGGCATGGAAATAACAGGATGAGCATCGACGCGTCCTACCACAGGTGCAGTTTGGAAACCGAGCTCGTGCCGGGAAAGACCTTCGAGCGCGAGGTCGTAGGCATACATCAGACGAGAGCGATTAAAAGGCCGTTCCAGCGAGGAGAACTCGAAGGTTGACAGGTGTGCGATGTCGATCACGTCACCGGGGGCTTCGCTCTGATAGTCCTGGTAGCGTGCGACAAGGTATCCCAGGGAATAGCCGTTCCGGTCCCGATAGATATATCCATTCGAACGGACTTCGGAATTGATGGCCTCTGCGTAGTTCTCAGCAAAAGCCAGGCGAAATATGTAGGAGCTGAGGTAGTCCACGGAAAGGGCACCGTGAAAGCCATCTGGCAATTCCACGAAGCCGTTCGCCTTAAGTTCTTCGCCGCCTTGGTTTTGCCCCGTCGGGGGGTATCCCTTCTCGTCAACCACCCCGAAGTAGTCGGCGCGAAACGCGTACTTGTATCCCAGCGCACGGTATACGCCATGTTGCGCCCAGCCGCGCTTGGAGTACAGCGAAGCGCCGATTACGGCATCGGAATTGCGATTGATGGCCCAGTAAAAAGCATCTCCGAGTATGAAGCCCCTAGTATTGGACTGTCCCATGGCGGGGAGCAGGAAGCCACTTTTTCGCCCCAAGTTATCGACGGGGTGTTCCACGAAAGGAAAGTAGAAGACCGGAATGCCGTGGATTCGCAAGGTGGCGTGATGCATCTTCGCTTCCTCGCCCATTTCGATCATCGCGGTCTGCGACTCGAACCTCCACTTGGGATTAGGCAACTGGCACGACGTTATGTAGCCGTGGTTGACGCGGTAAAGATCAGGGCCCAGCTTGTCCACTACCTTGCCAGTGAAGAAAAACGGGGTAGAAGACGTAAGGAACATTATGTGGTTCTTCACCCGCGCTCCGGTCGAGCCGGTTACGTCATAAAACGTCCCGGTGTCACGGCTGACGTCATAAGTGGCGTGCGTGCCCACCAGATGCTCATTGTGTTTGCCACCGTCGAAAACCACGTGCCCGTCGGCAGTGATTTGCCCGGTAGTCGAATCGTACGTTGCCTGGTCAGCGTGCAGGGTATTGGTGCGAAAACGGATTTCGACGTGGCCGCGGCACTTGTAAATGTCCTGGTCCTTCTCCTGTTCGTCAGCCCGAATCAGCACCTCATTCCGGCCGAGCGGGACATTAATGGCTGGGCGTGGCGGTCCCAGCTCCTGGTCGCTAGTGCTTGTCTGCAGTTCCTGCTGAATGAGCTGTTCCGTTTTATCGTCTTGCTGGCCGTTGTCGGTGATTACGCTGATTCCGGACTTTGTTGGGGAAACTTGTGCCGCTGGCGCCTCAGACGGCGGTTGGACAATCGGTTTGTTTTCAACGGAATTTCCAAGCGTGCCCCCCCCATTTGCGGAAAGAGTTGGTGCAGCAGGATCTCCTGAAGCTTCCGATACCGCCGGCGGGCGCAACTGGCTGGTTAACAGACGAGGATGCAGAAAAAGGTGACACGCCAGCACCGCCGTGATAATTAATCGAGTACGGGAAATCATTGCAAGGGCAACGTTCCTTTGCCGTTCAGGTTTGGTTGAGCAGAACTTTGCAACTTAGCACGTTGCATGGCGGCAGGCAAAATACCTTTGCTGATTTCGAGCGGCTCTCGACCTTTTTCTAAACCCGCCGCCTGCCCATTGGTTGCGCCAAACACGCGATCGAAGGTGCTGATCGACACGTCCATGAATGAACGTACACTGCTTCTTTTTCTCAGCATCGTTTATTTTCGGCTAAACAAGGCACATCCAGGAAGTCCCTTGCACCGGTTTGCAGTTAGAAGGAAAAACCCCACTACGATATGACTGAACAGCAACACTTAAGTTCTGAGGGGGCTGCCGATTCGGGCCAGCCAACCACGAATGTTTGGCGCAACGAAGTACATGCGCGTGTGTCGCGTTTCCGCACTCGCCGCGGACGTCGCATCGAGGGAGCGTTTACCATGCGCTTTCCATTCCCTGCGCCCGAGCCAGTTGCGACCACGGAGGCGGCTAAAGTTCAGGCGCAATCGCCCGAACCGCAAATCATGGACGAAAGGGGCGGCGAAGTCGCCGCCGCAACCGAAACTACCGCAACTCCTGTTCTGACCGAAGAGCCACCTCAGTCCACGCCACAATCCGTCATGGCTGCAAGCGAGATGTCGCATGGCGTCGCTCCCCCAGAGATCCCGCCAGTCGAGTCTGAGCCGCTGCCAGCCTTCCAGCCAAGGCCCACGCCAAGGCGCAAAATCATCGCCTTTCCTCGGCAAACGGGAACTTCAGCGGCCGTTCATCGCTTGGCGGATCCGGTTCTACCGGAGCAGCCTCGCATTCTCGATGTCCCTGAGGAGTTGGAGGCGTTTCCCACCACGCCGTTCCTCGACGGATTGCAGTTCGGGCCGGCCACACAAATACCTTCGGCTTCCACAGAGCACGTCGATTTGCCATACCGTCCTGTCAGCATCTTACCGCGCATCTATGCCGCTCTGATGGATTGCTCACTGGTGGCCACAGCCGTAACCGTATTCGCCCTCATTGCCCATAAGATGTTGCCCAACCTGGTTTTCACCAAGCCGGTGCGGCTGACCGCAGCACTGGTGCCGATTTTATTCTGGGCGATCTATCAGTATGTCCTCCTGGTTTACGGCGGAAAAACCGCAGGAATGCAGATGGCGGGAATTCGGTTGAGAACCTTCAACGGAGCGACTCCATCTCTGCGCCATCGGCGCAATCGCGTTCTAGGGCTCTTTTTTTCGACGGCTTCCCTGGTCATGGGACTGCTCTGGGCTTTGGTGGACGTTGATGCACTTTGCTGGCACGATCGCCTTAGCCGAACGTACTTGACGAAGCGAGCGCAGTAGGCAAAAGAATCGCTTTGCCATGCGACTCCCGGCGTCCCTGCTGTAGGAACTACTCAAGCATTCTCTCAGGCCGTGGCTCCGACCTGCGTCTTCCATCGGTTTGACAAAGCGTTGAGAAAACGCTGCGTGGGCGGCGGCAGAGGCTGTACACTGATATCCTTGCCGCGGCGCTGCCCGCGGCTAGAGCGCTGCCCGGAATCTTCCGGCAACAACCATGTCCACCACAACTCCGAACCTGCATCGGCCTGCGGTCAAAGTCTTCGTCGCCACCACGGTGATGCTTACTTTCATCTCCTTCTGGCGGGCTGCTGCCATCGTCCTCTCCGATCTGGCCTCCTCGGCCTACTACGTGGGCGGCGATGCTGAGCAGGTCATCGGGAAAAGCGCTCCCTGGTTTGTGCTGGCGGTCATGCTGTTCAGCTATGCCGTGCGCTCCATCTACATAGAATCCAGCTCGATGTTCGTGCGCGGCGGCGTCTATCGCGTGGTCAAAGAGGCGATGGGCGGCAAGCTGGCCAAGCTCTCGGTTTCGGCACTGCTCTTCGATTATGTTCTCACCGGACCCATCAGCGCCGTATCCGCCGGCCTGTACGCGGCGGGTTTCCTCACCGACACCTTCCATCATCTCGGTTTCAACATCACCGTTCCGGAGAACGGCTTTGCGGCGGCTTTCGCCATCGCCGTGACCCTATATTTCTGGTGGAAGAACACCCAAGGGATTCACGAATCCAGCGAACGGGCGCTGCAAATCATGAAGATCACGACCGTGATGGTCGTGGTTCTGATCGCCTGGTGTCTCTGGACGCTCTTCAAGCACCCGGCCCCTCTGCCGCCACTTCCATCGGCTGCAACGATGCACCACAACAAGGAATCGCTCGGCTGGTTGCTTGGCACCTGGGCGGCGCGCATCCCCTTCATCATGTTGCTGGTCGGCTTCGGCCACTCGGTCCTCGCCATGAGCGGCGAAGAGTCGCTGGCGCAGATCAACCGCGAAATCGAACATCCCAAGTTGAAGAACCTGGAGAAGACCGGGCTGGTCATCTTCCTTTACAGCCTGCTGTTCACTTCGCTGGTGTCGTTTTTTGCGGTCATGATCATCCCTGATGGCGTGCGTCACGACTATTTCGCCAACCTGATCAGCGGCCTGGCGATGAACGTAGTCGGCCCATACACACTGCGGCTGGTGTTCCAGGGCTTCGTGGTAATTGTGGGCGCACTCATCCTTTCCGGTGCGGTCAATACAGCTATTGTTGGGGCCAATGGGGTGCTGAACCGCATGAGCGAAGACGGGGTGCTGACGCCCTGGTTCCGCAAGCCGCACACCAGGTTTGGCACCAGCTATCGCATCATCAACCTCATCGTCGGATTGCAGATCCTCACCATCATCGCCAGCCGTGGCAATGTGTACCTGCTGGCATCGTTGTACGCTTTCGGCGTCATCTGGAGTTTCGCCTTCAAGTCGCTCGCGGTGGTGGTGCTGCGTTACACCGAACCCGAGAACCGTGAATGGAAAGTGCCGGGCAATTTCCGCATCCAAGGTGTGGAGATTCCAGTCGGGCTCATACTTATCTCCCTGCTGCTGTTCGCAACCGCCACTGTAAATCTCTTCACCAAGCCCTTGGCGACCATCTCAGGCGTCGCCTTCAGTGTGGCATTCTTCGCCATCTTCACCATCTCCGAACGCATGACGGCCCGACGCCACGCTCATGAAGAGTCGGGGCTCGACCAGTTCAACGTCTCGCAAAACCCGGAACTCAGCGCAGAAGCCATGGAAGTGCGGCCGGACAATACTCTGGTGGCGGTGCGCGATCCCCGCAATCTTTACTACTTGCGGCAGGTGCTGGCAAAGACCGACACCACGAAGACCGACGTGGTGGTGATGACATCTCGCATCTACCACCGCGAGCACTCCTTTAGTGGCAACGTCGTGATGGACACGTCGGAAATCTTCGAAAAGTACGAGCAGGAGCTGTTCACCTCGGTGGTCGCAGTTGCGGAAAAAGAAGGCAAACACGTTTCGCTGCTGGTGGTACCCACCAACGATGTCTTCGAAAGTATTGTAGCCACGGCGCAGCGGCTGCATTCCTCGATCGTTGTGTGCGGGCTGTCGAACAAGCTTACCGCTGATGAGCAGGGCAAACTCACCGGCGATGCTTGGGAGCGGCTGCCGGAACCGCGCCCACGGTTGAAACTTGTCGTAGTCGAACCCAGCGGCAACAAGCACGAATACCTGCTGGGACCGCACGCTCCCCGCATGCGCCAGGAAGATGTGGACTTGCTGCATAGCCTCTGGAAGGAAGCGACCACCGATCCTCGCTATCGGGAATTGCACCACTTCCATGTGTTGAATGTGGCGCTCCAGGAAATGAAAGAGCGCATGCACAATGACGGGTACCGCGACGAGGTGATGAAGGAGATCTACGACGAGATGCAGCGCCCCGGCGGGGATCCAATTGAGGATGACGACACTACTCCCCCACCTGCGTAACTTGGGTTACAGATGAAGCCGTGTGTAAAATCCTGGGCAGTCTTGTGAACGTTGTGAGCAATTACGCTTGGCTCCAGGATACT
>Ga0209656_10001418_pt1 | contig 15662 bp, 11 predicted proteins | sample BogFormECP12_OM2_FD_188239 | JGI IMG/M metagenome (GOLD analysis project Ga0209656, IMG submission 188239) | Bog forest soil microbial communities from Calvert Island, British Columbia, Canada - ECP12_OM2 (SPAdes) (version 2) | ecosystem: Environmental > Aquatic > Freshwater > Wetlands > Bog ... | reverse complement strand
CACTAGCAACACGCGCGCCTCGCGCGGGCCCGCGCTCACGACGTGCCCGACCAGCCCGCTGCCGCTCACCACGACGCTGTCGCGGTGCACGCCGTCGCGCGACCCTCGATCGATCGTCACTTCGCGCCGCGTCGCCTCGGGCACGTAGCCGACGACGTCCGCGACGACCGCGTCGCCCGGCAGCGTCTGCTTCATCGCCAGCAAGCGGCGCAGCTCGCGGTTCTCTGCCGCGTCAGCTTGCAGGCGCTCATTCGCGGCGGCAAGCTTGCCGGCTTTGTCCTGCAGCGCTTGGTTCTGCGCGGCGAATTCGCCCGCGTGCAGCACATCGTGCACGCCGGTGCCGATGGCTTCGACCATGCGCGTGAGTCCGCTCTGCACCGGCGTGTACACCGCGCCCACGACGACGTCGATCGGGCTTTGCCGTCCGTTGCGAGAGGCGTCGATCTCAAGCAGCGACACGCTCGCGGCGACGATGATCAGCGCGACGAATACGAGGAGTTTTCGCTCATCCCAAAACGAATAGATCGCAACCACCTGCCGATTCTCGACTGCGGAGTCGGGTACAGCGCATTGAAGAGACGCGGATCCGCTAAGATCTGCGCCCCGCCGCGCGCTACGCACAACATGGGTTCTTCGGCGACGCGCACCGGCATGGTGAGGACGAGCGCGAGCGTCTCCGCCAGACCCGCGATCGCCGCTCCGCCGCCGGCGAGCACGAAACCGCCGTCGGCGATGTCGCGCACGAGCTCGGGCGGCGTCACTTCGATCACCGCGCGCACCGCGTCGACGATTTCGCCGAGCGGCTCGGCGACCGCCGAGCCGATCTCTTCCTCGCGCACCTCGAACGTTCCCGGCCGCAGCGCGCGCATGTCTTGTCCGACGACGCGCTCCGGTGCGCGTCCTCGCGGCCTGCCGTAATAGCCGAGCGCGATCTTGAGCTGCTCGGCAGTGCGCTCGCCGATCAGCACGCCGCGCGTGGTGCGCAGGTGCGCCATGATCGCCTCGTCCAGCCGATTGCCGCCCATCTTGAGCGACCGCGCAACCACGAGCCCGCCGAGCGAAAGCACCGCGATCTCGGTCGTACCGCCGCCGATGTCGACGATCATGTTGCCGTGCGGCTCCAAGATCGGCAGGCCCGCGCCTACCGCCGCCGCGATGGCCTGCTGCACGAAGTACACGCGGCCCGCGCCGGCGCCGATCGCCGCCTCGCGCACCGCTTTGCGTTCCACGTCGGTGGCACTCCCTGGCACGCCGATGATGACGCGCGGCGGGATGAGCGATCCGCGCGTCGCGCGATCGAGCAACTGGCGCACGAGCGCTTCGGTGTACTTGTAATTGGAGATGACGCCGTTGCGCAGCGGGCGGATGACGGTGATCGAGCGCGGCGCCTTGCCCATCATCTGGCGCGCGCCTTCGCCGACGGTCAACACCTCGCCCGACGATGAGTCGACCGCGACGACCGTCGGCTCGACGAAGCGCACGCCGTGGCCGCGCACGAAAACCGGCGTGTTCGCGGTGCCTAGGTCGATGGAGATCTCCGGCGCGAAATGCGCGTAGATCGAGTCAAATGCGTCGGGCATGCGTGTTGTTAGAGCAGTTCGTGTCCTAGCGAAGCAAACGCGCGCCCCAGGCGCGCGAGCGGCAGTCCCATGACGGTATAGAAGTCCCCGTCTATGGATGCGACAAGCAGCGCACCGCGACCTTGGATGCCATACGCGCCGGCCTTGTCCAGCGGTTCGCCGGTGGCGACGTAGCGCGCGATCTGCGAGTCGTCGAGCGCCATGAACGTCACCGCGGCCGACTCGACGCCGCTGGCCGATCTGCCGCCGGCGCGGTCGAGCAATGCGAAGCCGGTGTGCACGACATGCCGCTTGCCGGCGAGGCGCCGGAGCATGGCGGCGGCCTCGGCGGCGTCGCGCGGCTTGCCCAGCACGTCGCCCTCGATCACGACCGCCGTATCTGCTGCCACCAGCAGCGGCGGGCCGCCGGCCTGCGCCTGCTCCGCCTTGCCAAGCGCGTGAGCTAGCACCATGTCCTTCGGATCGGAGTATCGTTCGGCGTGCTCTTCCTCATCATACCCGCTGGCAACCACGACCACGCCGAGGCCGAGGCTCTCGAGCAATTGGCGGCGGCGAGGTGAGATGGAAGCGAGGGCGACCGACAGGCGTGGCGCGCGTTCTCTCGACGCGCCTTCATTCATAGATCTGGCCGTGCACCTTGATGAAGCCGGCTGGATGGCGCCCGCTCGGGTCGTGATGCGTCCAATGCATGACCGGGCCTTTGGCGTCCAGCTCGAGATCGCCGTGCACGATGACGTCGTCGCCCTCGGCCAGCGGGACCTGCGGCGCGATGTCGATGTTGTGCGCGACCAGGATGAGCTGCTCGTCGCCGCTGCCGGTGTGCACATCTAAGATGAAGCGCTCGTGCCGGCCGGTGGCGCTCGACTCGTTGGGCAGCACTTGTGCGACCGTCCCCTCGATGGTCACTTCTTGTCCGCTGCGGTGCTGATGGATGTCGTCGATCGCCGCAAGATTGTCCGGCGCCTCGGAGTTGGCCGAGCAGGCGGTCATCGCGAATGCGGCGGCGGCGGCCAACGCGGCGGCGGCGAGCGCGACGCAGCGGCGTCTCACAGGTCGAGCTCCAGCATGTGGTCGAGCGATTCGCGTTTGGCGATGAGCTTCGCCTGCCCCGCGCGCGCCAACACGACCGCCGGCTTCGGGAAACGGTTGTAATTGCTGGCCATCGAGTAGGTGTAGGCGCCCGAGTTGTGCACCGCAAGCAGATCGCCGGGCCTGGGGTCCGGCAGCGGTACGTCGGGGAACAGGCGGTCGGTCTCGCAGTGGCGCCCAAAGACGGTGTAGACCTCCGGGTGCGAAGCCGAGCCGGCATAACGCGCACTCGCAGGGCGCCGCCGAGGCGCGTGCAGCAGCGTCACGTCATAGCGAGCATCGTACAGCGCAGGCCGGGGATTGTCGGACAGCCCGCCGTCGACGATCACTGCGCGCGACCCGTCCGGCAGCGTCTTGCGCACGCCGATCGTGTAGAGCGTCGTGCCCGCAGAAGCGACCAGCGCCCGGCCGGGCTCGACCAGCAGCTGCGCGCATTCCAACCCGGCGCCGATGAAATGACGTTCGACGGCTTCGAAGATGGCGTCCGCCCACTGCGCCGCCGTGGGGGCGCCCTCGCCGCGCTCCGAGATGCCGATCCCGCCGCCCACATCGATCACCGCGAACTCGGGCCCGCTCGATCCCTGCAGCGAGCGCACGAATGCCGCCAGCGCCGCGATCTCTTCATCGTACTTTGAGAGGTCGTAGATGCGCGAGCCGATATGGCAATGGATTCCCGCGAGTTCGAGGCCGTGCGCCGCGCAGACGCGCTCGATCGCGAGCCGCGCCTGGCCATCGGCGATCGCGAAGCCGAACTTCGAATCCGGCCCGCTCGTCTGGACGTGTTCGTGCGTGTCGGTGGCGATCTCGGGGTTGACGCGCACGAGCACGCGCTGGCGGACGCCGCGCGCCCGTCCGGCTGCATCAAGCGCGTCGATCTCGGCCACATGGTCGACGACCACATAGCCGACGCCGGACGCGACGGCCAGCTCGATCTCCTCGGGCGTCTTGAAGCAGCCGTGCATCAGACAACGCTGCGCGGGTACTCCAGCCCGCAGCGCGGTGTGAAGCTCGCCCGCCGAGCAGACATCGATCGCAAGCCCCTCCTCGTGGGCGATGCGCACGATCGCTTTGAGCATGAGCGCCTTGGCGGCGTACGTGACGTCTACGGCGATAGGGTTCGCACGGCCGGCTCGGGAGCTCCCGGAAAACGCGAGGCGGAAGCGTTCCATTTGCGCCCGCAGGGCAGCCTCGTCGATCACGAGCAGAGGCGTGCCGAACTCGCGCGTCAACGCGAACGGGTCGCAACCGCCCAATGCGACATCGACCGTACGTTCGGCATTGTGAGCCGAGGCGCCGGAGGGTATACTCAAGGATACCGAATCCCTTGGTTCATCGTCTTATCAATGCCGTGAGGTCACGTCTGTTGATCAATCCGCACGAGTCGTCGCGCCGCCTCATCCGCGCGGCGGGCAACATCCGCATCATCCTGTTGGGACTGCCTGGTCCGGCAGGCGCGAAGCGAGCCACGCGACCGATTGCGACGGGGACGTTCTCGTTCCCCGCACTCAGCCAGAACTAGCGATACAGCTTCCGAGCCTCGATATAACGCCCGACGTCATCGGGCGTTAAGTATCGTATGGGTTGCGCCGCCGCAACCCGCTCTCTGATGACGCTCGCCGAGATGTCGACGAGCGGCAGATCGAGCAGCACGAAACGCGCCTGCAGCTCCTTCGGAAGGTCGCCGATGATGCCGGCGATGTCTTCAGCGCGCGCGCCTTCGCGGCGCACGACATAAAAGCGCGCGAGCGCCGCTGCGACCTCTTCAAGTCTGCGCCAGCGGCTCACGGTGAGCGAGTCGACGCCGGCGATGAAGTGGAGCTCGTCGTCCGGATACGCGGCGCGCATGAGCGCGAGAGTGTCGGCGGTGTAGACCGGACCGGGCTGCTCGAGCGCGGTCGTGTCGATCCCGAACGCCGGATTCCCGGCGATCGCGAGTTGCGCCATCGCCAAGCGGTGCGCGCCCGATGCATGGACCGCGCGATGCGCCGGCTCGCCGACGGGCACGAAAAGGACGCGGTCGAGGCGCGCGTGCGCGCGCACCGCTTCAGCGATGAATAGATGGCCGTAGTGGATCGGGTCGAACGTGCCGCCGAGCACGCCGGTGCGCCGAGCCGTCAAGAACGATGCGACCTTTCTTTGCCGTGGAGCCGATACGGCAGGCGGTGCAAACGCGTCCGCCGCAACAGCACCCAATACTATAAAGGAGAAGCACGGCCTGCAAAGCGACGTCGCACGAGGCAGCGCCTCTGAACGTCTGACGCGCGCCGAAGCCGTATGGCTTTGGATCGTGCTGCTCGTCGGCGCAGCGCTCATCTTCTGGCGCCTCGCGGACAAGAGCCTCACGCCGGACGAAGCCTTCTCCTACCGCCAGGCCATCGCGCCGCTGCCCGTGCTGATCCACGTCGCGGTCTATGGCGACTTCCACCCGCCGCTCTTCGCGCTCGTATTCCATTACCTCAACGGCTGGCTCCACTGGCCCGCCCCCTATTATCGCTACCTCACAGCTCCGTTCGGCCTGGTGACGATTCTTGCGACCTGGGCGCTGACGCGGCGCTGGTTCGGATTCCCGGCCGCAGCCATCGCCGGTCTCGTCGCGGCGACTATGCCGATGCTGGTCAGCGAAGACCGCTTGTTCCGGATGTACGTCGTCGTCACCGCGCTCGCGATGGCGTCGTGGTGGCTGCTCATGGAGGCGCAAGACGCGCTCGGCGCGCGACGCCGCTGGTTGTGGCTGGCCTATGGCGTCGTGGTGATCGCGATCCCGTACACATTGTATCTGGGCGCGTTCGTGATTTTGGCGCAGGCGATCTACGCGCTCGTGCGGCGCGGCAGCGCGCTGCCGGCCGCCGCTTGGGCCGTGGCTGCAGCGCTCGCCTTGATCCCGTGGTCGTGGGCCATCCGCATCCAACTTCCGAACGGCGCGTTTCCGGGAGCCGCGGTCGATCTTGTGCCGGTCGCGCGCGCGGTGCTGCTCATGACGCCGCCGCAAAGCTGGATCTCGCCGGGCTTTGACATCGCCATCGGCATCGCTGCGCTGGCGATCATCGTCGGCGCCTGCTGGATCGGCCGCGCGACGCCGCTGCCATATCTGTTCATCCCGCTCGCGCTGCAAGTCGCGATCTCGATCGGCTTCCGCCGCGATCTGCTCGTCTATCGCTATGTCGCGCTATCATTGCCGGTGTTCGCGATCGCGGTCGCCGCGGTGGCGATGTGGCTGTTGCGATCGCCCGCCCGTGTCGCCGGCGCGCTGCTCGTGCTCATCGTGCTCGCCGCTAATTCGGTAGCACTGGCGAACTATTTCCTCGATCCCTACTATCAGACGACCGACTGGTACGCGATCGAGATCGCGCTGCACCAGCACGCGCAGCGAGGGGATGCGCTCATCTTCAACCAGATGGAGCCCTACCTCGTGGTCGAGGACTCACCGGACGTGAAAGGCCGCGAGGTGTATCTGATGAGCTATCCGGCGCCGCCGCAAGCGGCGATCGCGTGGCTCGACGCGCACCCGCACGCGCGCATCTGGTATATCGAGAACCAGGCCGACTTCTCCGATCCGCAACGGCTCGTGCTCAAACATCTGGTCGCCACGCGCCCGCTGCTGTATTCGATGCTGCAAAAGCACGCGTCGCTCGCGAACTGGGCGCTGCTCGATCTGTTCGGGGAGACGAGCCCCGTGAAACGCTGAGCTAGGAGAAGATGAACTCGGCCGCGCCGACGCGCACAGTGTCGCCAGCGCGCAAGCCGAGCTTTTCGAGTTTTCGCAGCGCGCCGCTGCGCGCCAGCGCGCGCGCGAAGAACGAGCGGCCCTCGTCCGAGTCGAGGTCGGTCATCGTCGCGAGGCGCTCAAGCCCCGCACCCGCGACGCGAAACGCGCCCCCTTCTTTAGCGACTTCGACGCGACGGCGCGACGAGACGGGTTTTGGCCGCAGCACGACGCCCGCGACTCCCTCGACCAGCGTTTGCGCCGCCGCGCGCGCCTCCACGATCGCCGCATAGGCGGCGGCCATGAGAGGCTTGACGCCAAGGCCCGTGGCGGCGGAGATTCCGAAGACTTTGTCGGGCGAGATGGCCTCGACGGCCGCGAATACGTCCACGGCGCTCGGGATATCCATCTTCGACACCGCCAGAATGCGGTGTTTCTCCAATAGCGCCGGATTCCACGCGAGCAGCTCGGCTTCGATCATCGCCTTTTGCGCGAGCGCTTCATCGGGCGTGAGCCCGCCGTCGATCAGGTGGATCAACACGCGCGTGCGCTCGACGTGGCGCAAGAACTTATCGCCCAAGCCCGCCCCGCCGCTGGCGCCTTCGATCAGACCAGGCACATCGACGAGCACGAAGTTCGCGTCGATGTCGATCTGGACGACGCCGAGCTGAGGCTCCAGCGTCGTGAACGGATAGTCGGCGATCTTCGGACGCGCCGCAGAAACGCTGGCGAGCAAGGTCGACTTGCCGGCGTTGGGCGCGCCGACGATGCCGGCGTCGGCGAGCAGCTTGAGCTGTAGGTTCAGCGCGCGTTCTTCGCCGGGCTCACCGCGCTGCGCGTAACGCGGCGCTTGGTTCACCGAGGTGGCGAAATGCTGATTGCCCAGACCCCCTCGTCCGCCGCGCGCGACGCACACCCGCACGCCGTCCTCGCGCAGATCCGCGACGAGCTGATCGGCCTCGTAGACCAGCGTGCCGAGCGGCACGGGGATGATGATGTCGTCGCCGTCCTTGCCGTGGCAGTTGTCGGCGCCGCCGGGCTCGCCGTTCGGCGCGGCAAACGCGCGTTTGTGCCGGAAATCCAAGAGCGTCGTGCGCTGCGCGTCCCCGAGCAGATAGATCGATCCGCCGCGTCCGCCGTCGCCGCCGCTAGGGCCGCCGCGCGGCACGTACTTCTCGCGCCGGAATGCGACCATACCGTTGCCGCCGTGGCCGGCGCGCACTGTGATGGGCGCTTCGTCTACGAACATGTGCGGACTACTTCGCGTGAAAAACGAAAAACCCGCACAACAGCGGGTTCCTCGCGAGGATAGTGCTCGGGCTTAGGCTGCAGCGCCGTCCGGCGTCACCGCGACGACTTGCCGGTCCTTGGTGTGACGCGAGAACGCGACTTTGCCGTCGACCAGCGCGAAGAGCGTGTTGTCCTTGCCCATGCCGACGTTGCGGCCGGGGTAGTACTTCGTGCCGCGCTGGCGCAGAATGATGTTGCCGGCGATGACCGTCTCACCGCCGAACTTCTTGACGCCAAGGCGCTTGCTCTGAGAGTCGCGGCCGTTGCGCGACGAGCCAAGGCCCTTTTTGTGCGCGAAACGCTGCAGATCGATGAAGAGAGACACTTCGAATCGGGCTCCTAAAAAACGGAATCGTCCGACGACGGACGCATGGGAAGTATACCAAACGCGACGCCCCTCGGTCAAACCGTATCGGGGTTAGGAAGTAATAGAAGAGAAATTTGCCCTCGTCTCGCCTTGGGGGACGACACCTGATTTCGGAAATTGGCGGGACCGATCGATTCAAATCAGCTCGCGTCTTTCGAGAACACCGTCTGATTCTATTCTAGATCGTCCGAATGTATCTGGAAGTCCACCGCGCCTGCCGTCAAGCTCCAGCTTCCAAGAATGTCCGGTTGCGATGACAGTAGAAATGGAGGGCTTCACGGCGCCTCTTGATTCCCAAAGCGAATGGGTTATCGACAATGCAAGAACGCGCCTGGATGCAGTTCAACGAAGGGAAAATGCAGTTTTCTCTTCGGCAAACAAGCCACGATCGGTTCTGGACCGGATTCGAAGCAGCCCTCATCGAGACGTCGGGCGGTGTCAGCCAAGCCCGGTATATGAATACACACGGTATATCGGTGCAGGTCGGAGGGCCGGTTCGCACGACGGCTCGCTGCGACGGAGCCGTGTCTCGACGTTTGCAGGTCCGGGGCAACATCGATCTGATGCCGCTGGGCTTTTCCGGAGAGTGGCAGGACGAAGGCCCGACTGCTTTCCTGTGCATCCGCATTAGCCCATCGCTCGTGCAAACGACGGCCGAGGAGATGGACGTGAATCCCGATCGCGTCTCGATTCTGCCGCTGCTTCAGTTCACGGATCCGCAGATCGAACACATCGGCTGGGCGCTCAAAGCCGAATTGGAAACGCCCGAGCCGTCCGGCCGTCTCTACGCCGACGGTCTGGGACTGGCGCTGGCCGCGCACTTGCTACGGCAACACGCACCCCTCGTGCCCCGTATCACGAAAGGCCTACCCAAAGGCCGACTGCGACGCGTGACGGATTACATCCACGACCACCTGGCGCAGGACCTTAGACTCGTCCAGCTCGCGGAAGTCGCTAGCGTCAGCCCGTCGCATTTCAAGTCGCTGTTCAAGCAATCCGTCGGCGTGCCCGTTCATCAGTATGTCATCCGAAGCCGCGTGGAATACGCGATTGACCTACTGGTGAAGAGCAAGCTTCCACTGAGCGACGTGGCGCTCCAGGCCGGTTTTGCAAACCAGAGCCACATGGCCCGCTGCGTGCGGCGCGTCACGGGACTGACTCCAAGCAGCCTGCGCAACTTGACCTAGCGGCCCGCTAGCCGCCTCACCGCCTAGCGTAATTTTCGTCCGTTCGTATACAAGGCCGCCCAAACGTGAGCGACGGCGGCGCCGTATACTGCTACTTTCGAAGGTGTCGACGCAGTCTCGCCTGCGTGACCGGCGCTGTCGCGCCGTTCTGACGATCGAGAATTGAGAAAAGACGGTCACACGGTTCTCGTCGCGCTCCTGATCCAGGGAACATGGGCACTGGCAGGCGTCACGGGAACGCTCAATGGCTCGGTTGTCGCGCTTCACTTGCTGGGACGCGCGGACCGACAACGCCCGTGCGCGGTCCGACGCTCCCGGCATCCGTCGCTCCTCGCGAGCCGACGGATCATATCGCTTCGGGCTCTTCAAGAAGGAACAAGGTAGACCATGAAAGGTTTGCTCAGATCCGCCTTCTTGACGATCGCGGTGCTGCTTGCACAGGTAACGTGGTCACTGGCAGGCGTCACCGGATCGTTGAATGGCACAGTTCTGCAAGAGCAAACGCACGCGCCCATCGCGCAAGCGAAGGTCACGGCGTCCTCTGCGAGCCAGACCTCAAGCACTACGACCGACAATGGCGGTCACTTCGGTTTCGTCTCGCTGATCCCCGACACGTATGCCGTGACGGTGAGCAAGGAAGGCGTCATCGAGACGTTCGTGCAGCGCGGCGTCACCGTGCTGGCGGACCAAGTACAAAACCTCACGCTCGTCGTGAAGCCGTCGATCAAGACTCTGGCGACGGTCACGTCGCGTGCGTCATCGGACCTCATCAAGCCCGGCACGACTGCCAACGTCTACTCGGTCAACTCGGCCGCGCAGGCGCGCAGCGCGGTGCTCGGCGGCGGCGGCGGCGCCAACCAAGGCTACTCCGCCGTCGCAGCGCTCCCCGGCGCGTATGTTCCACCGGGTCAATCGGGCTGGTTCCAAGTCGTCAATATCCGCGGCGGCGACTACGACCAGGTCGGCTACGAGTTCGACGGCGTACCGGTGAACCGGTCGTTCGACAACTACGCGTCGAGCAATCTCTCCGCCATCGGCCAGCAAGAGCTGCAGCTGTACACTGGCGCGGCGCCGGCCACAGCAGAAGGCGAGGGATTAGCCGGCTACATCAACCAGGTCATCAAGAGCGGCACCTATCCGGGTTATGCCAACGTCGACCTGGGCGTTGGCGGGCCGAACCTATACAACAAGGCCAGCGTCGAGTTCGGCGGCGCGACGCCCAACCGCAACTTCTCGTACTACGTCGGCGTGGGCATCGTCAACCAAAGCCCGCGCTACTACGACGAGAACAACGGCGCCAGCCAGAACTCGACCTACGGCTTGGTCTACGACATGGCACCGTCGGCGACGGTCGGCGGCAGCTGCGGTACTGACGCCGTGCCGTCGGATTTCGTGAAATGCTATCACAACACGGCCAACTCGATTCTCGGCCAGCCGGTCGGACCAGGTGGGTATTACCTCGGTCCGATCAACATCCTCACGCCGAAGAACAATCAAGACCGTGAAAACGTCTTCAACTTCCACTTCGGAATCCCGCATAAGAACGACACCGGCAAGGACGACATCCAACTGCTGTACGACACGTTCCAGCTGTACACGAATTTCTACAACAACCCCAACGATTGGGGCGGCGGCCCGAACTTCTTCTCGCAGAACCCCGGCACTGTCGAGGGTCCGGGTCAACCGCTGTTCTTCTCGGGCGCACAATACATGACGCCTGTCGGCACGCTGTTCACTGCGGCTGCGCCTGGGCAGGTCAACAACGTCGTGCCCTACGCCTATCCGAACGAAGGAAACGCCTTCTTGAACTCCTCGTTCTCCGGTACGAACATCCCGGGCAACAGTTACGAAGGGTACAGCAACGGACTGTCCATCTACAAACTCCAGTATCAACACAACATCGGCACATCGTCGTACCTGCGCGTGTATGGTTACATCGACTACTCGTGGTGGTTCATCCAGGACCCGATGGGGGCCTATAATCTGGACTTCGCCCTCGCCCCCGACTACGAGCTGTCGACGCATACGCGCGGCGCGTCGGCCAACTACGTCAACCAGCTCTCGCCCAAGAACCTGCTCAATATCGAAGGCACGTATTCGACGGCGAGCACGGTGCGCGACAACAACACGCAGATGTTCAACACGCTGTCGGGCGCGCGCGGCGATGTGGCGCAACTCGTCAGTCTCGCGAATCCGACCAGCGGCATCTGCTACAACATCAACAATCCTGGCGTGCCGGCATCCTGCCTCAAGACCAGCGCCAACGCAGGAAACTTAAGCGGTAACTACCTGACGTTGGGCAACTTGACGTGTGGGGCCAACTGCCTTGGGTCGATCGGGAACTTCTTCGGTCCCGGTGTTGGCATCCCGGCGCCAAGCGGCACCGCTTGCGGCGGACCCTGCGCGTGGTACGTTTCCGAGAACGGTCCCTATGCCACGTTCAACACGGTGACGCCGCGCTTCTGGGGCGTGTCAGCGCAAGACACCTGGAAGCCGAACGATCGCCTGACCTTCAACATCGGCGTGCGGGATGATATCTACACGTTCGTCTACACGCCGACGGGGACCGGCACGCGACCGTACTGGTTCAACGCCTGGAACGCCGTGTCGTGCGTGAACCCGCTCGTGAACGGTGGCAACCCATTCGACGAAACGGCGCCGCCCGGGAGCCTCACTCCCCAGCAGGCCGGTACACCATGCTCCACCTTCGGAGCCGGGTACTCGCAGGCGACGCTGACCGACACGACGGCCAACGGCGGCCAGATAACCTACAACGAAGTCGAGCCGCGGTTCGGCGGAACGTATACGTTCGGCACGAACGACGTGCTGCGCTTCTCGGCGGGCCGCTACTCTCAGCCGGCAGCCACGGCGTTCCAGCAGTACGACAGCTTGGACCAAGACCTGCCCGAGCATCTGCTCGGGTCGCTGTTCTACAAGTACGGGTTCACGTCGCCTAACCACGTCGTAAGCCCGTCGATCTCGTACAACTACGACCTGTCGTGGGAGCACCAGTTCGCCAACACGCAGACGTCGCTCGTGCTGACGCCGTTCTTGCGCAAGACGAACAACCAGGTCCAGCAGATCTACATCAACCCGCAGACGGCGTTCGTCTCCGGCTTGAACGTCGGCAACGAGACCAACCTCGGGTTCGAGTTCTTGACCAACATGGGCAACTTCAACAACAACGGGTTCGCCGGCCAGCTGGCGTACACGTATACTCACAGCTACGTGACGTACAACCCGCTGCCGACCGGCCAGTCCGTGTTGGCACAGGACAACATCGATATCCAGCACTACAATTCGTTCACCGCGGCATGCGTCGGTGCGGTGCCGTCCTCCAGCCCCACAAGCCTGTGCGGCACGGACGGCGGCAACAACGCGATAGCGACCGAAGTGGGCGGCGTCGCGAATCCGTACTACAACGCACCGGCACAAGGGCTGCTCAGCTCGACCGCGCAGTACGCGCCGTACAGCATCGTTCCCGTCGGCGTGCAGCTGTCGTCGCTCAGCTACGTGGTGCCGCACGTCGCGACGCTCATCGTCCAATACAAGAAGGACAAGTGGGCGTTTGTTCCGTCGTTCCAATTCCATGGCGGACAGAAGTACGGCGCACCTGAGACGACATACGGCTTCGATCCGAGCACGTGCACGGGTATTGCGGCTAGCTCGCCGACGGGCGACCCGCGTTATCCGTACGGCGGCAGCGGCTTAGCTGCTGACGCACCGACGTGCACGGGCAACCTCGTCATGCCGGATCCGTACACCGGCAAATTCGACCAACCCGGTGCCTTCACTGAACCGAACCAGTACAGCTTGCACATGGGCATCTCGTATGCCGCGACGCCTCGGGTCTCGTACCAGCTCAACCTGGCGAACATCGTCAACTACTGCAGCGGCGGATCTAAGGAGCCGTGGATCTTGAACGACAACCACTGGTGCCTGTATAGCAACAGCGCCGGGTTCTTCCCGCCGGTGGGCAACTTCTACAATCCTGGGAATACGATCCAACCGCAGTTCAAGTATCCCTACTTCGTCAACGCTACCGGCGACAACGGCGCAACCTATGGCGTGGTCGTTCCGTTCAACGCCACCCTCAACGTCCAGATCAAGATGTGACGCCGCTCTGATCTGAACGCCCATGAGGCCGGCGGCTCTGCGTGCCGCCGGCCTCTCTTTTCGCCCCATCGCGACATGACGCCGTCGCGGTCAGCCCTGGCGTTTGAAGTATTGGACCGCCCGCTCGTGCTTCTCGGCGGCCGCGCGCGTGTCGAATGTCCCCAGGTTGCGGCGCTTGCCGGTGCGCGGGTTGAGCTTCCTCGAGTAGAGCCGGTACTTGCCCGACGGTAGTTTGCGGATCATGGGTCACCCCCAGTAGGTATCGGGACGTCTGAGCTCCGAATCACACGCCAGCGGCGATACTTCCCTTAGCGAAAGGTCTTATACCCTCATGAAGCGGTTTGTCATCGCGGCGGCTGTGTTCGCCGTCGCGTTTGCGATGATTCCCGTTGCGTCGCGCGCGGACGACGATGCCGCGCCTGCCACGCTTGCCAAATTCACCGACGGGCTCAGCCCGCAAAAAGGCTTGTTCACCGTCTGGCGCAAGGCGGGGAAGGTCTACCTCGAGCTCACGCCCTCTCAGCTCGGCCATGATTTCATCTTGAGCGCCGTGCCGGGCAACGGTCTTGGCGGTTACTTCATCTCGGCAGGCGGCGCGGATTACTTCTCGCCGCACATCGTGCGCTTCGTGCGCCAAGACGACAAGATCGCCATACTCTTCCCGAACGAGATCTTCGTCGCGCCGCCGAACACGCCCGATGCCCACGCGGTCGAGGATCAGACCGCCAAATCGGTGGTCGGCGTGACCAAAGTCGTGGCCGCCGACGATAAGAGCGGCGACGTCGTCATCGACGCAGCGCCGCTGCTCGGGGACGTGATCGATTTCGCCGATACGCTCAAGGGCGCCCTCGGCAATCCCGACCCCGGCAAACTCTACCATCTCGACGCGGACCGCACGTATTTCGGCCCCACCAAATCGTTCCCGGACAACACGCTGATCGACGTGCGCCAGACCTGGACCACCGACGACGCTTCGATCATCGACAACGTGCCCGATCCGCGCGCCATCGAGTTCCGCATCGACTACAACTTCATCGAACCGCCCAAGGACGGCGATTACATGCCGCGCTACGCGGACGATCGGATCGGCTTCTTCGACAACGTCCGGCTCAACTTCGGTTCGGACAAGCTGATCAATCGCCAACAGCGTTACATCATGCGCTGGAACATGCAGAAGACCGATCCAACCGCGGCGCTCTCGCCCGCCAAGCACCCGATGGTGTTCTACATGACCAACACCATCCCGGACCGCTACCGCAGCGCGATCCGGCGCGCGGTGCTCGAGTGGAACAAGGCGTTCGCGGCGATCGGCATCAGCGATGCGGTCCAGGTCAAAGACCAGCCGGACGATCCGAATTGGGATGCCGACGACGTGCGCTATAGCGTTCTGCGCTGGCTGACGGATTCAAACGCCGGCGGATTCCTCGAAGCGCAGTTCTATTGGGATCCGCGCACCGGGCAGGAGTTCCGCACCGGTGTGATCTTCGACGCCGACTACGTGAATTTCGGGGACTTGGCGTATCCGTTCTTCATCGACGCGTCGCGCGGCCGTTCGTTCTCCGCCAACGAGCGCTACTACAGCGCGGAAAAGCGCAACGAGGCCGGGTTCGGCGCCCTCGCGATGCGCCTGAACGGCGATTGGCCCAGCGGCGACGTGCCGCAGAAGTACATCGACGACTTTCTCATCGACGGCACGCTGCACGAAGTGGGCCACGACATGGGGATGATGCACAACTTCATCGGGTCGGAAGCATTCACCGCGGCGCAGGTCAAGAGCGCCGACTTCACCGCCAAGCACGGCATGTCGTCGTCGGTCATGGAATACAATCCGATCAACTTCTGGCCGAAGGGTCAGTCGCACGGCGCGCTGTTCATGACCACGCTTGGCCCCTACGACTACTACGCGATCCACTGGGCGTACGCGCCGATTCCCGGCGCGCGCACGCCCGATGACGAGCTGACGACGCTGAACCAGTGGTTGGCGCAATCCACCAGTCCGTGGTACCGCTTCGCGTCGGATGAAGACGTCTCGTGGGACGACGCACACGCGATCGATCCACGGGTCGTGCAGTTCGATCTGACCAACGACAACATCTCGTGGTGCGACACGCGCATGGATCTCGCTCACAGCCTGCTCGACAAGCTGAACTCGCGCTACCCACGGACCGAACACCCTTACCAAGAAGAGCGTACCGCGTTCGGATTCATCTTGCGCGAATACAATCGCTGCAGCCTCGTGTTCGAGCACTACATCGGCGGCGAATACCTCTCGCGCGCGCGGCCGGGCGATCCGGGCGCGCCAACGCCGCTGACGCCGGTCGCGCGCTCGA